>Ga0114925_10001903_pt1 | contig 10501 bp, 8 predicted proteins | sample SumtaG_2_FD_87287 | JGI IMG/M metagenome (GOLD analysis project Ga0114925, IMG submission 87287) | Deep subsurface microbial communities from Indian Ocean to uncover new lineages of life (NeLLi) - Sumatra_00607 metaG | ecosystem: Environmental > Aquatic > Marine > Oceanic > Sediment | place...
ACGAGCCGCAACCTCCGCGGTGGTATCTACTAATATGCTGCTTGCCGGTGTATCTGCTTTTTTGGCTGGCTGGGCTTTAGACAGATACGGACCGAGAATTGTTGTCCTTTTGATGGGTCTATTTACCGGTTTGAGTCTGTTACTGACCAGCCAGACCGACTCCCTGTGGCAGTTGTTCATAACTTACAGCCTGTTACTGGCTATGGGAACCGGTACTATGTATGTAGTGTCAATGTCAACAGTCTCCAGGTGGTTTGATAAAAAACGGGGGTCGGCTTTGGGCTTGGCTGGTTCAAGCGCCGGATCGGGACCATTGTTTATGGCACCGTTTGCCACTTATATTATTTCTAACTTCGGTTGGCGTACGGCATATTTTGTAATGGGACTAATTGCCTGGTTAATTGTTATTCCTTTATCAAGACTGCTAAAAAGGGACCCTTATGAAATCGAAGCGCTACCTGACGGAGTAAAATCGGATTCACACGATATAGGAGAGAAAGAAGACGGGATACGGTTGTCTGGTCTTCCACTGTCGCAAGTATTCCGAACCAGAAGTTTCTGGCTGGTTATCTTTATCTTCTTACTTAATGCCTCCAATATATTCTTAGTCATGACCCATCTGGTGCGTCATGCCAGGGATATAAATTTTTCGCCTATGGAGGCGGCGACAGTCCTCAGTCTGCTAGGTGGAGTTGCCGTCGTCGGCAGGGTGATACTGGGTATTGCTTCCGATAGGGTAGGTAGAAAAGTAACTGTCATTTTCTGTGCACTGCTTCAGGCGGGCGCCATGGTGTGGCTGATATGGGCGCAGGACTTATGGATGCTCTATCTGTTTGCCCTAGTTTACGGCTTCGCCTATGGTGGTATGATCCCAGTCACGGCAGCACTAGTTAGTGATACCTTCGGGTTGGGCAGAATCGGTGCGATACTTGGTCTGCTGGAGATTAGTTTTGGGATTGGCGCGGCTATCGGTCCGACTGTGGGCGGGCTCATTTTTGATGCCAGAGGCAGTTATTCTCTGGCTTTTCTACTGGGGGCAGTGGCTATGTTGGTAGTGGCTTTACTTATATCTTTAATCAGGCGGGAAACGAATGGAAATTTTATCAGCGAATAAAGAATGTTACTGCTTTACGATTTACTAACTGAATAGTTTGATTTAACTTACTAATTAACTGAAAAAGCTACACGGTTATGATAGCGAGGGAGGTCCTACTTTTCAAGATTCATAGCCTGAAAGATAATTGAGGGATTGGTTTTGCGGTAATCGGCAAAGCCTTCCAGCTCCCTCAATTCGCCGTATTTAGCGATTAGTTCTTCCATTGTGCCGACATCAAGCGCCTCAGTTGGGCAGGTGGTTACGCAAACCGGGGCTTTACCCTCGCTAAGACGGTCTAAACATAGGTTACACTTCACGATGTCCACCTTTCCCGCGGTAACCACCTTAAGCGCACCATAGGGGCAGGCCTCCACACAAAGCTGACAACCTGTGCATTGTTTCGGGTCGGTAATGACTACAATGCCATCCTCGGCACGCTTCACTAGGAGCCTATCCGGGCAGGCGGGAATACAGGTTGGTTCGATACAATGAAAACAACTAAGGAAAAGATTCGATAAGGATACATTGGGAAACTCTCCCCTCTCCTGTGGCACAATTTGTATCAGATCAGGCATTTCCTGGTCTAGCTGGTTCCAACTGCGACAAGCCGCCACGCAAGCACAACATCCAATACACCGAGATTGATCAAAGTAAAACCCGATTTGCATTTTTCTCTCCCCTTAAATTTTCTCGACCTGTACCAGTGCCGTGTTGCTACAAAAGGCTCCGCCAGGCGAGTGCTCCCCCCGAGTTAGGACATTGACGCATCCCCCTCGATCCAGCCCTGATGGGTCTGGTTCATACCACGCCCCCTGATAAATACTGACTACCCCGGGCATTATTCTATTAGTCAGCTTTGCCTGGATACTAATGACACCTCGGTCATTAAAGACCTTAACCTGGTCATGATCCTTGATACCCCTCAGTTTGGCATCGATCGGGTTGACCCAAACCTCATGAGGCTCCAGTTGTCTAAACCAAGGAATATTATGGAACTGGGAATGGGTTCCCTTCCGAGTATGTGTGGTTATCAGTTGTAGTGGATACTGCTCACGCTTAGGATCAGTTGGTCCTTCCCAGCCTTCGACGTATTTAGGAATGGGAGGCAAGACATCTGGGCGGTTGAAATCAGCTATCCGTTGGGAGAATATTTCGACCTTCCCCGATGGAGTAGAGAATGGATAATGGTCTGGGTCCTTAATCTGATTCTGGAAACTAACATAAGGTTCGAGTGTTTCCAATTTGTAGAATCCGCTGGCCTTAAAGGCATCATAATCAGGGATGCCATGCTTGGCAGCGATGAGCCTGAGCCATTCATCCTCTGTCTTGTCATTGTAGCCAGAAATCCCCATCTTAGCGGCTAGCTCGGTCAAGATGTCTAGGTCGTTCTTTGATTCGTAAAATGGTTCGATTGCCTTATTGGCGTAAAGGGCATAGTGCCCGAAGCCCCAGGGAAAGTTGATATCGTTACGCTCACACCAAGTGGTGGCGGGAAGAAGGATATCGGCAAACCTTGCCGTGGGGGTCATGAAGTGGTCATGAATCACCACAAACTCCAGCGTCTTAATTGCCTCCACTGCTCTATTTATCTCGCACGACTGATTAAGAGCGTCCCCACCTACTCCGTAGAGCATCTTGATGTCACTAAAGTAGCCTCCAGCTTTTCCCCTCAGGATGGCATCCCAAATATTAGAAAAATTTATCTTATCAACTGTATGTCGGTATATTCCTTTCACCGCATACTCGTGGAGAGGTTGGTCCTTTTCTACAGGATTGGGAGGCAGCGGCAGGTCGAAGTCGTCAGGATGGTCCTCTGGGGGCTCAGGTTCTGAGAAGGTGGTAGCAGTCCCTAGACAAGCGGTAGCACCGCCATGAATGCCAATATTACCGGTCATTGTTGACAAGGTGGTAGCAGCCCTATGAAACTGTTCCCCTCTGGCCGTACGACCCGGGGCGAAGCCGGGGAGAATGGCCGCTGGCTTGGTGGTAGCATATTCCCAAGCCAAGGTCTTTATGGTTTCGGCTGGTACCCCGGTAATCCCTTCCGCCCACTCCGGAGTTTTAGCCACACCGTCCTCAACACCGGTAACATAATCCCTGAATTTATCAAAACCGACAGTATAGGTATCCAAGAAGTGTTGGCTCTGCAACCCCTGCTCAAGGATAGTATAAGCCATGGCTACCAGCATGGCAGCATCGGTGCCGGGGCGGATTGGAATCCATGATGAAGCCCAGGATGCAGCACTATCGGTGAATCTAGGGTCTACGCAAATGATTTTAATCCCTTTTTCTTTAGCCTGCGTCAGATACCATCGGGTCTCAGTGCCAAAGATAGATTCGGCAGGATTGCATCCCCAAAGAATGATCATTTTAGAATTGAGCAGGTCAGCTCTATCGCTTCCTTCGTTAACCGTGCCGTAAGTGGCCAGGCTGGCGAAAAGTCCTCCTTGTTGGGATCTAAGATTCCAGTACTTGGTCTGTCCCCCGGCCATGTTGAGGAACCGGGAAAGGGCAGCGCCTGAGTGAAACCGACCCGAAGGACCAGACCCGCTTAGATTGAGGATGGACGCTGGTCCATAGGTATCCTTGATGCGGGTGATTCGTTCTGCTACCTCATCTAGGGCTTCATCCCAGGAAACTCTGACAAACTTGCCTTCACCTCTCTCACCACTTCTTTTCATAGGGTACTTCAAGCGATCGGGAGCATAGACTCGGTAATGATAGAGAAGCCCGCGAAGGCAGGGTCGTATTGCTGGCAACCCCACATCGCGAGCCTCTATTTTGGTAATTCTCCCATCTTCAACGTAGATGTTAAGGGGACAACTTCCACCGCAGTCATTACAGCAAACAGAAGGAACGACCTTCATTTCACTGAAACCCTCCTCTCTATGAATGTATACTAGCTATTAAGCTGGTCTGATTTCTCATATCCACTCTTGACAAGGCTGTGCCCAGCCTTCCTTGTCGTCTGCGCCGATGGTAACCCCCTGCCCATAAAATGTCAATGGGTGTAAATATTTTTGCATAAGTATTGACAAAAGTGATGTTCAGTAGTATAGTAATCCACAAGATAAGTCAAACAAAATGTGTTGGAAGGGCTCAGAGACCTCAAGTGGGGGTGTGCCTTTGAACCCTTCGTTTTTATTAGGTGTAGGCGGGCTCTGCCAGGGGAGACCAGGGCGAACGGACTGGTGCCGGTGCCCCTCCCGTTGCAGCCCTGGGTATAATCGGGCAAGTGGCATCCCGTCTGAAAAAAGGGGGTAGATGATAGCTTGGTTGTGGGCAAAGTCATCGGTGGAGGAGTGCTGGAACCGGAGCGTGTTCAGGTCATCTGCCCTGCTTGCGGACAGCAAGTTGAAGCTGTAGCCGGGGACGGTCAGGTTAAAGAAACAAAGGAGTCATATGATGTACGCTTATACATTTGGTTACGACGAAGAAGAGGTTTATGTAAAAAGAGGGCACGTAGTAGGAGGCCTCGCCATCGGGATTCTTATGCCAAAAGGTGATTGGCTTCCCCTAGTTCCAGGCAACATAGGCAATGCTACTACCTTTAGTTTCCCGGTGTGTTACAAATACATGGAGGGGGACGTCAACCAGTTAGTAAGCCCTGAGCCTGATCCCACCTTTCTCCAAAAGATCATCAAGGCAGGGAAGGAGTTAGAAGAGGAAGGTTGCCGGGCAATTACAGGTTGCTGTGGTTATTTCGCCAACTATTTGCCCGAGGTTGCTGCGGCACTGAATATCCCTACTTTTCTATCTAGCCTCATGCAGATACCAATCATAAGCCGTGCACTCATGCCTAGTCAGAAGGTGTGTGTTATTTGTGCTAATGGTCGTATTTTATCATCTGCTCCTGCCCTCAAGAAGTGTGGAGTTGACGATCCGTCTCGTGTTGTTATTGCTGGTGCCGAGGGCTTACCTCAGATGCAGAATGTTTTTCAGAATACAGGGCATCTCAACAATGCAAAGTTCGCAGAGGAACTGGCTGGCCTTGCCAAGCAGACTGTTAACGAGAACCCGGATATTGGTGCTATCCTCCTTGAGTGTACTGAGATGTCGCCTTATGCATGGGCTATTCAAAAAGCAGTTAGGCTGCCCGTCTTTGACTTTACTACCATGGTAAATTGGGTCTACGATGCTGTAGTCCGGCGTCCTTTTGCTGGTTTTGTATAAGATTATGCGAACTGGTTTCCGATAGTGGTGATATGATGATTAATATGAACAAGATAGATAGCGGCTAAAAGGAAGCTTGTTGACTGATTGAAACAACTGTAGGAGGTGATGCCTATGAAAGTAAATGGGGTGGTGGTGGAGGACCAAAATCTGAATAAAGGAGAACTAAGTTGAAAAAGAAAATGTTGTTAATTCCGCTGGCATTGTTGCTAGCCGTGGGCTTGGTTGCTATTGGCTGTCCAGCTCCTGCACCTGCCCCTGCTCCAGCGCCGGCGCCAGCTCCTGCACCAGCTCCTGCACCAGCACCGGCTCCAGCCCCTGCACCAGCTCCGGCCCCGGCGCCAGCTCCGGCCCCGGCTCCGGCCGAGCTACCGAAGGTAACTTGGACGGCTACTTGTCATTTGGGTACTGCTAGCGAGGGGGACGAGTTAGAAGTGCTTGTCAAAGAAGTGCTTCCGAGAATTCCAGAACGAACAGACGGCAAGTTTAACATTGATGTTTATTATGCCGGTGAGCTGGGCATTGACTATGATGCTGGCCCACATGCTGTTGGGGCAGGAGTTGCTGATATTTATCTCGCTGGTTGGCATGGCTTTCATTGCGGTGATTTGCCAATACTAGGCCTCACCGAGTTACCCATGTTAATTAGTAGCTTAGCCCAGGCACAAGAAGCCAACGACTTCATGAGGCCGTACTGGGAAAGGTGGTATCTGGATACCTACAATGTCCAAATAATAGATACTGGTGTTTTTCCTTCAATCCAGATGCCGGCTACAACTAGAGCCATTGATGACTTACTCGACTGGGACGGAATAAAGATTAGGGGTCCGGGGCTAGGGCGCAGGCAATTTCTAGAGGCAATGAACGCCTCTGTGACGGAGACTTCATTTGTAGAGGTTTACGGGGCTTTGCAACTTGGCGTAGTGGACGGCGTACTAATGTCTACAGATGGCTTTCTGAGAGCGAACTGGTTTGAGCATCTCACACATGTCTACGTGATTCCTGTAATGATTGGTGACCACCTCGCTTACGTCAATCCCGACTCGTACGCCGAATTGCCCGACAGTTACAGAAAGGTACTGATTGAAGTGTTTGACGAATATCATGAATTGATGGCCGCGGCGGCACGGGAAGGAACGTACTCTGACGATGACTTGGCGTGGTTGGCGGGGGCGGGAGTTGAAATTGTTTATCCGTCATATGAAGTACTAAGCACGATGCGTTCGAGGCTGGCACCGGTCTGGGACGACTGGGCAAGCGAAATCGGCGGTGAGGCTCCAGCTGTATTGGCTAGGGTGAAAGCGATCGCTGGCATAAAATAGTGCCCATGCGCAAGTCACTTTGGAGCTGATATCAAAAGTTGTTGAAAATTGATGACGCCGGAGGTGAAAAAGGCATATCCTTCCAGTTAGAGAAAACAACCCCGGTAACGGGAGATTGGAGGGATATGCCTTGGCAACGTCACCTCCTGATGTAGCGTCTTGCTATCAGCGAGCTTCTCAGGTCACCCCAGAGGCTGTTCAGCCGGCTCTACCTGATAATTCCCGAGCGTGGAACGGTTTAGCAAGCTCTGGCGACCACTTAACGGGGGCATAAACCTGATGGCTCTGGTTTTGGAAGGAGAGACTTTCAAAGATGGCATTCGGCAACGCCGTGAGGAACCTTGATTGGTGGGTGCGATGGCTTGATTGAAGAGATGGCGGGAAGGGAATTTCCACAAGATTTGACAAGAGCTCATCACTTTGAGGAATGAAAAGGATGAAGACTGAAGGCTCAGGTTGGCTCAAACGGCGAGAAGAAAAGGCCGGTGAAGTAGGTTTTTGGGACAGAGTACTTCGCCTGCCTCGACTCTCTCTGAACGTGCTTGTATTGGTCGGGGCATCTGTAGCCGCGTTTTCTTTGGTGAGTCTGGTTGCCCTTTCAAGCATAGAGGTAATCAGCCGGAGGTTCTTTAACTTCTCGACAGGTTTCTCGGAAGAAGTATCAGGCTATTTGCTGGTGTCAGTTACCTTTATGGCTCTGGCCTATGTTTTTATCAAAGAAAGGCATTTAGCGGTGGAGGCGGTCAGCGGGAGAGTAGGACCGAGGTGGAAGAAAGGTTTAAACATATTTAGGGCTATTGTGGCGTTGGCCTTTTGTGTAATGATTACCTGGTACGGTTCACTTCTTGTCCTAGGTAGCTTGCACATAGGCTCTCGCTCGGGTGGCGTTCTTCGTGTGCCCCTCTTTGCCCCCCACAGTTTGATTCCAATAGGAATGGGCATTCTGAGTCTTGTGATGTTGGCTTACCTGATAGGAGCAATTAAGTCTTCTGCGACCTCAGAGAACCGGACTGCAAAATCGCATTTCACGAAAGGAGGTCCGAGATAGAAGCCTCTGTAATTGTTGGGCTAATATTGGTCCTGTTTTTGATACTTGCCTTTCTGCTTACCGGGATGTGGATTTTTGTTGGCCTGGGCGCAGCCGGAATTGTCAGTGCTCTCTTACTTGGAATTGATATTGGTTGGTTACGTTTCTCCCCCTATACTACAGCAAATAGCTTTACTTTGACGGCTGTCGGTACCTTTATCATAATGGGTGAGTTTCTTCTTCGTGGTGGGGTAACTGAGATCATATATAGTGGCGCCAGCGTCTTATTCCAACGGGTGCGTGGAAGTCTTTACTACGCTAACATCGTGGCCGCCACTATCTTTGGTGCTTGCTCAGGTTCAAGCGTAGCGAGTTCAGCCACAATTGGGAGCATCTCTATCCCCCAATTAGATAAGAGGGGTTACAACCGAGAAATCGCAGTCGGAACGGTTGCTGGTGCAGGGCTGCTCGGCAATCTTATTCCTCCAAGCATTACATTTATCATCTATGGCAGTCTAACAGGTGAGTCAGTAGGTCGCCTGTTTATGGCGGGGATAATTCCCGGTCTCTTAATGTCAGCAATGATGCTGGCTTATATTGCTATTAGGCTGAGACTGCGGCCCGACTATGCGCCGGTCGATACAAGTAGACAGACTGGGACCCAGATTCTGAAGAGTTTGCTTCGTCTGTTACCGATAGTTGCCCTTGTATTTATAGTACTCGGTTCCATATATTCCGGTTTTGCTACACCTACCGAAGCTGGAGCCATAGGGGCCCTTTTTGCTCTGGTCTTGGCAGGTCTTAATCGGAAATTGAGTTTAAAACTTATCAAGGATTCCGCAGTTTCGGCTACCTTGACCACCTGTATGATCATGATACTCATTGTGCTCTCTGCTATACCAGCAACCGTTCTTTCAATGTTGAGATTATCTCAAGCCGTCATGGAATGGACAGCTTCCGCAAACCTGTCACCACTCATGGTTCTAGCTGGTGTTGCCATTCTATACATAATCTTGGGACTGTTCATAGATACCACGCCTGTAATGGTGATGACCCTTGGAACCATATATCCCTTGATGATGGATATGGGTTTTGATGGTATCTGGCTTGGCCTAGTAATCACTCTACTCGCTCTCATAGGTATGATAACTCCTCCGGTTGGTATATGTTTGTATACCACCATGGCTGTTGCCCCCGGCAGTACACTGAAGCAAGTTTCCAAAGGCGCTTTGCCTTTTGCTATTATTCTCCTGCTGGGAGTAGGCATGCTAACGCTGTGGCCACAATTGGCATTATGGTTGCCCTCAACCATGTTTTCATGAAGGTGCTCAATCTAAGAAGAATATACGCTGTGACCATGCTCTCAATGAACCCAGAGTGTGTGTGTAGCTTTGAGCCTTTGAAAGAGGTAATGCCAACCCAAGCAGCACGATTGAATAGCTTAATCTTAGGAAAGCTCTTAGCTGTAACTTCAGATGAGAGCCCTTTTGAAACTAACTGTTAGAAAGGAGTAGTTATGAAAATTAAAGATGTCAGATATGAGCTGTATCTTCACGAGCGGCCTCAGCACCCTGGAGACGCACGACCTGGCTTTCCACGTCGAGAGGGGAAAGTACCTTTTCCCATACTAAGGATTATTACCGATGACGGAATAGAGGGCTTCGCTTCTAATGATAGAGAAGTCCCTGAGTCAACCGTTAGTGCAATTAGGCAAATGATAGTTGGTAAAGACCCTTTTGATAGAGAATTGATTTGGCAAAGTTTATGGTGCTGGTATGATGCTGGCAGGGGTTCTAAATACTTTGCGAAAATAACATTAAGGGATTTGGCGTATGTAGATATCGCATTGTGGGACATTGCTGGCAAGGCACTGGGACAGCCAATTTATAAGCTTTTGGGCGCATATCGCGACAAAATAAGAGTATACGCCAGTTCCTATAATTTGTCCTCTCCTCAGGCATATGCAGACGAGGTTAGCTCCTGCAAGAAACAGGGGGTCACCGCTTACAAGTTACATGTCGATCCAGAGATTACCGTTGAAGCTTGCCGGGCATCCAGGCGAGCGGGTGGTGACGACATGGTATTGATGTTTGACGGTGGTCCTTATCAACAACGTGAACTGGCATTGCGAATAGGTAAAGTATTGGATGAGCTAAATTTTTACTGGTATGAGGAGCCGATTTTTGACCATGATATTGAAGGCTTAATTAAGCTCAGAGAAAAACTTGATATTCCCATCGCTGCCACCGAGACCCCTCTAATGAGCATGTACAGTATCCCTGAGTACCTGCTTCGTCGGGCAGTTGATATAGTGCGCCCTGATGTCATGATTTATGGTGGCATTACCCCTTGCAAGAAGATTGCTGACATGTGTGACGCCTTTGGCATGCAGTGTGAGCTCCACAGCGGCGCCCACGGCTTTCCTATCTGTAATATAGCCAATCTCCACGTCGAGTGTGCGATTAAGAACTGTGAATTCCACGAGGTGAGGTGGCCAGATGTCGTGAGGTTCGGCCTCAAGGAATATCCCGTCATTGACAATGAAGGCTATGTCTACGTTCCACAAAAACCCGGGCTGGGTGTCGAGATGGACTGGGAATCATTAGGCAAACCGGTAGTGAGTTACTAAAATAATGGGGTTAAGGGAGACGAGGCCAAAAGGATTATGGATAAGACTTATTGGAATGGATGATTCCGAGTATCGAGAGGAATCTGTGGTATTATGTATGGAATGGGTGGTTTACATGAAAGCTCTGAAGTCCAGCTAATTAAATAATTGTTACAAGGCGAAGTATTGTTGGAGTTCGGAAAGAAGCATAATCTTTCCATGAAATAGAAGGCATAGCCTAATAAATAAAGAGGTATCGAAATGATTTTTGATGA
>Ga0114925_10001904_pt1 | contig 10498 bp, 6 predicted proteins | sample SumtaG_2_FD_87287 | JGI IMG/M metagenome (GOLD analysis project Ga0114925, IMG submission 87287) | Deep subsurface microbial communities from Indian Ocean to uncover new lineages of life (NeLLi) - Sumatra_00607 metaG | ecosystem: Environmental > Aquatic > Marine > Oceanic > Sediment | place...
GAAAAGGAGGCACGCCGCTCTCCACCGAAATACCCGCCCCGGTGAAAGCAACAAGATGGCGGGAAGAGCGAATAATGCCGGCCGCTTCGCTGATAGCAACTTCTTCCGCTGAACCACTTTTCTCTGAATGCACGTTTGCTCCAACCTGTAAAATCAGCCCGTTCAGACTACCATGTCCTGTAGAGAGAAGAAAAGACATTACTCCCTGCAGTTCCCAAGGTTCGTGGGCAAGCTCTACACCCACCTGTACCCCATCAGTGCAAAAGCCCGCTATATTATATCCGACGATACTCATCTGCTTAGATTGTAACAATTCAAAACCGTGAAGATCGATTCCCCAAGCCAGTTTGTGGAACAGATGAAATGAAACTGCTGATAACTGGCAAGGTAGAACCAGCACAATCTCGGGCGGCCAAAGGAGCGGGAAAAGCTTTTAATCGGCGTGTAGGCAGCTGCCGAAAAGAATAGTGTGATCGATGCGATAAAGTCCTTTCTGCTCTCCCCCCTCGAAATCTGGCGAATGCCCTTCTCCTTCTCTCCCCTGGAAGGGTTGTTGAGGTTTGTTCTGCCTCTGGTTGTACTCTTCGTTTTGGCCAGGGTCCTGCTGCTGTTGATCCGGCGGGTTATCATCAAACGCATAAAGATCCCTGAGGAGAACAAAGACAAGATCTACAGGTACGTCCGTCTGGTGCTGCGGATCGGTGTTCTCATCGTCCTTTTGTTTATCCTTTTCAGCTTTTTCGGGGCGGAGATCGGAAAATTTCTATCCCGGGTGTGGGGAGTTCTGACCACCCCCTTTACGTCCGCCGGTTCCTCCCGCATCTCCGTGATCACCGTACTTCTGGCCATCCCGATCGTGTATCTGGCCTCTTGGGTCAGCAAGCTGACCCGGCGGTTTCTCGATATCACGGTTCTCCAGCAGCTGACCATCAGCGACGCCTCCCGTTTCACCATCTCCAGCCTGGTTCGCTACGGCGTGCTGGTGCTGGCCATCCTGATCGGATTGTCCATCATAGGCATCAACCTCTCTTCCCTGGCCGTAGTGATCGGTGCACTGGGAATCGGCATCGGTTTCGGCCTGCAGAACGTGGTTGCCAACTATGTGGCCGGGCTGGTGATCTTACTCGAGCGACCGCTCAAGGAGGGGGACCGCATCCTGGTCAACGGTCTGGAGGGGGATGTGGTGCAGATCAAGCTACGCTCAACCGTGATCAACACCCTGACCAACGAGACGATCATCGTGCCCAACAGCCAGCTGGTGAGTAACAGCATCCACAACTACTCCTACCACGACAAGCGGATCGTGATCGTGAACAATGTTCAGGTTTCCTACAGTACGGATTTGGACGAGGCACAGAAAGTCCTTATCGGTGTGGCTGCCAAGAATCCCTACGCCCTGAAGAAGCCCACTCCGGGAGTACGCATCGTAGCCTTTCAGGATTCGGGCATCCAGCTGGCTCTTTGGACATCGATCGCCGAGGCCACAAATAAGCTGGTCGCGCTGTCGTGGACCAATCTGGAGATCTGGCGGGCCTTCAAGGCCGCCAAGATCGAGATCCCGTTTCCGCAGGTGGATCTTCACGTCAAGGAACCGGTTGTACATCAGGCCCTGACCGACAAATAAGGGGCTGCTTCAGAATTCACTCTGGCGCAGCCCCGGCTTGTTACTATCTTGCTGTTGCTCGCGACCTGCCTGCAACCTGGCGATCTGCTTACTTCGTTTCCAGCTCGATCTCGATCTCGTTGTCCTGTCTGTACACCTTGGTGTTCACCGCTGCTCCGGAGGCGTTGTTCAAGGCCTGGTAGAAGTCGTAGGCGCCCCGAATCTGGCGGCCATCCACCTCCTGCACCACATCGCCCTGGCGGAATCCGGCTTTGGCCGCCGGAGACCCCTCCTGAACAACCGTGACCAGAATTCCTTCCAGACGATCGGGGATGCTCAGCTGTTTCCGCAGATCGGAAGATATCGAGGCGATATACATCCCCGGCCAGAGGTTCTTGCTCTGGGCGGCGATCTCTTTGTCCTCCTCGCGGATCGCCAACCTGATGTCGAAGGTCTGCTCCCCGCCGTCACGGATCACCGATACGTCGTATCTGTTGCCCGGCGGCAGGTTGCCGACGATCTTGGTCAGTTCGTTTGTATCTTTGACATTTCGGCCTCCGATGCTGGTGATGTAGTCTCCCGGACGGATTCCCGCCTTGTAGGCCGGAGAACCCTTGAATATATTCACGACGAAGGATCCCGTGGAATCCCCGAGGTTGAAATCTTCCCGGTAGTCGGGAAATCTCTGGGGATCCACGTCCACGATCTGCACTCCCAGCCAGCCGTACTCGACCCGGCCTTTAGTGAGGATCTCGTCAACCGTCTTCTTGGCCGTGTTGATGGGAATGGCGAAGCCCAGTCCGGCGCTCGATCCGGTTCGGGAGGCGATCCAGCTATTGATTCCTATGACCTCTCCCCTCAGGTTGACCAGAGCGCCTCCGGAGTTCCCCGGATTGATCGAAGCATCGGTCTGGATGTAGTCGGTCAGGCTGGCGATATTCGTTCCCGAATCGGCCTGCCGCCCAACAGCGCTGATGATCCCCATCGTGATCGTGGATTCGAAGCCGAAGGGATTGCCCACGGCCAGGACCAGGTCGCCTACCTCCAGGGTGTCCGAATCCCCGAGGCTGGCAACGGGGATCTCCTCCCCAGTTTCAAACATGACCACCGCCAGGTCCCGCCGCGGGTCGGTTCCGACCAGCTTGCCCTTGAACTCCCGCCCGTCGTGCAGGCTGATGCTGATCTCCTCGGCTTCCCCGGCCACATGGTTGTTGGTCAGCACGTAGACCTTTCCGTTTGTCCTCTGCACGATCACCCCGGAGCCAAGTCCCGGCTGCCGGAACTCCCTCTCCTCGGAATCCCCCTGGTCGGGAGAAGGACCGAAGAAGAAGTCCCACGGTGACTCGCTTCGCGGGATCCTCTGGGTAATCACTTCGATCGTATTGATCTCCACCACCACGGGAAGCGCTTCCTGAGCTACCTCCCGGAAGGAGTATTGAATCTGCTCCAGGGTTGGAACAAGGGGTTCGGTTTTCACGGGCCGGCCGGTCAGCCGGGTCCCGGATTCAGACTCCCGCTGCCCGGTGCTGTAGCCTTTAGAACAGGAAACCAGAAACAAGACTGAAATTATAAGCGAAAGCACAACAATCACTGAGCGTTTATTCCGCATGATGTCCTCCTCTATCAATAAACAGTTCATCTATTGAGCTCGTACTCTCTCTACTTTGGAATCACGGTAGAGAGAACCGTGGTAGATTCGCATTTCATGTATAAAATAGTAATTTGACGGGGCATCGGCAAACGCTTTAGCAGTCGCGTGTGTTTGCTAAATCAAATCACCGATTCTGAGGGTATGACCGCGTTCTTCGGGATCACGATGATCCCGTCCCGAATATGATAGTTATCGTAGTCACCGTCCTTACGCTCCAAATGGTCGGCGCCGATGCGGCAGACTTCGCCGATCCTGGCGTTCTTGTCGATAATGGCGTGTCGAATCAGGGTCCCTTTGCCGATACCGATATCGGGTATTCCCCGTTCCCGGTTCTGTTTTTTCTCTTCCACGGTCTCGTACCAATCCGCTCCCATGCAGACCACTCCGTCGAGGGTCGCCCCGGATTCGATGATCGTGCGGATCCCGATCACGGAGTGCATGATATTGCCATCGGTGATGATGCAACCGTCCGCGGTCAGACACTGAGTGATGGTGCAGGAGTTGATCTTAGAGGCAGGCAGGTCCCGTCTGTGGGTATAGATCGGCTGGCTCTCTTTGTAGAAATCGAAATCCGGCGTGATGTTTGTCAGGTTGATCGTGGTTTCGTAGAATGATTTTATCGTCCCGATATCCTCCCAGAATCCCGTGAAGATGTAGGACTGGACCTTGAAGTTTTCAATGCTCTTGGGGATGATTTCTTTACCGAAGTCCGTGTACTCGTTGTCCAGGGCTTTTCGTAATATGCCCTGAGTGAATATATAGATACCCATGGAGGCCAGATACGCCCGGTCCGGGCTGATCCCGGCCAGCTGCCCCCGCAGGGTGTCGGGAATCTTCAGGTCGGCGATCTCTTCCTCGGTCTGGGGTTTCTCGACGAAGCGTACGATTCTTCCCTTCTCATCCACCTGGAGGATGCCGAAGTGCGGGCACTTCTCCGCGCTGACCGGAGTCACCGCGACGCTGATTTGGGCGCCGCTCGCCAGATGGTTGTCGAAGAAGTCCTCCAGGTCCATTCGGTACAGCTGATCGCCGGAGAGGATCATGTAGTAGTCCGGGTTCTGGGTGCGGAAGTGAATGAAATTTTTTCGAACAGCATCGGCGGTGCCCATGTACCAGCTGGAATGTTCGTAGGTCTGCTCCGCGGCCAGGATCTCGATGAACCCTTGAGAGAAGCTGTCGAAGATGTAGGTGTTGGCGATGTGGTTGTGAAGCGAGGCGGAGTTGAACTGGGTCAGGATGTAGATCCGGCGAAATCCCGAGTGGATGCAGCTGGAGATGGGGATATCGACCAGACGATACTTGCCGCCGAAGGGAACCGCAGGCTTGGCCCGTTCCTTGGTCAAGGGAAAGAGCCGTTCTCCCCGACCGCCGCCCAGAACAAGGCAAAGAACCTTTGACATTTTTATCTGACTCCCCTTCAATACTATGCAAAGGCTTCAAAAAACAGTCAAGGATATGTTAGGGTAGTAGTGCTGATGCAGAGGAGGGGAAATGCTGGAAAAGGTAATCCAATCCCTGCGCTCCGACCGGCGGTTCATGTCCTCGGTGGCTCACTGGCAGGTCATCCCGGCCCGGGAAGGGCGCTATGAAGAGTTCCCGCCGGAAATAGACGGGCGGATCCTTGCCGCGGTTCGGAACAAGGGGATTCGGCGCCTGTTCACTCACCAGTATCAGGCCTACGCCGAAGTTCGCAGGGGCAACAACATCGTGGTGGTCACGCCCACCGCTTCCGGGAAAACTCTGGCCTACAACCTGCCGGTGCTCCAGAGCCTGATCGAAGAACCCCAGGCCAAGGCCATGTACATGTTTCCCACCAAGGCTCTGTCCCAAGACCAACAGGCCGAGCTGAACGAGATCCTCCTGGGTGGGGAGATCCCGGTTCGCATCTTCACCTACGACGGGGACACCCCCCGTTCGATCCGGATCTCCGTCCGCGAGGAGGGTAGGGTGGTCATCACCAATCCCGACATGCTGCATATGGGAGTGCTGCCCAATCACACCAAGTGGATCAAGTTTTTCCAGACCCTTCGATTTATTGTGATCGACGAGATCCACACCTATCGCGGGGTGTTCGGCTCCCACATGACCAATTTGATCCGCCGCTTGAAACGCATCTGCAGCTTCTACGGCGCCAAGCCTCAGTTTATCTGCTGCTCCGCCACGATCGGGAATCCGAAAAGTTTGGCGGAGAAGATCGTAGAGGAGCCGGTTACCCTGATCGGGGAGAACGGAGCCCCGGCGGGAGAGCGGCACTTCGTGTTCTACAATCCTCCGTTGGTGGACCCGATCCAGGGCATTCGCCGCGGTGTGGTCAAGGAGTCCCAGAGACTGGCAACCCAGCTTCTCAAAATGAAGGTCAAGACGATCGTCTTCGCCCGCTCCCGGCTTCGGTCCGAGCTGATTGCGGGGTATATCCGGGATTCCCTGAAGAACCTCTACACGGAGGACAGCCGCATCACCGTCGCCTCCTATCGCGGCGGCTATCTGCCCAACGAGAGGAGGAGCATCGAACAGGGTCTGCGTAAGGGAGAGATCCAGGGGGTGGTTTCTACAAATGCGTTGGAGTTGGGAATCGACATCGGCGGTCTGGACGCCTCGATTCTGGCCGGATTTCCCGGCACCATTGCCTCCACCTGGCAGCAGGCCGGAAGGGCGGGAAGGCGCTCCGGCGTATCCCTGTCGATCCTGGTGGCCTCGGCTTCGCCGATCGATCAGTACATCATCCGGCATCCCGAGTACTTTTTCGGAAGCTCTCCGGAATCCGGATGGGTGGACCCGGACAATATCTACATCTTGAGCGATCACTTGAAGTGCGCCGTATTCGAGCTTCCCTTCGAGGAGGGGGAAGAACTGGCAGGAAATTACAGAGAGGTCCTCGACTACCTCGAAGAGCACGGGGTCATCCGCTACACAGGGGGAAAGTGGTTCTGGTCGGACCGATCGTATCCGGCGGAGAAGGTATCTCTGCGTAGCTCCGCCCCAGGGAACATCGTGATCGTGGACGCCACTCAAGGCCGGCAGACGGTGATCGGAGAGATGGACAAACCTTCTGCCAAGCTCCTGCTCTACGACGAGGCGGTCTACATCCACCGGGGCGACCAGTACATCGTGAAAAAACTCGATCTGGAAAATCAACGCTGTTACGTCGAGGATACCAAGGACAACTACTACACCGATTCCATCGTGAAAACAGATATCAAGGTACTGGAGCAGGACAGTCGGGAGAGCAGCACCGGGATGGAAACGGTGATCGGGGATATTCTGGTGCGCACCCAGGCTACGAAGTTCAAGAAGCTGAAATTCGGGACTCACGAAAACATCGGCTACGGGGAGATCGACCTTCCCGCCGAAGAGATGCACACCCGCTCGGTGGTGCTGCTGTTCTGCCCGGGAAGCGCCGCCGGCCGCGCCTTCGGCCAGAGGACGGAGCTCGAACAGCCGATCATCATGCAGCGGCTGGGCACGTTGGTACGAAATATCGCTCCTGTCTTTCTACTCTGTGACCCCAGGGATCTGGGGGTGTCCGCGCGCCTAAAGGACATCGTGTTCGAGTGTCCCGCCCTGTACGTGTACGACAACTATCCCGGGGGAACCGGACTCTCCGAGGGTTTTTTGGAGAATGCCCCGGCAATTCTGCAGGGAGCTCTAGAGCTGGTTGCCGAGTGCCCCTGCTCGCAGGGCTGTCCGTCCTGCATCGGTCCGATCGGCTCTGACCCTGAAGAAGAGCTCTCCGGTTTCAACCCCAAAGAGTCGATCCGGGAATTCTTGATCGGTTGGCTCGGAAAGAAGAAGTGACGTGTCCCTAGAAAAGCGTCTGCGCTATCTGGATCGGGCCCTGCGGCAGCAGCGGGCTGTGCAGGATTCTGAGGAGCCCGCCGATTCCCACCGGGGGGACGCGGAAACACGGGACAGCGCCCAAAGCCCGCGGCGCGATCCGTTCTCTTCCGAAGGGGGATGGGAGGCAGCGGGGGAGTACACCCTGCGCCGGCGGCTGCACTTCCCGAGTCCCCTTCAAGGCGCGGGGATTTCCGAATTCCTCCTGCCTCCGGGCTATGTCCCTTCGGACCTGTTGTTCTTCGACACCGAAACAACGGGCCTTTCCGGAGGGGCGGGGAATTCCGTCTTCCTGGTCGGAATGGCCTGGATCGACGACCAGATGCTGGAAACGGAACAGGTGTTCCTGAAGGATTTCCCGGGAGAAGGGGAGTTTCTGTCGGTCCTTAACCGGCGTCTGGCTAAGCATCGTGTGTTCGTATCCTACAATGGCCGGGCCTTCGACGCCCATGTGCTTCGCACCCGTTTCCTTCTCAACCGCATGGAATTGACTCTGGAGAAGCAGACGGACCTCCTGTACTGGTCCCGCAGGCTATGGCGCCGAACCCTTCCAGATTGCTCTTTGGGCACCGTCGAAAGGGAGATCCTCGGCATAGTTCGTGGAGTCGACATAGCCGGCTTCGAGGTGCCGGGGATCTATCTGGATTTCTTGCGCAGCGGCGAGCCCGGTCGCCTCGATGCTGTGCTGGAACATAACCTGCAGGATGTCCGGACTCTCGTCGACCTGCTGGTCACGATCAACACGATCCTTGTTTCCCGGGAGAAAGCGCCGGAGGCGGCGGTTCAGCGGGCGGACCGTGCCGCCCTGGGAAGCTTCTTTTTGAGCAGGGATGAACGCTGGGGAGTGGAGCTTCTAAAAAGTTCCTTCGCCGGCGGAGATGAAGGCGCAGGGCGGGCGTTGAGTCTATACTACAAGCGCAGAGGCGCCTGGCGGGAAGCGATTGATCTGTGGAAACAGATGGCTTCGAGGCGAAAGAGCCTGTTCGCCGGGATCGAGCTGGCGAAGTATTTCGAGCACAGGGAGAGGGACCCCGAGCAAGCCCTGGCATGGGTGCGGACCATCCTGTCCTGGCAGCTTCCCATCGACCGATGTCTTCGCGGTGATCTGTCCCATCGCCGGCAGCGTCTTTTGAAAAAAGTAAACCGACGATCCTCTACGCTTTGAAGTAGCTGATCCTGTACCCGTCGGCCTCGCGAAAGCCGAGTTTTCCGTACAGCGACAAGGCGGGTAGATTGTTTTTCTTGACAAACAGACAGACCGTGGATTTCTGGGCAAAGATCCATCGCAACAGCTCCTCCATCACCCGAAACGCGATGCCGCTGTTGCGCACATCCTCCACCGTGAACACCCCGCCGACCTGATCCGCTGTGAATCCCCGGGCATTGGTGCCCGCCTTGGCTACCACCTTTCCGTTCAGCTCGGCCATCAGCACCAGCTGCTGGTGCAAAGAGCGCTTCAGATTCTGCCTGCAGGTCTGTTCGTTGTGCCCTTCCCTGTTGATCACCACTTCCTCGAGCTCGTAGCGGATCTGCAGTGGAAGAAGGGCGGCAAGATCTCGGGGGTAGGCGGTTCTGACCACCAGTCCCGCCGGGTAGGGAAAGGACTCTCTGCGGGCGTTCGAAAATGAGTCCCTGTTTTGAATCATCAGATGATAGTCGATGCTCACGCTTGCACGAAGCGGCAGTACTCCGTCCAGCCAACCGACTTCATCGATGGGTCCCATCACGGAGTACAGCCGCAAGGCCAGGTCCTTCCAGCCGGGAAACGGACCGGGGGGGATTGCCTGTGATTGATCCCGGGCGGGGGTGAATACGGGCAGGAGAAGTCCTGCGGAGGTGAGCATCATTGTCCCTTGAATGTCGGAGCCGTCTTTGTAAACCAGGACGGAAGCCTCCAGCGCTGCCGGGAATGCTGCCTTTCCCTGCCTGCGCAGCCGGGAGGTGTAGGGAACCGCCCGCCACTCGTGGGGGAGGATAAACTTTAGCAGCTGGGAGAGATCCCGTTTACCGGCGCGACGCCACTTCATGGCGCGATGGCGGGTTCGGCGTCGATGAAGTCAACCGGGATCCGGCCTTCCGGGCGGAAATCCCCGATCAGTGCGGCAAAACCGGCCCGGAAGGATTCCTTCCCCGTTCCGTACACTGCCAGGACGTTTTCCACCCAGGGTGTATCCCGCAGATACACGGGAGACAGGGTGGAAATGACAACTAAGGTCCCCGGGAAGGTTCGGAGAGTTTCCAGGACTTCGAGGCTGTTGTAATTGGCCAAACAGAACACAACGGTGTCGTAGCGGGAAGCGATGCGGGGAATCCGCTCCAGGTCCTGCTCCCGGGCGGAGTAGAAGGGACTGTAGGGGAAAAACAGGACGTCCGCTTCGGGATAGCGGCGCCGGCCCTCTTCGAGGAATTCTTCGAATTGCCCGATCAGCAGCATGTTTTGATTCCCGCCGTTGTGTTCCAGTGGGATACTTGAGTCCCTGAGCAAGGTCACGCTGCGCAGAGCGCTCTGCTGGAAGAACTCCCAGGCGCCCGTGTTGGGGGCGAAGTTCTCGGCCTGATCCGGAGAATCGCCGGCGGCGATTGTCTTGAGAACTTTGAGTTTGAGCCGAAGAATACGCCGGACTGAAATCTTGATCCGCTCCTTGAACTCCGGATGTTCGCCCAGATGGGTTTTCAGCTTCTGCCAGGTGCGGTCCTGAACCCGAGGCGTATGGGAAACGAGGATCATGTCATTGCCCGCTTCCAGTGCCTCCAAACTGGCCTGGGCGGTGTCCACACCACCGCTGATCGCGCCGTTCATCTCCATGTCGTCGGTGATGAGCAGCCCCTCGAAGGCGAGTTTTTCCCGCAGCACCTCTTCAATCAGATAGCGGGATCGGGAGGAGGGCAGCAGGTTTCCCAGAATGTCCGGGTAGGCGATGTGGGCGCTCATGATGGCGGGTATGCCTTCGGGAATGAGTATCCGGTAGGGTAGCAGCTCCCGCTGCCACATCTGTTCGAAGGATATCCGAACCACAGGCAGCGTGCCGTGGGAGTCCTTGTCAGCGTGACCGTGGCCGGGGAAGTGTTTGGCCGTGCAGATGATTCCACTTTTGTTCATGCCCTGGTAGTAGGCCAGAGCCAGCATGGCCGTGATTACCGGATCGGAGGAGAAGGCCCGTGGACCGATAACACTGGCCGACGGATTGGAGTAGACATCGATGGTCGGGGCGAAATTCATATTGATGCCCAGGCTCTTCAGCTCCTCTCCGATGTAGTACCCGGTCAGGAGGGCATCCTGAGGCAGCCCCGAAGCGCCTAGGGCGATGTTGCCGGGTGTCTGGGAAGTCTCCTGCTTGATATGCCGGACCCACCCCCCCTCCTGATCCGTCGACATGAACAGGGGGATTTGAAACCGACCGGCTCGGGCA
>Ga0114925_10001905_pt1 | contig 10497 bp, 9 predicted proteins | sample SumtaG_2_FD_87287 | JGI IMG/M metagenome (GOLD analysis project Ga0114925, IMG submission 87287) | Deep subsurface microbial communities from Indian Ocean to uncover new lineages of life (NeLLi) - Sumatra_00607 metaG | ecosystem: Environmental > Aquatic > Marine > Oceanic > Sediment | place...
TCCGGCAAAAGCCGGAATCCAGTTCTTTCAATGAGTTACAAACCTGCTGGACTCCGGTTTTCACCGGAGTGACGACTTTTTACGAGGTCATCAATGTTGAATGGGAAAAGATGAAGAAACAGACATATGATCTGGAAGAAAGACTGCTCGAGGAAAGGATGAACATCGACGTCAATCTTTCAAAATAACTTAGCGTTTAGTGAATTAAGGGGAGGGGGTGGCAAAAGGAATCTGTCGGCAGCCTCACCGATCCTTCTCTGGATACATCGAATCAAGCATTTCTTCAATCTCCACATTCCATGATAGCCTACTGTCATATTCTCCTGTCTTTTCGGCGACTACACTTACCCCTAAGTATGCAGTATGTTTAAAATAATTTTTCAAATTAGCTTCATTACTGAATGGGAAAATAGTGCAAGGAATTCCCTCTTCACATTTCAAAATGCTGAATCCAGTTACAGTGTTTAACAAGATATTGAAAGCTCCCTTGGGAAAACGCCAAAAATCCCAGGGCAAAGAATGAGGAGGCCATGCAGGATGTGTGGCAATGAACAGAAGACCTCCCTCTTTCATGACCTTGTTAATTTCAAGCACCGCTTTCCAGGGCATTGCTAAATGTTCAAAAACCGATACTGAAAAAACAGCATCAAATCGTTCTTTGGGAAAGTATTGAGAAAGTTTATGTATATCTCCAACAACCTCTACTCCCTCTCCCGCATAAATGTCGAAACCAATATACTCTTGATAATTCTCAAAGCTACCCCTCACCTTACTCATTCTCGAACCTAATTCAAGAATACGATAACCTCGACGTTTATTGATTTCCTGTACGAAGTATTGAAACTGTAAATGAAAGGGATCTTGGGAGGGATCCTGAAAAAATGGACGATAGGTTAGGGCTAATACCAATGACTGCAAGTCTCGACGATGAATTAATTCTTTTACTATCCTGAGCAATATTCTAAGTCGGTTTCTCACTTTCGCTCCGCTAATGCTTTATCCCATACTTAAAAGAAGATTTTTTCTTTATTCCTGCAATATAATAATAATCTAAGAATGGTCCATTTTACGCCACCTACTTGCTGATCGAGTAAAAGATTATGTTGCCGGAACCTGTGAACGCTTACAAGATTATGTTGCGCAGTCGGAGCGGTCTCCTGCAAGCTTTAAAAGGGCATGATCTAAAGCAGGTAATACCACAGAAAGATTTTCTTTGGCTCCATTGGGGCTTCCTGGTAGATTAATGATGAGACAAGTCTTTCTTACACCGACCATGGCACGGGAGATCATGGCATGGGGAGTTTTTTTTAGGCTGGCAGCGCGCATGGCCTCTGCCATGCCAGGGACCTCATAATCAATAACCTCTTTCATGGCCTGTGGGGTGACATCCGTAGGGCTAAGACCGGTTCCTCCCGTGGTGATGATCAGGGATAGTTGATCTTTTTCAACCCATGTCACAAGCATATCCGTAATCTGCTCACGATCATCGGGGACGATTTTCTTTTTGAGAACGGAAAAACCTTGCTCCTCAAGCATCCTGACGATTAGCTCTCCGCTCTCGTCTTTTCTTTCCCCTTTAGACCCCTTATCGCTGATCGTCAGGACCCCAGCTTTCATGTCTTTTTCCATTTTTTAGAGGTTTTACTCTTTTTCCTGAGCAGCCGTGATGATTTTTTGAGCCAACTGAGAAGGCACCTCTTCGTAATGGGAGAATTCCATCTGAAATGACCCTCGGCCGCCTGTCATAGAATTGAGGTCCAGAGCATACTGCAGGACCTCAGCCATAGGAACCTGGGCCTTGATCAACTGGTTTCTGCCTTGACTGTCCATACCGAGAACCCTTCCGCGCTTTCCGTTCAGATCACCCATGACATCACCCATAACCTCCTCGGGGATTGTGATCTCCATTTTCATGATTGGCTCAAGCAAAATGGGATTGGCTTCCTGAATAGCCTTTTTGAGACACATTCTGGCCGCTATCTTGAACGCCATTTCTGAGGAGTCAACGTCATGCGATTTACCATCAAAGAACCGTACTTTAATATCCACGATGGGATAGCCGGCGAATGTACCGCTCTGGAGCGCCTCGTTAAGGCCTTTTTCTACAGCAGGAACAAAATTTCGGGGAACATTCATGCCTGTTAAAGCCTCTTCGAATTCAAACCCAGTCCCCTTTTCTTGGGGGAACACATCAAAATGTACCTCGGCAAATTGTCCCCGCCCACCTGTCTGTTTCTTGTGGCGGTAAATAACCTTTTGAACAGGTTTCTTAATAGTTTCCCTATAAGGCACCTTAACAGGGTTTAGGTTTACTTCGACACCGAATTTTCTATTCAGTTTTTCGCAGGTAGTTTCCAGGTGTATCTGACCTGTACCAGAGAGTATGATCTCGGATGTAGACTGATCCCTCTCCAACCGGAGGGTTGGATCTTCTTCAAGGAGCTTTGCTAAAGAGCCAAATACCTTGTCTTCACTTCCTTTGACTTTTGCCTCAACTGCATATGATAAGACTGGTGGAAGTGGTTCAGGTGGTTTGTAAATGACAGGATCACTTTCCAAAGACAGGGTATCCCCTGTAGATGTCTCTTTTAACTTGGCTATGGCGACAATATCTCCAGGACCAGCCGTTTTCAACGGCTGTTGCTTTTTGCCTTCCATAAGCAGAAGTTGACCGAATTTTTCTTTAGCACTCTTATTAGCATTATAAAGGGTTGAATCCGATTGAATCGTGCCTGAAAAAACTCTCAATAGAGTAAGTTTTCCTGCAAAAGGATCAGCAATGGTCTTAAATACGATTGCAGAAAAAGGTGCATCAATCGTGGATAACCTCTCGACCACTTCTTCACTGTCCGGTTTTGTCCCTTCTTTAGACCCTCTCTCCAGAGGTGAGGGAAACCCCTGGATAATGAGATCCATCAGTTGTGAAACTCCTATATTCAAGACAGCAGAGCCACATAGGATCGGAACCAACATTCTCGATTTGATACCTTGGATGAGGGTGTTTTCGATTTCGGAATCAGAGAGCTCTTCCCCTTCCAGGTACTTTTCCATGAGTTCGTCATTGACTTCGACGATATTTTCAATCATTTTTTCACGCCATTCACTCACAGTGTCATCCATATCAGCAGGTATGTCACCGCTCTCGAATTTTCCGCTACCGTCTTTGCTGAAAATGTAGGTCTTCATTTTGATCAGGTCAACCAGGCCTGTAAATTTATCTTCTGCGCCTAATGGGAGGAATACCGGCGTTGCCTTTATATTAAAAGTCTGGGAGGTTTCTTCCATAGCCTTGAAGAAATCAGCCCTTTCTCTATCCAGCTTATTAATGAATATCATCTTAGGGAGTTGATGTTCATCCGCAAAAGCCCAGACCTTTTCAGTCCCCACTTTCACGCCTGCTGTTGCATCAATGACAACAATTACACCATCGGCTGCCTGAAGGGAAAATTTGGTATCTGAAAGGAAATTATTGTCTCCAGGTGTATCAATAATGTTTATGACATGCTTTTTCCAGTTTAAGTGATGAAAAGAAGTACTAATGGTAATTTTTCTTTTTGTCTCTTCCGGTTCAAAATCAAAGTTGGACGTGCCGTCGTCCACTCTGCCAAGCCTGGTAGTGGCCTTTCCCTGATACAGCATTGCTTCGGCCAAAGAAGTTTTGCCAGAACCCCCATGTGCGACGAGGGCAACATTTCTCAACTGTTCTGCTTTTTTTTCCATACCTAATCCTTTCTTGATCAATATGTAACTCTGTAATAGTTCACCTGAAAAATATAGTTGACAGGATTACAGGCCCGCCCTGGCGCGACATAAGTAAGAGATAGTTTGATCACCATAATATTTCCGAATTGGGGCCGTAAACGCTAGTCATGCAAATCCAGGTCTGGGCCAGGGATTGACAAGATTTAGATTTCACACATACTCTCACGATTTGGGAGATCTAAGCTCTAATTACCGCTTAAAAGCCCTGCTGAATGGCGGGGGTCCCGATGATATTGCATCGGGACCACATAAAGCTTTGAAGCGATACCTTCATACATGATTTTAGCTTTTATCTGTGCACTCTGCGTTTATAGTGAGAAAAACGAACGTGCAGTATATATTCCAGGAAGACAATTATCCTGTTATTCCTGTTTATCCTGTCTAAAGATAGCTGAACTGTTATGTAACTCTATTTATATAATACATCATAGTCACTATCTATCGAGTTGTCCGAATTGATAAAGATAGTAAAAACGAAGTCTGAAAATTTATATCAACAGTGAAATCAAAGTCAAGCCAAGAATTTAAAAGGGATATTTTTTAATTGCCAATCATTAAAAATATGTTATATTAATAGTTTTTAGTGAAATTGAGACAACGCCTTTAAAATCCAGGCAGGCTAATTTTGCCACTTTATGACTTAATAGACAGCTTTATTGACTATCTGAGGGACCAAAAGGGGTACTCTAAACATACTATCAGAAGTTACCGTATTGACCTAAGACAATTTTCTGAATTCTTGGCCTCAGCTAAGAAGCTATCGCATGATGGTGATAGGACAGACATTAAAGATGTGGAGGCGGTTGATTTTTTAGTCATCAGAGAATATCTGGGGAGCCTTTACGGGCATTACAGGCGCTCGACCATTGCCCGCAAGCTCTCTGCTGTTCGTTCGTTCTTCCTTTTCCTGGAGATGAAAGGTCTGATAAAGGGAAATCCAGCGGTTGATATTGCAACTCCTAAACTTGAAAAATATATCCCCAACTACCTTCCGGTAGATGATGTTTTCAGGCTTCTTGAGGCACCTGAGAAAGAAAAGCCCCTTGGGCTGAGGGATCAGGCCATTTTGGAGGTGCTTTATTCTTGCGGAATCCGCGTAAGTGAACTTGAGGCCTTGAACATCTCAAGTATTCATTTTGATAATCGTCTGGTCAGGGTTATAGGTAAAGGGGACAAGGAAAGGATTGTACCTATTGGCAGGCAGGCATTGCGGGCCGTTAGGGATTACCTGGAGGGAACGCAGAATCTAAGGAGAAAAACAGGGATTGATTCCCAGGATGCTTCCCTTTTTATTAATTATCGTGGGGGACGTCTTTCTACCCGAAGTATTGGTAGAATCATAAAACGGTACGCCTTAAAGAGCGGTCTAACCACCGATATCAGCCCCCATTCTTTGAGGCATACCTTTGCTACCCATCTTCTGGATGGGGGAGCTGATCTTCGGTCAGTGCAGGAACTCTTAGGGCATGCAACTCTTTCCACTACGCAGAAATACACTCATGTAAGCCTTGATAGGCTTATGGAGGTTTATGATAAGGCACATCCACGCAGTCGATGAAAAGGATATTTGTACCATGAAAAAAAATACTCTTAATGAAACAAGAAGTACCACTATTCTTGCAGTAAGGAAAAACGGTAAGGCCGTCATGGCAGGGGATGGGCAGGTAAGTTTTGGTGAGACCATTATGAAGCACAAGGCCACAAAGGTCCGTTACATGTATAAAGACCTGGTCCTGGTGGGGATAGCTGGGGCAGCGGCCGACGCTTTTAATCTTTTCGAGAGATTAGAGGCAAAGCTGGAAACTTATAATGGAAACCTCACCAAAGCAGCTGTTGAATTGGCCAAAGACTGGAGAACCGACAAGATCCTGAGGAGACTGGAAGCACTCCTCCTCACAATGGACAAGGACCACATCCTTGTAATCTCAGGGACCGGTGATGTCATAGAGCCAGACGAGACAGTAGCCGCCATTGGATCTGGCGGCCCCTATGCCCTTGCAGCGGCTCGTGCCCTGGTAGCACATTCCGACCTGGATGCCGACAGCATTGTACGTGAGGCCATGAAAATTGCTGCATCTATCTGTGTTTATACAAACCAAGAATTGGTTGTCCATGAACTTAAATCTGGTAAGTAGAGGTAGTTATGAAAAAAGATGAGGCAGAAAAAGATAGATTTGCGAAAGTATTGACACCAAGAGAGATAGTTTCGGAGCTCGATAAATATATCATTGGCCAGGACGAGGCCAAACGTTCGGTCGCTATTGCATTAAGAAATAGGTGGCGCCGACAGCAGGTTCCTCCGGAGCTAAGAGATGAGATCGCCCCAAAAAATATTATTATGATTGGGCCCACCGGTGTGGGGAAAACTGAGATTGCCAGGCGCTTGGCACGTCTTGCAAACTCACCTTTCATGAAAGTTGAGGCCACGAAGTTTACTGAAGTAGGGTATGTAGGCCGGGATGTGGAATCAATGATCAGGGACCTGACAGAACTTGCTGTGAATATGGCCAAGAAAAAGGAACAGGAAGAGATCGAACCCAAGGCCCTTGAGTTGGCCGAGGAAAAGATGCTTGACATACTTCTCCCCAAAAAAAGAGAGGAGGCCAAGGAAGAAGCCGAGTTAGACAAGGAAAGAATTTTGGAGGTTGTCAAGTCAGACAAGGCGGAAAGCTCTTCTACCCGTGAAAAACTGAGGCGTATGCTGAGAAGCGGGAAGATGGATGAACGCTATGTGGAGTTGGAGGTAACCAATAGCAATATGCCCATGGTCGAGATCTTTTCTGCTGCAGGCCTCGAAGAAATGGAGTTTAACGTCAAAGAAGTCTTTGGCAATATCTTTCCGCCCAGGAAAAAAAAGAGGCGGGCAAAGATACCCGAAGCAATGGAGATTATTTTTCAAGAGGAATCACAACGGCTAATAGATATGGATAAGGTAGTAGAGCAGGCTATCCGCATCACAGAACAAAGCGGTATAATCTTCTTAGACGAACTTGACAAAGTAGCCGGATCCAAATCCTCTTATGGTCCTGATGTATCACGAGAGGGAGTACAGAGAGATCTTCTTCCTATTGTAGAAGGTTCCACGGTCAGCACTAAATATGGGATGGTAAGGACTGACCATATTTTATTCATTGCGGCTGGCGCGTTTAACATAAGCAAACCTTCAGACCTTTTACCTGAGCTACAAGGAAGATTTCCTATTAGAGTTGAGTTAGATTCCCTTTCCATGGAAGACTTTGTTAGAATTCTTACTGAGCCTAAAAATGCATTGATTATCCAGTACAAGGCCTTACTAACCACTGAGGGGATTGATCTTGTATTTGAGGAACCTGCCATAAGAGAGATTGCCAGTATGGCCAACAAGGTCAACGAGCGCATGGAGAATATTGGAGCTCGTCGTCTCCATACAGTTATGGAAAAGCTGGTTGATGAGATATCCTTTGATGCTCCGGACAGGGCTGAAAAGTCTGTGACAATCTCCAAAGAGTATGTAATTGAAAAACTACAAGATATATTAGAAGATGAAAACTTAAGCAGGTACATTTTATGATTAACGATGTTGACAGGGCCAAAGTTCTTATCGAAGCGCTTCCTTACATCCAACGCTTCAATAGGGCTACCATTGTCGTTAAATACGGCGGGCATGCTATGATAGATAAAAGCCTTAAGCAGAATTTTGCCCTTGATATCATTTTGATGAAGTACGTTGGACTAAATCCCATTGTTGTCCATGGTGGTGGTCCTCAGATTGGTGATCTACTAAAAAAGCTCTCTATCAAATCTGAATTTGTGGACGGCATTCGGGTTACTGATAAACAGACCATGGATGTTGTTGAGATGGTCCTTGTGGGGAAAGTCAACAAGGAAATTGTGAACCTGATTAACCGAAACGGTGGACGTGCTGTCGGATTATCTGGCAAGGACGGTCAGCTTATCACGGCCAGAAAAATGAAATACTTGAAAAAGAAAGAAGGCGATCATCCACCTGAAATAATCGATATGGGTATGGTGGGAGAAATTATTTCTGTGGACAATCGGATTCTAATTAGCCTCAGCGAAAGTGACTTCATTCCGGTTTTAGCGCCGGTGGGTGCGGGTAATGAGGGGGAGACTTATAATATTAACGCAGACCTTGTGGCTGGACATATAGCCGCTTCCCTCAATGCCCGAAAATTGATTCTCCTCACTGATACGGAAGGTGTCCTTGACCAGGAAAGAAAACTTATCTCAACCCTCGGGATGGAGGAGGCTAATCAACTGATCAATAACGGAACCATTAAGGGAGGCATGATACCAAAAGTCAGGTGCTGTCTGGAGGCCCTAAGAGGGGGTGTTAATAAGAGTCACATTATCGATGGAAGAAAGGATCATGCTCTCTTGTTGGAGGTTTTCACAAAAGTTGGTGTAGGTACGGAGATAGTTCATTAAAGGCATAACTTATGAATGATAACTCAAAAAAAGAAAAAACCATACCTCTGGCAGACAAATATATGTTTCAGACATATGGCCGTTTCCCCATCACATTGGTTCGCGGAGAAGGTTGCCGGGTCTGGGATGAGGAAGGAAAGGTATATTTCGACTTTGTTGGAGGTATTGCAGTCTGTGCCTTAGGGCACAGTTCACCGGTTGTAAGCAGGGCTCTCGAGGAACAGTCCAAGAAATTGGTTCATGTTTCAAATCTCTACTACACCAGGCCTCAAACAGAACTGGCACAGCTTTTGGTAAAACATTCCTTTGGGGACAGGGTCTTTTTCTGCAACAGCGGGGCTGAAGCAAACGAGGCTGCCATAAAGCTTGCTCGCCGTTACTCACACGAAATGTTTGGCTCCGGAAGGCATGTAATCATCTCCATGATCGAGTCATTCCATGGCCGAACCATGGCCACGCTTTCTGCTACGGGTCAGGAAAAGGTGCAGGCAGGATATAATCCCTTAGTGGAAGGTTTCAAGTTTGTGCCTTTTAACGATGTTGACAGTCTTGACCATGCCATGGATGAATCTGTCTGTGCTGTGATGCTTGAGCCAATCCAGGGAGAAGGAGGTGTTGTCTGCCCTGATTCTGACTATCTGAAAAGAGTCAGGGAGATATGTCAGAATCGGAAGGCACTCTTGATCTTCGACGAGGTGCAGGTCGGGATTGGGAGGACGGGCAGGCTTTTTGCCCACGAGCATTATGGTGTTACGCCTGATATTATGACCCTTGCTAAAGCCCTTGGTAACGGTCTTCCTATTGGCGCAATGCTTGCGATAGAGGAAATAAGCCAGGTTTTTGGCCCTGGAAGTCATGCGACTACCTTTGGCGGGACCCCGCTGGTGACAGCTGTTTCCAAAGAAGTGCTTCAGAGCCTCATTGAGGATGGTTGGATTGAGCACTGCAGGGAAATGGGTAATTATTTTAAAGAAAAGCTGGAAGACCTTGCACAGAGGTTCAGCTTCATCAAGGAAGTTAGGGGCCTGGGACTTATCCTTGGTGTAGAATTAGACCGCCCTGGTGCCTCGATTGTTACTGCCTGTATGAAAGAGGGTTTCTTAATCAACTGTGTTCAGGAAAATGTGCTTCGATTTTTGCCTCCTCTCGTTGTTGAGAAGGAAGAGATAGATTTGTTGGTTGAGACTCTTAGCAAGATATTTATGGAATAAGACATGAAAAAAGACCTTTTGACAATAAGAGATCTTACAAGGGATGAGATCCTGGCCCTAATTGACAAGGGTATTGAGGCCAAAAAGACTGGTAGGAGGACAGAAAGTTCACTTAGTGGATATACGCTTGGTCTGTTATTTGATAAGACCTCAACAAGGACTCGCGTCTCTTTTGAGACTGCTATGTTCCGACTCGGGGGAAATACCATCTTCCTGAGTAGAAAAGACACTCAGTTATCAAGGAACGAACCTGTCAAAGATACTGCTCGTGTACTATCGCGCTACTTAGACGCCATTGCTATCAGAACTTTTTCTCAGGAGCTTGTCGAGGAAATGGCACATTGGGCGGACATACCGGTTATTAACGCATTGACCGACAAGTTTCATCCCTGCCAGATCTTGAGTGACCTTATGACAATAAAGGAAAAGAAAGGGACCCTAAATGATCTAAAATTGACCTGGATAGGTGATGGGAACAATGTTGCCAATTCATGGATAAATGCGGCCAAAATCCTGGGGTTCGAGTTATCCCTTGCCTGCCCGCCTGCCTATCAACCTGATCCGCAGGTCATGGAAGGATCGGGGGGAAATATCAGGCTGGAAGAAACCCCGCACAAGGCTGTGAAAGAGGCCGACGTGATAAATACAGACGTCTGGACCAGCATGGGCCAGGATACTGAAAAAGACCAGAGACTTCGGGATTTCCAGGGTTTTCAGGTGAATGAATCATTGATGGAATCATCTAAACCAGATGTCTTGGTCATGCACTGCCTTCCTGCCCACCGTGGTGAAGAAATCACAGCTGAAGTCTTGGAGGGAAGCAATTCTGTGGTCTTTGATCAGGCCGAAAACAAGATGCATCTCCATCAGGCACTGCTCGAAAAGTTGTTGTTGGGGTAATAAAAGATAAATTTGAGTCTGACCCCAGAGGAATATGCTTCGCCTTCAGGTGAGGCGGGCGGGTAGAGCCTATTCCTCGGAGAACAAAAGAGGGCATTTTCCAAAGGTCTCACAGAGGAGTTCTAAATTGAACAAAGAAATCAAGAAAATAATTCTTGCTTATTCAGGAGGACTCGATACATCAGTTATTCTACGA
>Ga0114925_10001906_pt1 | contig 10497 bp, 7 predicted proteins | sample SumtaG_2_FD_87287 | JGI IMG/M metagenome (GOLD analysis project Ga0114925, IMG submission 87287) | Deep subsurface microbial communities from Indian Ocean to uncover new lineages of life (NeLLi) - Sumatra_00607 metaG | ecosystem: Environmental > Aquatic > Marine > Oceanic > Sediment | place...
CATTTTTGGAATAAGAACTACATGCACCTCCTATAAAAGAATTCTTTTCAAGAATGGTGACTTTATGGCCTCCTTGAGCAAGTAATGCGCCACAACTTAACCCGCCAATGCCAGCTCCTACTATTATAACTTCTTCTTTAGTCATTCTCGTTTTATTCCATAATTTGTATTTAATTAATGAATATTATTATAATTCAAAATATATGGTTTTCTTTAAATTTTAAGGATCTCTAAAACTAAAATAAGTTAGATGTATTATATTCCTTGATGAAAGATAATGTATAATGTTAAAAAGTTCTAAAATTTTATTCAAATGTTTAAAAAAATAGAGATTTTTAATCGGGTATCCTTAGCTTCTTTTTAAGCTCTTTAAACCTAGAGCGCAAGGTAACTTCTGTTACCCCTATTGTTTCAGCGATTTTTTTCTGCGTAAGAACCACATTCTTAAGTTTGCAGGCTAAATATAGTGCTCCAGCACATATGCCTTTAGGGTCTTTTCCACTTGTTGTAAATCTGGAAGTATAAGCTTGCAAGATTCGCAAAGTAGTAGCTTCAACCTTGGAATTTAAGCCTAATTCAACTATATAGCGAGATACCAGAGATGATGGATCCCTGGAAATTAATTTAATATGTAATTCTGTAATTAAAAGATTAAATGTTCTTCTAACCTCTCTTGGTTTTACAGGTGATTCATTTAGTATCTCATGCAATGTTCTAGGTATATTTTCCATTCTACAAGCTAAATAAAGGCATGCAGCAACCATCCCATTAATAGATCTTCCTCGGAGTAATTTTCTTTCAAATGCTTGCTTATAAATACTGAATGCCCTTTCTTTAATATAGGAGGGTAATTTTAAATTTGTACTTATTCTCTTTAATTCTGTAGTTGCTATCAGCAAGTTTCTTTTTTCCCATGTTATACGGGAATTCCACTTCGCAGCCCTCTTTAATTCGGGGTTTTCTATGTCATTCCTATTAATTACTGTAGCCAAGCCTATGTCTGGCATTAATTTGGATATTGGGGGTCCTGTCCCCTCCCTATTTTTTTTCTCCAATGTTGTAAAAGCTCTTTTTCCGCTATGTGAGAAGTCTGGTATTTTTTCATCAATAACTAAACCACATTGATTGCATACGGTTTCTCCCTTTTCTTGAATAACAATTATATTACCACCACATTCCGGGCAAAAATCGGACGAAACTCCTTTTTCTTTAATTGACATTATTTTTCACCTTCTTATTATATTCCTGCTTTTTGTAATTTTTCTAATAATTCTTTTTGGATTCTATTTATCTTTTTTGGAACCTTTATTTTAATTTTAATTAATTGATTTCCTCTTTCATTTGAGCCAATTTTATAAAAACCTTGATTTCTTAATCTTAAAACAGTAGAATCTGTAGTTTCAGGAGGAATAGTTACATTTAATGCTTTTCAATTCCAGGTACTTGAATTTTACCGCCAAGTACAGCTGTTGTGAATGGAACTTCTTGGACGACATAAATATCATCATCTCTTCTGTCAAATATATTATGTGGTTTTACATGAATAGATATATACAAATCTCCTGGAGAACCTCCATTTTCCCCTGGTATTCCTTTGCCTTTAAGGCGTAATTTTTGGTTGTCCTTAATTCCTTTTGGAATTTTTACATTTAAAGATGTTAATTTACCAGTTGAGGGATCTTTATATTGAACCTTTCTTTCACCACCATAAAAAGCATCCATAAAATCTATTTCCATATCATATCGCAAGTCTTCTCCCACTCTCGGAATATTATTATAATTAGTGGATCTCGCCCTTGTACTCCCACCTTTACTTGAAAAGACATCAAAAATATCTCCTAAATCGTTAAAAAAATCGGAGCCTCCAAAACCTTGATTACGGCTTGTTCCAGATTTCTTTCCAATATTTCCAAAAATCTCGCTAAAATCAAATCCGCCTGGCGAACCCGAAGTAGTATAATAATAAGTTGTACCATACGGCCCTTGTTGTGCTCTTCCTCCTCCTGGAAATCCACTCCTTTGTTGATAACTTGAAGGATCGCCGTCCACTACGCCAAATTTATCGTACATTTCTCTTTTTTTATCATCGTTTAGAATACTATATGCTTCATTTATTTTTTTAAATTTTTCTCCCGATTTTGACTCCTCAGGATTTACATCAGGATGATATTTTCTTGCTAACTTTCGAAATGCTCTTTTAATCTCTTCCTTTGAAGCGCCTTTGTTTATTCCCAATGTTTTATAATAATCCTTAGCCATAATTACAACCCCTTTCTATTCATAAACATAAAAAAAATAAAAAAAATATTAAAAACAAAAAAAAACTTATTAAAACTATTCATATTCCGCATCAACTACGCCTTCATCTTGACCTGATGCCCTTCGGAATCTTTCCTCTTCAATTTCATCTTGTGTCTTCCCCTGATAACCATTGGTCGCGCCAGGTGGCATATCACCCATTCCTCCAGGTGGTGCACCTTGATATCCTCCTTGAGATGGGCTAGATCCTTGTTGTTGTCCATACATCCGTGAGGAGACCTCGTGTAAGGCAGTCTGTAGAGCGTCTGTAGCATCCTTAATTCTATAAGTATCATCTGTTTCCATAGCACCTTTTAAATCCGAAATTTTCTTTAGAATATCCTCCTTTAAATATCCGATAAGAGCCTCATTTTCTTTCAATAAATTCTCAGTTTGATAAATCAGTGCTTCACCTTGGTTCTTCAATTGAATTAATTCTTGGAATTTTTTATCATCTTCTGCATTTCGTTCAGCTTCTCTAATCTTTTGCTCAATTTCAGCATCATTCATTTTTGTTGACGCTGTTATTGTAATCGATTGGCTTCGTCCAGTTCCTTTATCTTTTGCTGAGACATTTAATATGCCATTTTGATCAATATCAAATTTAACTTCGATTTGAGGCATCCCTCTAGGAGCAGGTGGAATTCCTGTCAAATGAAATTTGCCTAGAGTTATATTATCCGCAGCCCTAGATCGTTCACCTTGTAATACATGAATTTCAACAGCAGGTTGATTGTCTGAGGCAGTAGAAAATGTTTCTATTTTAGAAGTTGGAATCGTTGTATTTCTTTCAATTAATCTCGTAAATACTCCACCTAGGGTTTCAACGCCTAAGGATAATGGTGTAACATCTAGTAAAAGTAAGTCATTGACTTCTCCGGATAAAACACCTCCTTGAACTGAAGCACCCATTGCAACACATTCCATAGGATCAATACTTCGCTCTGGTTTCTCCCCTAAGAACTTCTCGAATCTCTCCATGACGCTTGGCATTCTCGTTGGGCCGCCTACTAATATAATTTTATCAACATCGCCTTTCGCTAACCCCGCATCTCTTAAAGCCTTTTGAATAGGTGTTTCTAATCTCTTTAATATAGGTTCAATCAATTGCTCTAATTTAGCTCTCGTAAGTGTCAAATTCAAATGTTTCGGTCCATTATTTGTAGCAGTTATATAAGGCAAATTAAGATCTGTACTAATCGAAGTAGAAAGCTCAATTTTAGCTTTTTCCGCAGCTTCAAGAACTCTTTGCATTGCCATTGAATCGCCTCTTAAATCAACGCCTTGCTCTTTCTTAAATTCCTCAACAATGTAATCAACAAGAATTTTATCCATATCAGTACCACCTAATTGGGTGTCACCAGCAGTAGATATAACTTGAAATAATTGGTTATCCATTTCCATTATTGTTACATCAAAAGTACCACCACCAAGATCTAACACAGCAATCCTTAAATGCGCATCCTTTTTATCTAGTCCATATGCTATTGCGGCTGCGGTTGGTTCGTTTATCAATCTCTCTACATTTAATCCCGCAATTCTCCCTGCATCTTTAGTCGCTTGCCTCTGATTATCATTAAAATACGCAGGAACAGTTATAATGGCCTCGGTGACTTCTTCACCTAAATAAGCACTAGCATCCTCTTTAATTTTCCTTAAAATCATGGCGGAAATCTCTTGAGGCGTGTACTCTTTACCATCGATTTTGACTTTATAAGATGTTCCCATTTTCCTCTTTATCGCCGTAATCGTTCGATCTGGATTAGAAATTGCTTGTCTTCTGGCGGGTTCTCCGATTAATCTCTGACCATCCTTAGTAAATGCTACGACCGAAGGGAATGCTTTACCTCCTAATGTTAACCCCTCAGCACTCGGAATTATTGTTGGTTTTCCGCCGATTAACACAGCAGCAGCGGAGTTTGAAGTCCCTAAATCTATTCCTATTATTTTTCCCATACTTTATCACTTCCTTATTTTTTATTATTTTTTTCTTAAATTTGATTAATTTGATTTTTTTGATATTAAGACCTTAGCAGGTCTTAGAACTTTATCTTTGAAAAGATAACCTTGATCTAATTCTTCAACAATGGTATTTTCAGGGAGAGCTTCATTCTTTTGAACCATCAAAGCCTCATGTTTATATGGATCAAACTTTTCACCTTCACAATTCATCGACTTTACGCCTTCTTCTTCAAGCAGTTTTTCAAAATTTTTTATTACCATCTCAAATCCTTTCTTAACAGAACCCCCATCTTCAAGGGTTTCTATTACCTTTAACGCTCTCTTCAAGTCATCAAAATGAACAATAAGTTTTTTCAAAATTCCCTCAGAAATATAAACTTTATACCTCTGATTTTCTCGCTCGTTAATTTTTTTATAATTTTCAAAATCAGCCCTTACTTTCAAAAGAGCATGCATGAATTTCTCGTTTTCTTCTTTTAATTCCTTGTAATGTCTACCGTCCTCCTTTATCTCCTTTATTACATCTTTTAATTCTTTATTTTCTAACCTGAGTGTTTCAGCTTGATCTGAAAGAGCTTTAATTTTTTCTGCTTTTTCTTGAAGAATCTTATATTCTTCTTTTGTAATCGAAATTTTGTCAGATAAATCTTTATGAAAACTTCGATCGCTAATAAATCTATCAAAATAATCTCCAAATACCATACTGTTCATATCTCCAATATAATTTTTTGGTTTTATTATCATTTTTTTATTTTTTTTAATTTAATCTTTATCTTTTTTATTTTTGTTTTCTGTCAACTGTCAATTGACAATTAACAAATATTGTTTTACTTATTTAAATGTTTCGTTTAAGAAAAATAAGTTGAAAAAAATGGTTTGAAAGAGGTGAAATTTTAATGATTTATGCGATTATGGTGAAAAAAATAGAAATTACAGGAGATATAAATAATTACTAAAGGCACCAGGTCTTTTTTAGTCTTCCAAGTGATTTTAAAAATATATATTATTTTACATCTTTTTCCCAATCAAAATCCAAAGTAATATAACGCTTAGTGAATATAAAAGCCACAAAAAGCACAATAGAGCAATATACTCCCCATAAAACGTATCCATATGAGAAACCCTTATTTGGAACATTGGGTAAACTTAATAAAGCTCCTGTAATTACTAATGCGACGAATTGAAAAATATTAAGTAAAACATTTGGAAATCCTGCATAAAGACCTGCTTTCATCTCGGTTACATCACCACGACGCTTGGCATCTTCTGCTAAATCCGCATACCATATATATGGGAAGAGATACCAACCCCCTAAGCAGGCAGCAATCCCTAGCACATATAAAACAGCAATAGCAAATGGAATACTATCCAATAATCCGATTAGGGAAAATGGAAATACAATTACAGCAAACAGAAAAATTAATGAAATTGTTGATTTTTTACCTTTAATATCAATTAATTTTTTCCACACAAATAATGAAATCATTATACCTAACATAAGAATAGCCGCTGCAATAATCATTATTGTCGAATCAAAACCGAGTACTATAGTAATATAACCTAATAATAACGGAGTTACCATGCCCCACGCAAGAAATGCAATTCCTTGCAGAAGACAGACCTTCATAAAGTTTTTATCTTTTATAAGATCCTTTACATCTTTAAAGAAATCCGTATAAACATATTCTGTTTCCTCTATTGGCAGAGTATATGCACAATAATAATACATCCCGATTACTGTTAGACCACAAACAACTGTAACTATACCAAAAAGACCAAGATTTCCAGAAGGATCCTCAATAAACATTGGAATAATTAGGAACACATAAACTACGCCCACTCCAGTCCCAAGCATCCCAAATAAATTTTGGAAGGCAGAAGCTTTCGGTCTTTGATGCACATCAAATTGTTCAGCCATCCAAGACTGGTAAGGTGTTGTCAATGCCCCGTATACAAATTGAAAAAGAAAATCCCAGATCAGTATCCATACGAATAATTCCATCATTCCCATATTTGGAATAAAGATTGTTGGTAGTAGTAATAAAACGAATATTATAGTCAATATTGGAGCACATATTATAATATAAGGTTTTCTCCTTCCAATTCGGGTTTTTGTTTTATCTGATAACCATCCCATAAGAAATTGGGAGATTGCTATTGCCAATTTACCAATTCCTAAAGCTAAGCCAACTAAAAATGGCCAAATTTGTGGATCAAAGTTAATAAATAAAAGAGTATAAAATCCAAGTAACCCCGTGTCTACAATGCCTAATACGATTGAGCTACTTGCTCTTGGCATTCCATAAGTGATAAATTTTGGACTAGAAGGATTTTCGGGTACCTCATTTGATTCCATTTTGCGACCTAACCTTATTCTTTTTGTTTAAATAGAAAATAATATAATTAAAATGGTTTAATAATTAAAGATTTCATTTTTCAAAAAGAATTTGTAATAAGATGTCAATAAAAATTAAGTTAGAATTAAAAAATTATTCTTCTTTTTTTGAAGCAGCTTCGACTATTTCTCCTACATAATAAAAACCAACTACATTTCCCCTTTTTCCAAATTTTCTTGAAACAACGAGGATTATTACGTGCTCATTTTCGTAGAGTGCGCCCGTTTCAACGGCATATATAATAGATTGTTCTATAATATTTTCAACGTCCATTTCATAAAATTCTGGCTTGTCCAAATGGATTGGCTGCATTCCCCACACGAGTTGGAGCTCTCGCGCCGTTCTTTTATGTGGAGTAATAGCTATAATTGGAAGGGGGGGACGAAATTTACTAATCATACGTGCACCAAGTCCGCTACGTGTAATCACTAAAATTTTTCCTCTAAAATTTAATTCTTCCATTTCAGAGGCCAAAGCATAAATTGCGTGTCCTAATATTTGTGTATGTGTAAGCCTATCTGAATCAAATTCATCTGGAATGCGTTTTGGCATATTTTCATTAGCAGTTTTTGCAATTTTATTCATATATTTAACTGCTTTGATAGGATAATCCCCAACCGCCGTTTCAGCCGAAAGCATTACAGCATCAGTTCCATCGATAACTGCATTAAATACATCATTTGCCTCTGCTCGTGTAGGAATTGGGTTTTTGATCATAGATTCAAGCATTTGAGTTGCGACAATTACAGGTTTCCCTTCCCGATTACACTTGAAAATCATTTCTTTTTGCCATAAAGGTACTTGATCTGGGTCAATTTCAACTCCAAGATCACCTCGTGCCACCATTATACCATCACTTACCTCTAATATTTCATCAAAATAATCTAATGCAATTGGGCGTTCAATCTTAGAAATTAGTTTTATATTACTATTTCCATAATTCTCGAGTATTTTTTTTACATGAAGAACATCATCCGCTCCTGATACGAAGGATATCGCGCAATATTCCGGATCAAGTTCAGCAATTAACTCAAGATCTTTAATATCCTTTTCTGTGGGTACTTTATGCTTCAATTCACCTGAAGGGATATTGACACCTTTCCTATCACTAATCATACCCCCTGCTAAAACTTCTCCAATAAGAAAGTCTTTTTCTACTTTTTTAACTTCAATTTTGATAATCCCATCATTGATAAAGAAAAAATCCCCTTTTTTCATTCCTTTGAGAAATCCAGGTAATGGCACTGAAAATTGAGTATTGTCTCCTTCAATTTTTTTTTCAAAAACTTTAACCTCATCGCCAATACTTAGGGGATATGCTTTTTCATCTTTGAACGTCCCTACTCTTATTTTAGGACCTTGAATATCGGCTAAGACCCCAATATATGAGTCTACTTCCCTAATTCTTTTCATTAACTCTCGTTTTTCCTGATGGGTCCCATGAGAGAAGTTTAGGCGGAAGACATCGACTCCAGTATCAATGAGCTTCCTTAACATTTCCTTAGAGCTTGATGCTGGACCTAGGGTAGCAACAATCTTTGATGTATTTTCACGAAATTTAATCTTCATAATAAATCATTTTCATACTGATATTTAAATCTAAATGGTCTTCTTCCTATAAAATTATTCATTTTCTATAAGTTTCTCGAATTTTACTATTTTATTTTGGAAATCTTTTTTAAATTCTTTCAAAAAATTAGTTGAATTGGAAAAATCAGAAGCAGATTTCAACTCTTTTATGGATAATAAATTCACTCGTAGATTTTTTGGAACTTTTCTAAACTAGATTTTTAATTTTTACCAGTTTTTTTCGAAAATTGTTTCTAAATAATTCGAATGTCTCAAGTATTTTCAAATAATCATCTACAGATGTTAGCTCTTTAAACGTCAATAAAGATATCCTTCCTATTAATTTGGGATATATTGAATATTGAATTAAACTTAACTCATTTTCAAAAGCATATGATTTCGCTAAACTAACTAATAAATCTGAACTTTGATTAGCGAGTTTATATGTTAAAAAATATCGAATTTTTGGTTTTTTGTTATAATTTTTAACAACTATGAGAAAATAGTCTTTAAGTTTTCCTTTGAAATTATATATCCTTTTTATGGTTATAGTTTTAGGAATTCTATCAACGATCTCTGAAAGTGGAGCAAATTTTCCTTTCAACTTTTCGGATTTTTTAATTAGATCGTTTTTAACGAATAATTTGAGATTATTTTCAATCATTTTTACTGAAATAGATTTAATTCATAAGATAGAAAAAAAATATTTAATAGAAATCTTTTATTATAAAATCAATATCAAGCTTCTTTAAAGTTTCTTCTAAGGGCACACCATTTTCTGGGTTCCAACCAAGCTCCTTGCAGACTCCTTCGGCAAAATCTTTATATTCTACCGTGACTCCTTTCATTGGTCCAATTTCGTCAGGAGGATGTCCCGTAACTCTTCCAGGTAATTCATTACTCGCAATATCTATACCTTCGCGAAGTGAGAAAGCTTGCCTTAAAGTTTGAATTCTCCATCCGATTTGAAGGAATTCGTCAACGTTCATTTCCCATCCCGTTAATGATTCAATAAGCTCATAAAGAGGATATGCCCCGAATAAGGTTGAAAACATGCATAGCCCTAAACTATTAACAGTTTGTTGTAAACAACTAGTCATCATTTGACCTTTCATTTTCTTTTTCACATTCTTTTTCCAACCTTTTGGTAATGAAAAACCAGGAACGAATTTCTCAACTGGTCCAAGATCAAGAAAATCAACACTCGCTGCTGTGTGCCTTCCAGGAGTTGGATCAAATGTGTATGTATAGGCTAAAGATTTAAACATTCGGGGGTTATGCATAGCAATTTCTTGTCCTAAAGAGTGAATAGCATACTTCTCACTTCCTTTACCTATCTTTTCTGCCGCTTTCTTACAACCATCGGCTAAAATATCTCCTATCCCTTCTCGATTTATCATCTTTTTTGTGAGTTCTACAATTGCTTTTGAATTCCCCCATGTCAATTCCAAGCCATCGGTGTCTTCTAATGTAAGTATACCGTTTTCAAAACATTCTATTGCAAAAGCAACAGTAGCTCCAGCAGAAATCGTATCTATGGTCGCTCGATTGCATAGTTCATTAAGTTCAAAAATTGAGAGCAAATCATGATTTAATAAATTAGTGCCAAAGGCGCAGCAAGTTTCGTACTCTGGCCGATGTGTCTGCTCTATATTTAACTCTGGTACTTTTAAAATTGCACCGCATTGAATTGGACAAGTTATACATCCGTAAGGTTTCTGTACATATTTGCCAATTGCGAGCGCAGAGATATCCATAGATTTTTTTGGAGGGTAATCATATTGTCCAACACCTCCCCAGTTTTTGACAGGTGAGTCCCCAATTTCAGCACTAAGAGTATTAGAAACAGTAGTTCCGAACTTATGATATATATGTTTTATTAAATTGCCAGGTGATGTATCCATACCAATTTTAAATCTCCTCATAGTTTTTGATAATTTAGGGATTGTTTTAAGGATCATGTTGACCATAAAGCCAGGTTTTTTGGCCTTGTTTTTACTATTATACCATTTCACGTTCTCCATAAAGATTTCTCGATTTACCATCGATAACTTTTCTTTACCTTTTAATACTAATATTTTCAACTTTTTTGAGCCCATTACTGCGCCAATTCCTGATCTTGCTGCAATTCTACCTCTATCATTAGCAATTCCAGAAATTAATGATAAATTTTCCCCAGCTTGTCCAATTCCCGCAGTTTTAATAAAATTTCCATGCTTTTCTTTTAACTTTAATTCGGCTTCTATTATATCAAGCCCCCAAATATCTGAAG
>Ga0114925_10001907_pt1 | contig 10492 bp, 10 predicted proteins | sample SumtaG_2_FD_87287 | JGI IMG/M metagenome (GOLD analysis project Ga0114925, IMG submission 87287) | Deep subsurface microbial communities from Indian Ocean to uncover new lineages of life (NeLLi) - Sumatra_00607 metaG | ecosystem: Environmental > Aquatic > Marine > Oceanic > Sediment | place...
GAATGAGGTCAAAAAACTCTTTGCCGACCGGAAAATCGACAGCATGGATGGCATTAAAGTCGAGGATCAGGACGGCTGGGTCCATGTCCGGACATCTGCCACGGAGCCGATGATCCGGATCATTGCTGAAGACAGGTCCGAAGACAAAGCCAGGGAAAGAGCCGAGGAAGTGCTCAATTTTATTTCAATGCGGGTCAAATGAGAAGAGCGACATCTTTAAGAATTAGTGTCTCAGGAGTCCGGGGTGTTGTGGGCGAAAGCCTGACTCCTCAGCTCGCATCGAAATTCGCCCAGGCCTTCGGCACTTACCTGGGGAAGGGAAGTGTTATCGTTGGCCAGGATTCGAGGCAATCCGGGACAATGGTGAAAAAGGCTGTGCTGTCCGGACTCCTGTCTGTCGGCTGCAAACCTGTTGAGATCGGTATCTGTCCCATCCCTTCCATACAGGTTTTAACAAACCAGACCAAGGCGATCGGAGCGATCGCAGTGACAGCCAGCCATAACCCGAAAGAATGGAACGGTCTGAAGTTTCTCGATAAGGGGGGGCTCTTTTTAAACTATCATCAGGTGGAGGAGTTCCTGGATATCTATCACCAGGGGGAGTATTCACTGGTGGATGTGGACAAGTACAAAATCCCGGAATTCGAGAAGGATCCGACAGATCCCCACTTGAAAAAACTGCTATCTTATTTCAACGTGAATTTGATCCGTGAGAAAAAACTCAAAGTTGCACTGGACTGTGCCAATGGAGCTGGAGCTGTGCTGGCCCCGGAATATTTGAAAGCTTTAGGTTGTGAGCTTGTTTTGCTCAACTGCGTGCCTGACGGGGCATTCGCGCATCATCCCGAGCCTCTCCCGGAGAATATTGCAGAGCTCTGCCGGACAGTGGTCGAGAAGAAGGCTGATGTGGGATTTGTCCAGGATGCTGACGCGGACAGGTTGGCTGTTGTCAACGAAAAAGGAGAGCCGCTCGGAGAAGAGCTGACGCTGGCGCTCTCGGCAAGATATGTCCTGAGCCATAAACCCGGACCGGTGGTTATCAACCTGTCCACATCCCAGGCTATCGATGATATCGCTGGAGAGTTTAATGTGCCTGTCATCCGGACCAAGATTGGGGAGATAAACGTGGTGGAACGGATCCTTTCAGAGGAAGAAAAGGTAGCCATCGGAGGAGAAGGAAACGGGGGAGTGATCCTCCCGGAAATTTATCCCTGCCGGGACAGCTTCACGGCCATGGGACTGATCCTGGAAGCCATGGCTGTGTCTGGAAAAACGATTTCTGAGCTTCGAGAGGAAATTCCGCGCTACACTATGATTAAGGATAAGATCGAGGGAACACAAGAGCAGGCGTACAGAATAATCAGGCTGTTGAAAAAGAAGTATACTGACAAAGGAGAAGTCTCTCTTCTGGACGGATTGAAAATCATTTTCGAGGACCACTGGGTTCATATCAGGCCATCAAACACTGAGCCGATAATCAGGTTGATCATTGAAGCCAAAAGCAAGGGAACAGCAGAAAAAATGACCAAACAGTGGAGAAAAGAAATTTCGGAGATGTCAAAATGGAAGTGATCTTTACATCGAATTATGAAAAAATCTGCGAGGAGGCGGCACGCATCATCCTTCGGGAATGGAAGAAAAAGAAGAACCTTGCCCTAGGTTTGGCGACAGGGGCAACGCCTCTGGGTGTCTATAAAGAGCTCATAGAACTAAATCAGAGAAATGAGATTGATTTTTCCGGAGTCAAAGCGTTCAGCCTGGATGAGTATCTGGGATTGGAAGAGGATCATCCTCAGAGCTTCGCTCATTACATGAATGAAAATTTATTGAAGCATCTAAACATCAAGAAGGAGAACATTTTCCATCTTGATGGAAAGCCGTCCGACATCGACACGCACTGCCAGGAGTATGAAAATAAGATCAGGAGCTGCGGGGGGATTGACGTTCAAATTTTGGGGATCGGACGGAATGGCCATATCGGGTTCAACGAGCCGGGCTCTTCATTGTCCTCACGGACTAGAGTGAAAACCCTAGCAGAGGAGACGGTTAAGGATAATGCCTCCTTTTTCGAGAATGAACGGGAGGTTCCAAGATTCTGTTTGACCATAGGCATCGGAACGGTCATGGAAGCGAAAATGATCATCCTCCTTGCATCAGGGGGAAACAAGAAGGATGCTGTGCGACAATGCGTGGAGGGACCGGTTACAGCCTCTGTTCCGGCTTCGGTCCTGCAGTTTCATCCGCAGGCTAAGATTATCGTCGATGAGGACGCGGGTGCTCTTTTGAGCCGGAAAGGCTACTATAAATGGGTTTTTCAGAATAAAGAAAGAGTGAAGGATTATCTGAAATAAGATGTCAGAATTCACGCTGATCAAAAACTGTGATGTCTTCACTCCGCTCAGAATGATCCAGAGCGGCTCCATCCTGATTGAGGGAGAAAAGATCAAGAGGGTGGGGCAGTTCGGAGACTCGGGAATTCCTCCGGGAACCAGGGTATTCAATTTTAAAAACAGAGTAGCCGTTCCCGGCTTCATTGATATTCATCTTCACGGGGGAGGGGGAGAAGAGTTTACAGATTCTTCCGCGGAATCGATCATCACTGCTTTGAAAACACACTTAAAAAACGGGACCACTTCTCTCCTTCCGACTCTTATGACCGCATCTCACGAACAGATCCTGAATACAATAAGGACCTTTATGGATATCAAAAACAACAATCCTGATATCCCAGACATCATAGGTCTGAATCTGGAAGGCCCGTACATTTCAAAGGAAAAAAAAGGCGTCCAGCGGACTCAATACATTCGGAGGCCTTCCCTGGCCGAGATGAAGGAGTATATTAAAGTCTCTCAGGGAAGCATAAAGATTGTGACCGTTGCCCCTGAAATCGATGGGATCAGCGCCTTTATCCGTTTCTTGACCGAGCGGAATATCATTCCCTCAGCTGGCCACACAAACGCTGGTTTCGAGCAGACACAGCAGGCGATCGAGGCAGGAGTCAGGCTGGCGACTCATATCTTTAATGCGATGAGAGGAATCGCCCACAGGGAACCGGGGGCCGCGGGAGCTTTGCTGTTGAATGATGAGGTTTATGCCGAGGTGGTCGCAGACGGAATCCATATTCATCCCTCGATCCTGAGCTTGATTGCAAGAGTAAAACCTCTGGAGAGGATCATTCTGGTCACCGATGCCACCAGGTTTTACGGTATCAAACAGGGCGCATCTTATTCGAAGGAGGGGAAGCTTTTCGGAAGCAACACTGCGCTGGATTTAGCTTTGAAGCACATGACTCGATTCACAGGGATGCCGTTTACCCAGATACTGAGGACTGTGACAACCAATCCGGCTCGACTTTTAAAAATCGAGGACCGAAAGGGTTTCCTGAAAAAAGGGTGTGACGCGGACATCGTCATCTTGGATAAGGAATACAAGGTCCAAGAAGTGTTCTTGAGAGGAAAGAAATTGCCGCATTCTGAAGGAAGGCCGGCCGCTGTTTGAGGTTCGAGATTGCCTGAAAAGATGTTATGCGGGAAGGATTATCCAATTCGAGACAGAAACCATCAAAAGCAGAATCTTGCGTTCGTCACAAGGGCGATGAGGAGATGAAACGCGGATTAGGTTTCCCCATTTCGCTGATAGTCTTCGTCATGTTATCGGTTTCGTGCAGCTCTTATTTGAAACGTTTAAAAGATCCCCATTTCGTTAATTTCTTTGAAAAAGCCCAGTTGATCATGACCGAACAAGAGATAGAAGTCTATAAGCGTCTTCTTGATGAAGAATCGAAGGAAGAGTTTATCGAGGAATTCTGGAGGATCAGAGATCCTGATCCCGGGACCGACGAAAACGAAGCCAAAATCGAGTTTGAAGAAAGAATCGATTATGCCAACAGATGGTTCTGGCCCTTCAGTCAGGCTCAAGGCCCTGATGACGAACCTGATAATGATTCAGGATGGAACACGGATAGAGGACGAATGTACATCATCCTGGGACCTCCTGACAGTGTCTATATCGGTGGATTCCCTTATGCGCCTGATGACATCCATATGCGCAGGAGTGATCCAGGCGGTGATGAAGTGTGGTGGTATGAACGGTATCCATTGGTTCTGCATTTTCAAAGGGTTGAAAGAGGAGACTATAGACTTCTTTCAGACACGGCGGACTTGATGGTTGCAATGGAAAGCGCAAAATTGAACCTGGTTAGCTCTGGACTCCTCAAAAGCGCAAAAAGAAGATTTGAGTTTAACGTGGAATACAGGGATAACACGATTCTCATCATTATCCCGGTTAAAAGAGTGGACTTTAAGGAAGAAAATGAAAAATTAAACGCCCGATTCTGGGTGAGGATTAACATCTACCTCGAACATAGAAAAGTTGATGAGATCGAGGAGGTAAGAGATTTTTCTGAAAGCGAAGATGTCTTTATCGAGACGAAAAATATAATCTTAGAATATCCTTATGAATTGACTGTAAAAGGAATGTATTTGTTCGATGTTATGGTCGAAGACATGATGGCGATGTCTTTCGGCAAATACCGGAACAGCATCAAGCACAAGCATTAGTACGGGATTTTCATTCATCGGCTGGATCAGTTTATCCGACTGCGGGGATATCGTTGGCTTCACTTCCTCCTCCAGGTTTTAGGCCGATTACCCAGCCTCTGATCATCTTGAGATAGTCTGTCACGGCCCGCAAGGGGCAGAGATAAGTGCACCACGGCCGAATGAGAAACATTGAAGCAATGAGAACCCCAGCAAGAAGCGCGAATTGGAATTTTGAACCGGTCAGGTCAAAAAGAGTCCCGAACACTTCGTAGCTCGAAAGGCCGGGATTGCGGAAAAACAGGGCAAGAAGGATTGCTCCCCAGGCAAGTGTCCTCTGTATCCAGCTCAACCGGTGTCGGAGTTTTAGAGGGACTCGTGATTTGGCCCCTCCGATGGCGCCCAGACATTCCTGGGTTGCCCCGAACGGGCAAAACCGTCCACAATACGGACTTTTCCCCAAGATCAGCACGGATAACAGCACACCGCCCACGATCAGATACCAGAAAAGATGGGATTTCCAGTCCGGCCAGTAGCCCAGAAGGAGGGAATTGACGTTAACCAGAGTCAGGGGGATGTTGAAGATGAAGCCGAGGACCAAAAGACCTGTCAAGCGCGATGTCCACAGGGCCCAATTCCGGGATAGGATTTTGTTCCGGTAACTCACAAACCCGATCCCAAAAAGAATAATCAGGAAGACTTCGGGAAGCCCGAATTTGAGACGTTTCTTCTCTTCAGGAGGGACTGGAAGATTCAATTCTTCATCGGCTATTTTCCGGCTAGCCTGGCGAACCGAATCTGTTATGGCGTTGACCGTTGAGGTCGCTCCAGAAACCGTATCCACGTCTTCACCCGGAGTTAGAGAATCAGAAAATTTTTTTCCGACAAGGGAGGAGGGGATTTTTTTCCCGATCACGCGCTGATAATAGGGGAGAGTTTCCTTGTGTTCAACGATTGCCACCCCAGTGATGTTTCCATCAAGATCAACACCTACAGCGACTCTCAAAGGACCTCCGTATCCTGAAGATTCGCCGACAGCAACATACCCGATCGTTCGTTTGCCTTCCTTATCATGGACTGAGCCGGTAAAGATGCTGTTGGGCAGAGCTTGAAAATCGTTAGCGGCAGGGAGAGCCTGTTTGATGAACGGATCCAGTTCTTCCTTATGTCGGATGGTGCCTGCAACCCAGGCAAAGATAATGGTCGCCAGGGCAAAAAGAGCAAGCGTTCGTTCAAGCTTTTTCATTTTCTTGTGTTTCTCATGGATTCCTGGTATCGGTGTGGGAGGATATCCCTAAAGGATTCGAATTCTCTTCCTGTATGAAACAGGCAGAAAAAAATAAGACCTTAGATGCCTCCATGTATGTGCAGGATTCCCGTCATTCATCCTGTTTGGGTTTGATTAGAAGAAGCCGCCATAAACCGACTCCGGAAATTATTGAGATTAATCCGAAAAGGATTCCTCCTTTAACCGCAGCTGTGGTCTCGTTTTCCCCGAGGTTCGTACCGATAAAAGCGATGGTGAAGCCGAGGAATAGAGCCCAGAGTCCGAACACCAGCCATTTCCAGAAGGGCATGGGAATGCCGCGGTCGTCCATCCATATTTTCAGCCCGATAACGACCAAACAGGCAAAAATTCCTTCAATGAACCAAAACAAGCCGCTGTTGAAAAAGTGCATCGATTTCTCCTCTAAAACTCTATGAAATTCTCGGCCTTGAGCCACCAGGGAGGCTTTCGGTAGGAAGCGTTCTCTCCACCGAGTGAGGGCATGTAGTATTTCTGGGGGTCAGGTCCGGGATAAAAGCGCTTCTGGAGCCCTGTCAGGGCCCAATCCGCGATTCCAGTGGGATCATTCATGGAAATTTTGAGGGCTGATTTGTGGAGCCAGTTGGCTTTTCTGGTGTATGGGCAGACCGCCACACAGAGCCGGCAGCCCATGCTCCCCAGGTTTGAGTTCCAAAAATTGAGGCACTTGGCCGTGTCGACTTGATACCTCAAATAGCCCCGGACTTCCACCATCTCCCCGAACGTGATGGCGCCGCTCGGGCAGTTTTCTGCGCAAATCTTACAAGTCTTGCAGAATCTTTGAACACCGAAATCGATCGGTTTGTCAGGCTTTAAAGGAAGATTGGTGGTCACGATCGCTGGACGGAAATTGTTTCCGAGCTCGGGTGTGATTATGATCGAAGGTCGGCCCTGCTCTCCGAGTCCTGCATCAACCAGAATGGGAGGCACCATCAAATCGTACGATGTTCCCGGTGTATGAGGCCGGGCCGCATACCCGAGCTGTTTGATGAAAGATGCGAGCCTGAAGGCGATTATACGCGACCTGGAATAGGCGTCGTTCGAGGTGCCGTAATTCGGGTTGGCGTACATCGGGTCCCAGGACATGGGTGTGCCGATAACTATGGCGTATTGCCAGTGTTTTGGAACTTCTATGGGTTCGTTCGGCTCAAATCCTCGTCCTCTCATCGGATAGAGATAGACCCAGTCAGGATTGAGTTTGGCGATGCCGACAAGCGTGGATCCGAGCGCGTGAGCGACCTTTTTTATGAGTTTAGAGGTTAATTCGGGACTCTTCATTTTCGCGGATTCAGTCGTACTTCCGAAACGCCTTTGACGGGGAAAATCGGATTTTTCCGGGGGCTCGTTTATAGGCCGAGGCGAGACAGCTCCCATAGCGTTCGACCAGGCATTCGCCAGGAGGAATTTGTTCCTGTATTTTCTGGAATCCGCCATCAGCTTCGGCATGAGTTCTTTCGTGCTGTAAAGGTCGAGTTCCAGGTCTTCAGGGTTTTTCCTGTAGTAATCCTGTAAATAGTCATCCATCCCCTCGAGCCCTGTATCATCCTTCCACTGCCTCATGAACAAACTTCGTCTTTGAAATATGACCTCAGTGCGGGCATCAGCTCTTTGGGTTTGGCCGACTTTGACATAGTTGGGCTGGTCGACAGATTTTCTTTTCCTGTTGAAAGTCTGGTTTGCCCCTTCGAAATTCTCCAAGCCTGTGTAACTTTCCGGGTCTCTTCCCGCCTCATACCCGAAAAAACCAAGACCGGCACTCCCGAGGGCTGCACTGGCTAATCCGGACGCTTTGAGAAACTGGCGCCTATCGAATTTTTTTCCGATGTTTAATTTTAGTTTCTTCATTTTCCCTCCAGGATTCAGGTTTTATTGATAACAACGAATATGAAAATGGATGATCACAACTTTTGTCATGAGATTAGATTTAACAGAGCGTCCAAAATTTGAGTTTCCCGTTGATTTTTTTGCCTTCCATATTGATTCTGAGACAGATTCAATACTCCACGCATTAGTCAGAATTTAAGAAGAGCAACATATATCACAGAGATATTGTGAAGTCAAAAAAGGGGCCTGGCCCCTTTTTGAAACTTTTTAAAAAAGAAGAAGCCTGGTAATGTTTGATTTTTCGGATGATTTGAATATAGTAGCTGTGTTGCATCAATGAGTTAAGAAGGGCGCTTTTTAAGATTTTTTGGAGGGATTCGCGATGAACATAAAGAAAAAAACTGCGGAGCTTTTATCATTAGAGGGAAGAGTGGCGATAGTGACTGGAGGCGGATCTGGAATTGGGCTGGGAACAGCCATCCGTTTGGCCGAAGTGGGTGCGAGTATAGCACTGCTCGACATCGAAAAATCCAGCGGAAAAAAGGCAGTCAGGGAGATCAGGAAGTTCGGTGGTGATGCAGAGTTTTTTATGTGTGATGTCACTTCTTACACCGAATGTGAAGAGACTGCGAAATCTGTGTTCGAAGAGTTCGGCAGGATCGACATTCTCTTCAACAACGCCGGTGTCATCAAGCGGAAAGACACACTGGAGACTACCGAAGAGGATTGGGACCTGGTTTTGAGCGTTGACCTGAAAGCGATCTACTTACTTTCCCATCACGTCATTCCCTACATGATCGAAAACGGGGGAGGAAGCATTATCAACACAGGCTCGGGTTGGGGGCTGAAAGGCGGCCCCAATGCCGCGGCGTACTGCGCTGCCATGGGCGGAACCGTCAATCTGACACGAGCAATGGCCGTCGACCATGGGAAGCACGGCATTCGCGTGAACTGTGTTTGCCCTGGTGATACGGAGACTCCGCTTCTGTACGATGAGGCAGCTCAATTGGGAGTGGACGAGGAAGAGTTTATCAGGAAGGCTTCAGAACGTCCTCTTGAACGAGTGGGAGTGCCCGAAGACATCGCCAATGCAGTTCTTTATTTTGCCAGCGATATGTCGAGCTGGGTCACCGGCTCCATCCTGGTCGTCGACGGAGGAGGATTGGCTTAGGACTGCAATGACACAAGGATGAGATTGACATGCTGCGCACGCAATGACACATTGGTGAGATTGCGCACTGCCTCCGGTCACATGCAAGTTCGTCAGTCGTGTCATTGTATGACATGCTCAAATAAAGAAATGAAATTTAATTCGGGAGATTGCCTATGAGAAAAAAGGATAAACCGGCTCACCCCTATATCCCCAATTCCGCTCCGGAAGTCAAAGCGAAAATGCTTGAAGAGATCGGAGTGAAAAACATCGAGGAGTTGTACGAGGATATTCCCGAGAGCCTGCGGTTCAAAGGAGAACTTAACCTGCCTGTGGCCATACGCTCCGAATATGACTTGAAACGGCACGTGGAGAGCATCCTTGCCAAAAACCGGAGCTGTAAAGAGAGCATCAGTTTCTTGGGTGCGGGGTGCTGGCCGCATTATGTTCCTGCGATCTGTGATGAGATCAATCAGCGGTCGGAATTTTTAACTGCGTACGCAGGAGAACCTTATGAGGACCACGGACGGTTCCAGGCTCTGTTTGAGTATGAAAGTTTGATGGGGGAGCTTCTGGACCTGGATGTGGTCAATGTTCCGACCTACGACTGGTGCCAGGCCGCGAGCACATCCATCCGGATGGCGGGAAGGATCACAGGACGCAGGGAAATACTCATCTCCGATACTGTCTCGCCGGAGAGACTTCTGGCGATCCGAAACTACTGCCGGCCTGTTGTCGATATCAAAATGGTGAATCATGATCCTGAGTCCGGGTTGATGGATCAGAATGATCTGCGGTCGAAGATGTCTTCTGCAACTTCCGGAATATATTTTGAGAATCCGTCTTACCTGGGATTTATCGAACATCATGGGCAGGAGATATCCGATGTTGCACATGAGAACGGAGCCTTGAGTGTTGCGGGAGTTGATCCCGTATCATTAGGCGTCATTGTGCCTCCCAGCCATTACGGTGTGGATATCGTCTGCGGCGACATCCAGGGACTCGGTAATCACATGAGTTTTGGCGGAGGGCAAGGCGGTTTCATCGCCACTCGGGATGAGGAGAGATTCGTGATGGAATTCCCTTCTCGTCTGTTCGGGATCACGAAGACTTCTGTTGAAGGCGAATACGGCTTCGGTGACGTGGCGTATGACCGAACATCCTTCGGAACGAGAGAGGAAGGCAAGGAGTTCGTCGGAACTCATACCGCCTTGTGTGGGATCACTGCCGGTGTCTATCTCTCCCTGATGGGGCCAAAAGGACTGCAGGAATTGGGTCAGACTATCATGCAGAGATCGCAATACGCCATGAAGATGCTTTCGGAGATCAAAGGAGTCAAAGCTCCTTTTTTCGCGTCGCCTCATTTCAAAGAGTTCGTCGTGGATTTCAGGAAGACCGGAAAAACGGTCGAGGAGATCAATAAGTGTTTGCTCGAACGGGATATTTTCGGTGGCGTAGACCTCTCCCCAGAATTCCCCGAAATGGAAAACTGCGCGCTTTTCTGCGTGACCGAAATCCACACCAGGGAAGACATCGACAACCTTGTTCAAGCATTAGGGGAGTGTTTGAGATGAGGAGGGAATGACAATGAGAAAAGATAAAGAGCCAAAAGTCAGGAATTTCCACCAAGCGAAATGGGATGAGCCCATCATCTTTGAGCTGGATACTGAAGGA
>Ga0114925_10001908_pt1 | contig 10491 bp, 9 predicted proteins | sample SumtaG_2_FD_87287 | JGI IMG/M metagenome (GOLD analysis project Ga0114925, IMG submission 87287) | Deep subsurface microbial communities from Indian Ocean to uncover new lineages of life (NeLLi) - Sumatra_00607 metaG | ecosystem: Environmental > Aquatic > Marine > Oceanic > Sediment | place...
AAGATCGACAATCCCGAAGGGTTTCAAATTTTAAAAATATAAATCAGTATAATTCATTAAATATAAAAGGCATTTGATTCCCTTTTAAAATTTGAAACGCTCGGTTTAGGTTTAATAAATGCCAGACAAATTTATTCACAGGGCGACTTAATTGTAAAGAAGTATTTAACCCGCATTTCTCATGAAGAATTTTAACAATTTTCTAAAAAAGACGAATTTCAATAAGTTAAAATATATATTGTATTCAATTTGTACTAACATTCCGTCATTTAACAATTAGCGAAATACGAGCTAAAATTCTTCACCAAAGGCGAGCCTGAGCGACACAGGAATTGCGTTATTCAACCCTCGAAGTAAAATACTACGTCTTCGGGTTGAAATGCCTTGTTCCTGAGCCGCTCAGACTCGTGCGAAACGCGGGTTAACGTTTTGCACCCTTGTCACTTTTGCACTATTTTTTCAAATAAGTGGATCAATCGGAATGAAAGAAAAACAGGGACACCATCTCATACTCGGTGAACTTATCGATTTTATTACCGGTGAAACCCTTGAGGAAACCCACGATGAAAGGTACAGGCAAAAAATTGCCCGTCTCCTCGTGAAACAGAAAGGTTATGATAAGACCGATATCGAACCCCGTTGCGATCTCATTGCAACCGCAGGCGAGAAACGGGCCATCATAAAGATCGATTTTAGCGTAAACCTATCCGGCAAGATCTGTATGATCATTAAGTACGGACCCGGATCACTCGTAACTCGACACCGTCCTGCACTGGCTGCATCGCGGCTTTTAGCCCCTTATCAGATCCCGGTTGTTGTGGTAACCAATGGAGAGGACGCGGACATCATCGAGGGGTTTTCGGGCAAGTTGATCTCAAAGGGGCTTGATTCCATTCCCGCCAAGTCCGAACTTCTTAACAGAATCGCAAGCGAGCGATTTGCCCCGATATCGGGGAAACAGGCTGAAAGGGAATCGAGAATCTTTTATGCCTTTGAAGTCGACGGAAGTTGCCCGTGTAATGATACCGTATGCAGATTATAACAGGAAAAAACAACATGAATTATGAACATTTCATGAAAAAGGCTCTGGACAAGGCAAATGAGGCACTTTCCGAAGGCGAATTTCCGGTGGGGTGTGTCATCGTATATCAAGATCGGATTCTGGTATCCGAATCCAGAACAGGCACCGCCGGTGATTCTGCCAATGAAATCGATCATGCTGAAATGATTGCATTAAGACGCCTCGTCAAACTTAATGAAGCTGTAGATAAAGTCAAAATAACCCTTTTCACCACAATGGAACCCTGCCTTATGTGTCTCGGTGCCCTTGTCTTAAGCGGTATTGGAGAAATCGTTTATGCATATGAAGATGTCATGGGTGGCGGCACCCACTGTGATTTGACAAAACTGACGCCGCTGTATAAAAATTATGGGCTTTCCATCGTACCGAACGTCCTGCGGGATGAAAGCCTTAAGCTTTTCAAGGCGTTTTTTCAAAATCCGAAAAATGCCTACTGGTCGGGAAGCCTTTTGGCCAGTTATACACTCAGTCAGTAGCCTTTATCTTACCCTATATCTGGATTAACGAGGGTTGTTTTTTACATATATAGTGGTATGAAGTCGATCACCCGGCAGGAGCGTTATTTCCCGCTCGAATTAATCCTGTCGCACGATCCGCTACTTATTTTTTTCTTGCATTTCTTGATGTTGGCATATATACATTTAAGGTTCAGTAAGCGTAAGCTTACCCGCTTTATATTATGAATTATGAGAAATGATGGATTCTCATCTTTTGACGATCCGGGTTCATCCCACTCATGAAACCGAGACCTTTTTTCGCTAAGTTTGTCAATTATTTCATGTAGAGGGTATGAATAAACAGCAATCACAAAAAGAGGAGGTGAAAACATAGCTAAACCGAGACGCCCAAACAGAACCGACAGAACAAATATCAACAGGAATATTAGGGCAAGAGAAGTACGAGTTATAGACCCTGACGGCAATCAGGTCGGTATTGTTCCTACCCACAAGGCACTTGCTGTTGCCAATGATTTTGGTCTAGACCTGGTGGAGATTTCTCCTTCTGCAAATCCCCCTGTCTGCAAAATAATGGACTATGGTCGGTACAAATATGAAATGACCAAAAAGAGACAGGAAGCGAAAAAGAAACAGAGTACCTTTCAACTCAAGGAAATAAAAGTCCGTCCAAAAACCGGCGAACACGACCTGAAAACCAAGCTCAATCATATCAAAAAGTTTATCGAGAAAAAGGACAAGGTTAAAGTAACCGTCGTTTTCAGAGGACGTGAGATTACGCTCTCCAAACTCGGAGCTGACTTGCTTGCAAAAATTGTTGAAGAAACGGAAGATATTGCAGTAGTGGAGCAATACCCCAAATTTGAAGGTCGAACCATGGTTATGGTGCTATCACCAAAATAGCATGTTCGCCTTTACAACATCTTCATGATAGCGAAAAAGCCCATAAACTAGAGGTATGCCCTGTTAACTATGGGTTGCATTTTTTCCTGAATATGGCGTGGGCTGGCATTTGCCGTATGCTCACGCCATCTATTTTTAATATATGAAAAAATAAACCTGATAAACTCGTAAAAAGTCATTTTGTGAACGACATTGAGCAATTTTGGAAAAAGATTCAGAATGAGCCTGGCGTTAAAAATTTCAAACTGTTTGAGGGCGTCAGCCCGAGTTTTTGAAATTTAGCCGGGCGATTTATGAATCCCAAAATTGCTCACGGAGAGAGCAAAATCAGACTTTTTACGAAACCATCAAGTTTGATAAACTCGTAAAAAGTCCTCTTTGCCCCACATTTGACTTTTTACGAAACCGTCAAACTTTATCAACATAACGAAGTGGGCTGAGAAAATGTCATAGAAGGAGAAAAAAAGATGCCAAAGATAAAAACAAATCGAGCTGCGGCAAAGCGTTTTAGAAAAACAGGCACAGGCAAATACATCCATTCAAAATCGAATGCCGGCCATATTTTGACAAAAAAAACCACCAAGCGTAAGCGAAATCTCAGGCAAAGCACAACTATTGACAAAACCGACAAAAAAAGGGTGAGGCTGCTCCTCCCCAATGGATAGCGGATCTAAATATGGAGAAAACTAATGCGAATCAAAAGAGGTTTTAAAGCAAGAAAACGACGAAAAAAAGTTTTGAAATTGGCCAAAGGGTATCGCGGAGGCCGAAGCAAGCTATTCCGTACAGCGACTGACGCTGTAGACAAGGCGCTCATGTATGCTTATCGGGATCGCAGGACGCGAAAACGTGATTTCCGGCGGCTTTGGATTTCACGGATTAACGCGGCAGCGCGAATGAACGATTTATCTTACAGTAAATTCATGCGCGGCTTAAAACTATCCGGCATTGAGCTTGACAGAAAAGTAATGGCAGAGCTGGCGATATCTGACCCCCCGGGGTTTGCTCAAATAGCCGCCCTGGCCTCAAAGCAGCTTTGATGAAATTCGTTTGAAGCGATTTCCTTAAACGGTATTTTAACAAATTCATCGATGATAGAGCATATAAAGTGGGTACGAATATAGAACAGATTAAGGAAGATGCATTAAAGGAACTGGAGACCGCGTCTGACAGAAAACATATCGATGACCTTTCTGTTCGATATTTGGGAAGAAAGGGCATAATTACGCAGTTGTTGAGGAGTGTTTCGAAACTTCCCAAAGAAAAACGACCCGAAGTGGGGAGAAAGGCAAATAAGATAAAGCGAACACTGGAAGACGTATTCAAAGATGCCCGAAGAAAGATCGAAACTCGCGCTGCGGAAAAAGATGACGGAATTGATGTTACACTGCCCGGCAGAGCGGTTCGACAGGGCTCCTTGCATCCGATTACGCAAATTACAAACCAGATATGCGACATATTATCAAAGCTCGGGTTTGATATTTCTGAGGGACCTGAAGTTGAAACAGACTACTACAATTTTGAAGCCCTGAATATTCCGAAAAATCATCCGGCCAGAGATATGCAGGATACGTTCTATATTTCAGAAAATGTCGTCCTGAGAACCCATACATCTCCGATCCAGGTCAGGATAATGGAAAAACTTTCTCCGCCGGTTCGAGTTATTGCACCCGGCAAGGTCTATCGATGCGATTCCGACTTGACGCACACCCCCATGTTTCACCAGGTTGAAGGGCTCCTGGTGGATAAAAATATATCTTTTGGAGATCTGAAGGGAACGCTGACCACTTTTGTCCACCAGATGTTTGACGACCGGACCAGCCTCAGATTTCGCCCCAGTTTTTTCCCTTTTACCGAACCGAGTGCCGAGGTCGATATTCTTTGTGTCATTTGTCGGGGTAAAGGGTGCCGAGTATGTTCACAGACAGGCTGGCTCGAAGTCATCGGCTCCGGCATGGTTCATCCTGCGGTGTTTGAAAACGTTGGATACGACACAACCCGATTTACCGGTTTCGCTTTCGGGATGGGCGTAGAGCGGATTGCCATGCTGAAATATGGAATTGATGATATTCGGAAATTCTTTGAAAATGATTTAAGATTTTTGAGGCAGTTTTAAAATGAAGGTCAGTTTAAGCTGGTTAAGCGAATATGTTAATATTGAAATAAAAGCGAAAGACCTGGCAGATGCCCTGACCATGGCCGGTCTTGAAGTTGAAACCGTTTCAGACCGCTATGATTACCTTAATCGTGTTGTTGTCGGTCGGGTTGCCGAAATTCGCCCGCATCCCAAAGATAACGCGCTGAAGCTATGCCGGGTAGAGACCGGCGGCAGCACAATCTCAGTCATCTGCGGTGCGCCCAATACAAAAAAAGACATGCTTGCGCCATGTGCGCTGCCCGGCATGTTGCTGCCGGACGGAACCGTCCTCGAAAAAAGTCTGATTCGAGAAGAAGTGTCCGAAGGAATGCTTTGCAGCGAAATCGAATTGGGGCTGGGCACCGGAAGTGACGGTATCATGGAACTCAGTCGGAATCTTTCAATCGGTGATCCGCTGAATCAAGCCCTTAATTTATCAGACACAGTATTCGAAATTGATTTGACTCCGAACAGGCCGGATTGCCTCAGTGTTATTGGAATCGCTCGCGAAATAGCGGCAATCCAAAAAACAAAGATCAAATACCCTGAGATTCGCCTGCCGGAATCATCTGATGACATTTCCGATTACACCTCTGTAACAATAAATGACCCTGAATTATGCCCAAGATATGCCGCCAGTCTTATTTTTGATATCACTGTCGGGCCGTCGCCTTTTTGGCTTCAGGACCGTTTAATTTCAGTAGGTTTAAAACCGATCAACAATATTGTTGATATTACCAACTTTGTAATGATGGAAACCGGTCAGCCACTCCACGCCTTTGACCTTGACCGCCTTGCCGAGAACCGGATCATCGTACGCACAGCCGGTAAGGAAGAAGCTTTTATTACACTGGAGGGGAAAGAACGCCGCCTTGACCCGGAAATGCTGATGATCTGCGATGGTAAACAACCTGTCGCTATCGGGGGCGTCATGGGCGGACTCAACTCGGAAGTTGAAGATTCTACGACAAGAATACTTCTCGAAAGCGCATATTTTAACCCGGTCAGCATTAGAAAGACTTCAAAAAAATTAGGATTAGATACAGACGCTTCACACCGTTTTGAGCGCGGCGTCGACCCCGACGGTACTCTTCGGGCATTGCACCGGGCAACACAGCTCATCGCTGAAACCGGCAACGGTAAACTGGTTAAGGGTGTGATCGACGAATATCCGAACCCTGCCTCGGAGAAAACGATCATTCTTAGCGCCAAAGCCTTAAATCGCCACCTGGGTACTCGCCTAACTTTAACTGAAATCGATACCCATTTAAAATCGATTGAATTTGAAGTTAAAAAAATCGATGATGACAAACTGCAGGTTGTTCCACCGTCATGCAGGGTCGATATCATCAGGTTTGAAGACCTTACAGAGGAAATTGCGCGCCTGTATGGCTATAACAACATCGAAACCACCTTTCCATTGATACCGGCCGAATCCAGACAGGCTTCAGAGAAGATTGTCTCAAGAGACCTGGCCAAACGATTGATGATCGGTTTGGGGTTTAACGAAGCAATAAATTACAGTTTTATCAGTAAATTGTCTGGTGATCGGCTTGAACTGGAACCGGATGATCCCAAAAGAAACAGTGTGGACATTTTAAATCCGTTGTCTGAAGACCAGTCTGTGATGAGAACATCTCTGATACCCGGGCTTCTCGAAACAATGCATTACAATCTTTCGATGCAGAATAACAGTGTCAAGCTGTTTGAGATCGGCAATGTCTTTTTTAACACCGGACAGAAAGATACTCAGCCTGATGAGATTGAAATGTTTGCAGGACTCTGGACAGGGCATAGGGTCGACGCTGCCTGGTTTTCCAAGGAGATTCATTGTGATTTTTATGACTTAAAAGGCGTTGTTGAAGAGCTTTTAAGAAATTTGGGCGGCATTACCGCCACATTTACCCAAATACCACCGGAATCCTGTCTTTTCACAAAGCCCGGATCCACGGCCCGGATTATTGTTGAAAACGAATGGGTAGGATTCATCGGAGAAGTACATCCGGCAGCACTTCGGAATTACAATCTGAAGCAGAAGACGTTTATTTTTGAACTCAATTTCGATCAGTTGATCGCCCATATTCCAGACGCTAAATCCACACAGTCTCTCCCGAAATTTCCAGCGACATCAAGGGATATCACACTGATTGTCGATACGGATGTTGAAGTGTGTAATATTCTGAAGAACATTGAAAATTTCAATGAAGAACTGATTGAAAATATTTATCTCTTTGATGTTTTTCAGGGTGACCCGGTTCCTGTGGGGAAAAAAAGTATTTCGTTTAGAATAACCTACAGGTCTTCCACTGAAACTCTGGAAGATAACGCGGTCAATCACCTTCACACGCAAATCGCCGACAAGGTTGTGAAAGAATTTAATGCAACACTACCGAGTCTATAACCTCGGTTAAGCTGTTCTTGCTAAAATGCATAGCAATACGTTTTATCAAAAAGATTTGCCGGACAAACTGTACTTCAAAATTGGAGAGGTCAGTTCAATTACAGAGCTTCCCTCATACGTCCTCAGGTTTTGGGAAACAGAGTTTAAACGGATCAGGCCCAAGCGGACCTCCTCAGGCCAGAGACTTTACAGAAAAAGAGACGTCGAACTGATCCTGAAGATTAAATATCTCCTTTATGAAAAAAAATATACGATCCAAGGTGCAAAGCAACATTTGAAATCCAAAACCACTAAATAAAGAAAGAATATCCAACCCGGACACTTGAAGAGATCCGCCTGGAATTGGAAAAGATTCGAGACCTTCTGGACCCATAGGCACCCTTTTGAATGATAATTTTAATTGTCGAAAAATATTGACAAGTTCAATTTAGTGTCATAATTATATCGGGAGAGCGGGCATAGCTCAGTTGGTAGAGTACAAGCTTCCCAAGCTTGGTGTCGCGAGTTCGAATCTCGTTGCCCGCTCCACGATAAATTCGCCTTTTTCGTCTAAAGGTTACTTTCGAGTGGGGATTTTATCTATGTGTGTGTGGTTTGGAGTTAATTTTTTCGTAAGGGTTGTTAACATGATCTGATAAAGTTTCTCACTACACATAAAGAGATCACTCTATTTGGAGAAAACGGGCGAACGCCCGTTTTTTATTTTTAAAAGTTAGCATAAATGCAGACGCTTGAAATCGAAAAGAAAAAAAATAAAGGCAAAAGGACCGGAGAACAGAACGAAGAAATGTTCACCGGAAAGTAAGGAAGTAATTATCGCCCGGGTAATGGAATTCATTGAACCGCTATGTGAAGCCGAAGGCATGGAACTGGTTCATGTCGAGTACCAACGAGAGCGTGGTGGTAAGATACTTCGCCTGTATGTCGACAAACCTGGGGGGATTACACTGGATGATTGTGCAAATATCAGCCGCCAATCAGGAGATCTTCTTGACGTAAATCTTGAAAATATCGGCCCATACAGCCTTGAAGTCTCATCTCCCGGCCCTGACCGCCCTCTCGGGAAAAAACCTGACTTTGAAAGATTCAAGGGAAGGGTCGCTAAGATTAAGACCGCCCAAATTGTTGAAGGGAAAAAGAAATTTACGGGCGTTCTCCAGGGGATCTCGGGAGGAATGGTCAAACTCCTGGTCGATGACAAGACAGTGGACATCCCTTTACGGGAAATCAGCAAGGCCCATCTTGTCAACTATCGGCCTGAACCCGGCGCCGTCAAAGTATAAAGGCGGGTATAAAACGTTATAATGGAGAGTACGGATGTTTATAACAGACATAAAGCGTGTCGTTGAGCAAGTGAGCCGTGATAAGGGTATTGACACCGAAACATTAATCAACGCACTTGAAGAGGCTCTCAAATCTGCCGCAAGGAAAAAGTTTGGCTCCAAAATCGATATTGAAGTTAAGTATAATGAAGAAACTGGAGAAATCGAGGTCTTTCAGTTCAAGGAAGTTGTCGAAAAAATTACCGAACCTGATCTGCAATTAGATCTCGAACAAGGATACAAGCTGGATCCGGAATGCGAGATCGGTGACAGCCTCGGCACAAAAATGGACACGTCAACTTTCGGTAGGATCGCTGCGCAATCGGCCAAACAGGTCATTATCCAGAAGATGAAGGACGCAGAAAGAGATGCGGTTTATTCCAGTTTTATTAACCGAAAAGGTGAAATAATCAACGGAATTGTCCAGCGTGTAGACCGCGGCGATATTATCGTTAATCTGGGACAAACGGAAGGTCTTCTTCCCAATCGAGAGCAGGTTCCAAAAGAAACCTATCGGCGTGGAGGCCGTATAAGGGCTTATATTATGGATGTACTGTATGACACGCGTGGCCCTCAGATTATACTATCAAGAACGCACCCGAACTTCCTAATCAATCTTTTTAGGACAGAAGTTCCCGAAATCAGCGAAGGTATCGTTAATATCATGGGCGCGGTACGTGAACCCGGACTCCGGGCGAAAATCGCCGTAGCCTCAAATGACTCTGATATAGACCCTGTTGGCGCCTGTGTCGGAATGAAGGGAAGCCGTGTACAAAATGTTGTTCAGGAACTCAAAGGTGAAAAGATAGATATCATTTCCTGGCACGTTGATGCTGCAAAATTTGTGTGCAACGCGTTGGCGCCTGCAGAAATATCCAGAGTTATCATTGATGAGGAAGACAATTCGATGGAAGTTATTGTACCCGACGAATTCCTTTCAATAGCCATCGGGAAACGGGGACAGAATGTACGACTTGCCTCGAAACTGACCCAATGGCATCTTGATGTCATCAGCGAAGCCCGCTACAGCGAAGCAATGAAAGACGGCTACAACTCATTGATAACATTGCCCGGAGTCGGAATTAGCCTGGCGGATGCATTGTTTGAGAAAGGCTTCTTCTCCGCCGAAGAGCTTAGCAAAGCCTCCATAGAGGATTTGATTCCGATCAGGGGAATTGGCGAAGGAAAAGCCACGAGGCTGATTGAAGCTGCCAACAAAAGCCATGAAGACGCCGATGAAATCGATGAAACGACAAACGAAGTTGCATCTGACGACCCAGATGCCGGTGATGACCACTCTACTTCTGATGAATTATCCACTCCGGATGAAAAAGATACGGGACATGATGAAGATACGCCCGAAGAGGCCTCATCACCGGATCCTTCACCACTGGATGACGGAGAAATATTAAAATAGATAGCGTTATCTTGCACATGGGGTTTTAGAAAACCAAGAGTCCGATCAAAATAAGAAATTAAGGGGGATGGATGGCAAAGATCAGAATATATGAACTTGCCAGGGATCTAAACATGACAAACAAGACACTGCTTGAAAAGTTAAGGGATTTGGACATTCCTGCCAAAACCCATATGAGTTCTCTGGATGAAGAAGCAGCAGTCCGGGTTAAAGAGAATCTCTTCGGCACGCCGGAAAAGGAGATTGAGATAACGCGGATAAAACCGACGATTATCCGAAAACGAAGAAAAAAAGTAAAAGAAGCGCCGGCTCACGTCGAAACAGCGCCTGAACCGGAAGAGGTCGAAAAAGATGCCGCAGAAACAGATTTAGAAAAGGGTGAAGCCCTGAAAGAAAAAGTGGCGCAAAAATCCTCGCAACCCGGCATGGCAGAACCCAAGCCATCTCCGGTTACAAAGCCATTAAAACTCAAACCGGCTAAACCGAAAAAAGAAATAAAGAAAGTCAAAAAACAAGCACCGGCAAAAATTATAAAACTTCCGAAGGCGCCCCCTCCTGAGAAGAAGAAACCCGCGGCCCGAAAAGCCCGGGTCAAAAAACCGAAAAAAATTATTGATGGAACACTGCCTAAGGATTCAATTCAGCCGAAAGTCAAAAACCTTCGCGAAGATTTACCCGCAAAAGATAAAAAGAAGCGGAAATGGGCAAAGCAGCCGGGTGACATAGCGAAGGATAGAAAATTTTTCAAAAAGAAAATTTCTTTTCGGAGAAAAGA
>Ga0114925_10001909_pt1 | contig 10488 bp, 11 predicted proteins | sample SumtaG_2_FD_87287 | JGI IMG/M metagenome (GOLD analysis project Ga0114925, IMG submission 87287) | Deep subsurface microbial communities from Indian Ocean to uncover new lineages of life (NeLLi) - Sumatra_00607 metaG | ecosystem: Environmental > Aquatic > Marine > Oceanic > Sediment | place...
AAGAAACAAATTTTTCACAGGATGTGTTAAAAAAATAAAAATAATTAGTTTACCATCACTTCCACCTTTTATTTTTAAAATAAATAATAGGAGTGAAGTAAAAAATGTAAAAAAAAAAAAAAAATCTTCCCAAATATTACAAATAAAAAAGTATTAAAATAAAACAAACACTCGAACAGATTTAGAATAATACTAAGGCTAAAAGTTAATATAAAAAAGGAATTTGGAATTTTACGATACCTAAAATCAAAATAAAATACAAATAAAAATAAGATTTCAAAATACAAAATATTTAATAAAATTATCAGTTGAACCATATTATTAACAATCGCCTTCCCAGATTTCTATAAATTTTTTTAAACTTCTTGCTTTCAAATTTTCCAATTTATATCTAAATATTTTTATTCTCCCGAACTTCTTTTCTTGGATTAAATCATTCATCTTAAGGTAGTTTAAATGCTTTAAGGCACAAGAATAATTTAACCTTGTTTTACGGATAATTTGTGTAATAGATAATTCTTCATTTATCGCTAGAGTCTTTAAAATTTTGACTCTGGCTCGTGATCCCATTAGATCTTCAAATATTTTTCTTTTTTTAAGTGTATTTGCAATCATATCTCAATACCTTTCGAGTTTAATATCTCTATCGTGCTTTTTTCTAAATTACGTAAACTCAAATCAGGAATTTTGATTATAGCACGTCTACCTTTTATCCTTTCACTAATAATTTCGGATACAATAATATTTTCTCTCTTAAATTCTTGGAGGTAATGCCATAATTGAGAATCAGATCTTGGTTGTAAACCACTGTTTTCACATATTATGTAATACCTCTTTAGGGCTTCAATAAATGATATTTCAAACCTATCACTATTGTCTAAAGCTTTAATTATTGCAAGTAAAAAAGTTAATTTTTGTGAATTCATGTATTCTAAAATATCTAATGCTGAAAAAGGAAGTAAATCCTGATTTCCTAACCTACTACATTCAGCATCTATATATTTTAAATTTTTACTCTCAGCTATTTTACATGATCGCCATAAAATGTTTAATCCGTATCTAATATCCCCAGAATTAAATGTATTTTCTGATATCATGTCAATAATATCATCAGAAATTACATTTTTTTTAAGACTAATATCGGCACGATATTTTAAAATATCAAATATTTGATTTTTTGAATATTTTTTAAATTTTATTATATTTCTTTGCAGAGTGCTAATTGTACTGTTATCTAAATTGTTTAAACATGAAATATCTCTCACAATTCCAATAATTGATAGTCTTTGATCCCCTTTTAAGGTGTCGTCGTTAATTCGAGTTAATGAATATATTAAATCTTCATGCTTATTTATTAAATAACTTAATTCATCTAAAACAAATAATATATGTAAATTATAGCGTTGAAGTAATTCAATTAAAATATCTAATAAATCTTGTGAGGAATAGCCTCTTTTTGGAAAATTGTAATCAATTAATCGAATAACCCTAATCAATACCTTGTAACTCGTCCTTTCTTTTCTACAATTAACATGAACATATTTTATGTTTACATTTCGTTTCTTTGAGGCTTTTTCTAAAATTTCTCCAAACAATTTTATGGTTGCAGTTTTTCCTATTCCCGTTTTTCCAGTTATTAAAATTTTTCTTGATATTGAACTTGGGTTTGTAATTAACCCTAGAAAAAGTTGAGACAATATTGAGAGTTCTTTATCTCGGTGTGGTAGTTTTTCCGGGATATAATTTATATCAAGTTTACTCTCATCCTTGAATAATGACGGTCTCTTTAATAATTCCTCAAAATACTCCATAGTTTTAAAATTTAATCAATGGGATTTTATAATGATTTAAGAAAACAATCGTTTATAATAAAATACGGACCATTAATTTTTTAACAAAAATTATTAAATATATTTCTATTAGTAAGATCTAAGTATTCCTAAATAACAAGTACAATCTTTCGAAATTGGTCTTAGCTACTACTAAATAATAGTAGAGTTTCAGGATTTTGTCGTTTTATTAAAATTTAAGTATTCACGTGATTAAATATTTATTAGTAAAAATTTATAACTTTTTTTAAATTTAGTATCTGATTATCAGATCAGCCAACAATTTACCACTTCTATTCTTTTTTTCAGATATAATGTATGATAATACTATTAATATAATAATTAAAATAGACATAAAAGATAAAACGCTCAATTGTAAGGTATTTTTTGTATTATAAAAGATCTCTTTATTTATTTTAATACTTAATGATAATGTTTTATTTTCTAAAAAATATGTTCCATTAAAAATTATGTTGATATTAAATTCCTGTCCTTCCTGCTCAAAATTAAATAATTCTTGAGGAATTGAAATTGTTAAAATACCAAACTTATCAGTTTTATATTCGTTGATGTAAGTAAGTGTTTTGTTGCCAAAGATTTTCAATAGTATAAAACAATTAGCAAGTGGTTTCAAGGATTGATTAAGGTAATAATAATATGATAATTTAATTGCTAAATCTTCATGTTCCTTTAAAAAATCATTATAACTTATAATCTCAATAATTAGATGATTTTTATCAACATATAATTCATAAATAAATTTAGTGTCATTATACACCCTATTATCCATAATTGAAAATATTAAGAAATTCGGTCCTAGTGTTAAATCTGTAAGTGTTGATAAACTTAGGTTAATCATACCTGATGTATTCGTTGTGTAAGTAAATTTGTGTCTTGTTAAATTATTGAAAGATATCATAAATTCTATTGTATGATTAATTAAATATATTGGATTCTCTGATGATTTTTCATAAAATCTTGCTTCAAGATATAAACATTCACCATATTTTATATGATCTCTATATCCTATTAATTGACATAAAGGATTTCTTTTAATTATTCTAATTTTGATTGTTTCAGGAAAATCACAAATTGTAGTTGTAGTATCAATATTAAAATAAAAACTGAAGAATTTGATATAGAGGATATTCGTATAATTTGAAAAATCTATATTTAGTTGCTGAAGATCTATAGACCAATTTTTTTCAGAAAAACCAATTTCCGAGTGTTCAGAAGAATTCCAAATATTAGTATCTGAACTATCGAATATTTGAATTTGAACATAAGAAATTTCATTATTAATATTATAATTCAAATCCCAAGATGCATTGATTTTAACATTTTCATCAATGAAATATACCCTTTTATTAGTATCTAAAAAATTCAAATTGCAACCAGTAGCATTTACAAAACTAATTAAACTTAAGAAATCAGCTAGTAGTAATATTGAAAATAGAAATATATGTTTTTTTTTCACACCACATTTCTCTAATTTAATGTATAAAAACCTAAATAATTCCAAAAAAATTTATTTTATCAAATATTTTATTATAAAATTAGAAATGAAAAAAATCTGTAATTGAAATGGGAAAGGTACGAACAGTTCCAATAAAAAATGCGTCAAAGGAATTAATAACAAAATACCCAAATGTATTTACCACTGATTTTGAAAAAAATAAAAAATTATTGGATAAATATCTGGAAATAGACTCGAAACATTTAAGAAATAGAATCTCAGGATATATTGTAAACTTATTAAAAATTAGGGAAAAAGATTAAGCAGTTCAAGATATATTTCTTTGATCTTATTTATAATTTTTGAGTAAACCTGAAAAAAAGGGATAATAATTAACGATAATATAAAAAAAATGGCGGATCTTCTTAGATCTGGAAATAAGATGCTAAATATGGCCTGTCCCATTTGTAATAATCCAATATTTCGAAATAACGAAGGAATTACGTTTTGTCCGACTTGTAATAGAAAAGTTATAATCGTTGACGATAACACCAATCAAGATGATAGAATAAAAAAAAATAAGATAGAAAATAATAAAAAGCGAGAAGATCTTCACCTAAATAGACATATTGAATTATTAAACTTATTAGAAAATGTGATTTATGAAAAAATAGAAATTATTACAACAAAATTAGAAAAAGAGACACAATTACAGTTGATAGCAACTTATAATAAGATTTTATTGAATTGTTTTGATATTCTTAATAAAATCTCATTCCTGAAAGATACACGATAGACATATTCATTTGTTAACAAAATTAAAATAATTCACACTTAGATTTCCAGGTTAAGATAGTATAAACGGATAATTGCTTCTGCCGGGATTCGAACCCGGGTCCCGAGGGTGAGAGCCTCGAATGCTTAATCCTTATCATAGTTCATTGAAAACTAAGTTAGATTGACCGAACTACACTACAGAAGCAGAAAATGTATTTTTCTTCAATACTTCATAATGTTAACATAAATAAATTTGTATAATTTAAAAAATTTATATGTTCTAAAGCCAATTTTATCAATAATAATTAGATATTAAAAGAATATCAATCAAGACTTTTATAATTAAAATCAATTTCTCTTGAAAAATTTACATTTATTATTAATTGATGAAAATTGGCTTCAAGAGATTTACATAATGATCTCTGATAGAATATTCCGCAATTTTGGTCGCTTCAGATATGATTTTCTGTGTTAAAATTGCTTTTTGATTGTACTCCTTAGCTAATAATTTATCTGCAAGATATATAATTGCCCCCATTAAAATGAAGGGATTTCTACCACCTCTCTTCCACATAGGTAAATCTTCTAATATTCCACGACATTTTAAAATTAATTTATTTTGGAACTCTGACTCGGACCAAAATGCCCCTTTTTTATCAATTCTTTCTTTTAAGCATTCATGCGTTGTAACTTCATTTACTAATCTAATAAGATAATCTTCACTTTTATGTGGTATAGCTTCATTATTTAAGTAATGTTTATACATTATTCCATCTCTTAGAATTAATCTTGGATTTACACGGTGGCCGAAATTTTGAAATGCGTCAGAGATTTCATTGATAGTTATAGGTGCATTATGATATTCTTTTCGAGCAGCGAAGAAAATACAAAATGCAATTAATGAAATGTTATTGATTACTTTTTCTTCATTTTTAACTATTTTTTTGTAGTAATAAGCAGCATTATTTCGAATATTTTTATTAAGGTTGAGATATAATGAAATTTTATTTAAAATATTAAAAATTCTATATTCCGTTTCATGATTTTTAATCCTTAAAAATTGGGCATAGTTTTTTTTTAATCTTCTAAATAACTTTTGTTCAATAGGAGGCAGAAGTTTACCACTTTTATCTTTTAAATACTTAGATTTTTCATAATCAATAAATGAACCCAAACCACCTACGAAATCTGTTCGTTCTCCTAGAGCTACATACTGTTTGCTCATGGAATTTTTGTTTTTTAAATCATAAAAAATAAAAGAGGATTCTCTATAGAAATTATTAATTACTAATCCACATTCTTTACAAATTTTTTCAAAGCTATTTATGATAATTTTTCCTCTACATTCTGGACACTTTCCAGTTTCATCTTTTTCATTTTCAATTCGACTAATATTAAACACATTAAAGCACAAATTTTAAGTTAAAGACTTTCAGCGACTATTAATTTAATTTTGTAGAATAATTATACCACAAACAAACGTGCTATTCCTATTAAATAGAATAATCTTCTATAGAGAAAGAGAGAGGTGAATAAAAGTAAAAAAGTATGAATTTAAAAAGTTCAATTTAGATTTATATTAATCTATAACATGAATGTGTAATGTTAAAAAATATTTAATCAAAAAAATTTAATTAAAATGAGTCAAATTCCAAGAAATATAGAAAAAATAAAAAATTATCCAATTAGGAATGGTGAAACATTAGAAAAGCTCATTAGAAAGCTTAAACAAATCATAAATGGGAAAAGAGAAATCATGTACTCAGATATAATAAATATAATTATTCGAGAAGATTATATAGGAGAAGAATATAAACAATTAATAATATGGTGTAATTATAAAATTAAACTAGGAAATTTTTATGTAGAATTTGAATGAAACCTAATGTGTTTCAATAGAGTTAAGCTTTACCTTTAAATAAATAGTTTAATCAAAAAGTTAAAATATCACAAAGGAATTATAAATACTAAATTATAATAATACATATTAATATATTTAAATAAAAATTAATAGAATATTTCATAAATAACAAATTCTTTGTTAAGTATATTCAAAGGAGCGATTTTTTTTTTAACTTTAAAATTAATTAACTAAGGTATGATTTCAATGGTTCGATTTACAGCAGATCATAAAGTATATATAAAACTTTTATATTGGGGGATGGCAGGATCAGGAAAAACAACAATAGTTGATACGCTTTATAGATATACAAAAGAAAATGAGATCGATATTGAACCTACGGGAAATTTAACAAAAATCTCAATGGCAAGTGGATCAACATTATATTTTGATAGAGGTATTTTTCAATCAACAAAACAAAAAAGTAGAGGAAAAGTTTTCTATCACGTTTATACTGTTGCTGGTCAAAGAAGGTTTTCTCCTTTAAGAAAAAAGATATTCAAGGGAACCGACGGAGTTATTTTTACAGTTGACTCACAAACTCACTTTTTTGAAGATAATATTGAATCCTTAAAAGAATTGAAAAATGTAACAAGAGGTAAATTAATCAAAGAAATTCCAATTATCATAATGCTTAATAAACAAGATCTTAAAGAAGTTATCGGAGAAGAAGATTTTAAACAAGTTTTAAAGGATGAAAAACTATGGTATGAGCCTGATCATAAATTATATATTTGGAATCCAATAATTTATAAAACTTGTGCTCTATATGAACAAAGAAAAAATATTTACCGTAGTTTTTCAGAATGTGCAAGAAGAACAGGATTATACCAGATATACGGTGATGGAGAAGCTCCAATTGGAGATAATTTTAAAGAATTTCGCGCTCTTTAGCTTTTCAAATTAAATTAAATACTTCAAAATTATATTGGATTTTCCCTTTTTTTTAATCGATCAATAAAATATGTACAATTATCTAGAAGATTATAAGGAGTTAATTTAGGTTGTAAATATTCAATGAAAAAAACTAGACAAGGATGATCTACAATAAGTAGGAATGATAAGTTATAGTTACTTTGAGGATTATAAAAACCTAAACTCCATCTAATAAATTTTATGGATTTAAAAAAAAGTATAAATAACTTTCTTCATTTTTTTGTATAATTAAAAAACTTAATGTGAATGAAAAACGGGTTTATATAATAATATAGAGGATAATTTACCAAAACAATTTTCAATTTTTCAACTAATGAGTATTTTGGGAATTGATGCTATAGAAGTACGCAAAGTTAGAAACTTGTTAAAACAATTTTATTTACAAGGTTACGTAAAAAGAATCTCAAAAAATATGTACCAAAAGATTGAAAAAGAGAATAAGTAAACAGTTAGTTATTAACACACAATTTTATTTTTAGTTGTGGGAAAATAAATTCAACCAATTCACTGAAAGAATTTAAAACTCCTTGTCCTTTTATTGCTACTGTATTTTTAAAAGATATTTGTCTAAACCTGTTATAATCTATATATGATAAAAATCCATTTTCCTCTTGATTTTGATACTTAAATAAATCACTTTTATTCAATGAAATTACAATAGGAATATTATAAAATTCAGATCCAAATAAAGTTTTTAATTCATTCCAGGATCTAATATTATGATCTAAAGACTCGATTTGAGAATCCACCACAAAAATTAATCCATCTACTCCATTTAAAGTTGCAGGTCTAGTACTTGCATAGAAATCTTGACCTGTTGCGGAATAAACTAAAAATTTTACACCCCATTCTGTTCCTTTAAAATGCAATACACCAAAATCAAAAAATAAGGTACGACCCACTGAGCTATCAATTGATTTGACCGAATCCTCTTTTTTAAAATAAGAAAAAAGAGACTTTATTGAGGTTGTCTTCCCGGACATTGCTGGTCCATAATATACTATTTTAACTTGTAAAGTTTTATTATCATAATTAAAAATCATAATATATTCTAACCCCAAAGTGAGACTATTTTATCACCAATAAAAGCTTTTTTTCCATCTTCAATTAAAGTTGAATAATCTTCTCCCCATTCTCTCTTAATAAACGAAATTATCCTTTCAATTAGCGCTACTTCATAATCTATAGTTTCAAAAAGAGTTTTACTTCCAATTTGAGTTTGAATTCCGATATCATTCAATAGATTCAATCTTGATAAAATAAAAAAAGCCCGCTTTGAACCTGAATAAAAGTTTTGAATTTCTCTTTTGAAGATATTCTTTTTTAACTCATTTTTTTCCTCTTCAAAATCAAGTAGTGTTTTTAGTAAATCATTATCTAGTTGGGATGTTGTTATTTTATCGGACAATACCCTCTTCATTTTAGCTATGGATTTTTCAGTATCCTGAGATATTTTTTTGAATATATTTTGTTCAAGTGTTAAATCTATTAATTTTAAATTGATTCCTTCCATCTCTATTGAAATTGTATCAGATGAGATTGTAATAAATAATATTTCTTTTGTTTTATTTTTGATTAAGGTTTTAATATAATTTAATTCATCCTTTTGTTTAGGAATTGTCAATCCAATAAGCCATGAATGAATCTCATTAAATTGATTTAGAGCCTTAAGAGAAACACTGCAAGGGCATCTTATATGTGCACGTTGATAATTATAGTCGACATTCTCATTTAAAGTAAGAGTTTCATAATCCTCTTTTGATATAAAATCAGTATAAAATACATAATCTTTTCGAAAATGAACAAGTTCCGAAAGTTCAATCAAAAAGCTGTCAATTTGATCTGAATCTTCCCCTAATACTACTACTGGAATTCTATCTAATAAGCAATACAGAATTAAAGAATTATAATTTCGTTTTAACTTATCTAAAAATTTAAAAAAATTCATTAATTCACCCCGTTATTTTATTACTAATTCTCCTAGCATCCTCTTAATGTCAAAAGTACTATGGTCTTGAATTTCTGACGCTTCTTTAATAAGGTTTTCGATTTTTTTAGAAAATTGTGGAAGTATTAATCGAATCAATCCTAACTTTTGCCTAAGCTTTCCAATTTCAGTACTAAAGATTGCTTTCCCTAATCCATTAATAAATTGAAAAGAATTTTGACAATCAAGCAGAATTCTGTCTGCCTTCATTTTTTTCAGTAACCAAGCACACCTATTTGCAGTTTGGAAGAGAGAATAACTCATAGCAGATATTTTATCAAGCTTTTCAGTATCCATGTGGATATTTTTTAATAATTTGGATGCGATAAAACCTCCTTCAATTGTTACAAACGCATATTTTAAATCTGGAATTGTCACAGAAATATTAGTCAAAACTTTTCTTAATTCCAGCGATATTGCCTCTGAAAAGCTTAATGAAAAAGAAGATAATTTTAAGTCAAAGTCTTCAGTTTCTTTAATATTGAATCCTTCAATTATACTCTGAATTTTTTGATTATTAAACTGAATTAACGGCGGTTTGAAAGATTCTCCTGATGTTATTAAAGTTGTTTTGATTTTTTTTAAACATTCGTTAGTTTGTAAGAAGATACCTCCTAAATTTATATTCGGTTGGGCTGTAATTGCTATAAAAAACTCATGATTACAATCTAATATCCCTTGCATTTCTAATATTTTATTTAATGAAGCGTGTAGAGGATTATTCAATGGTGCTATTAAAATTTTAGCTTTTTTTCCTTCTATTAGAATATACTTTAAATCTTTTGGATGTAAATGTATTCCAACATTAAAAATTGCACTAGTTGCTGAACTTACATTGAAAATTTCATCTTTTGAGAACCATACTCCAGTAGATTGGATAGGATTGCCATCTCTTTGCGTTAGAACAGCGTTTTCTACCCCCTTGAGGTGTTTAATTTGGTCTAAATGGATTCCAATTTTATCTTTTAGATGCATTTTAAATTAAAATTCTCTTTTTGAAATGATAGCCTTTAATTTTAATATAGATTTTTAAACTACGAATATTTAATAACGAATAATCAACCTTACGTAGAAAAACAATAAAATTTAAAATCGATTGTATCTATATTATATATTAACAAATCGCATCTTTACCGGTGTGAGCTTGGATTACGGTAATTATCCGTTAAATGAAGAGTAAAATCAAAGATGCGGTATAAAAAATGTAGTTATATCTTTGACAAATATAACTGAAGTAAGTTTAATTAAGAACCCCAAAGAATAACGATAGTTTAATTCCAAATGTTTATATAAGTTCTTGCAAAAACTTCTAAACAATTAATTCCGGTTGATCCTGCCGGACCCGACTGCTATTTGGGTGAGAATAAGCCATGCGAGTCGAATGGGATACCTAAATTTCCCATGGCAAACTGCTCATTAACACATGATCAACTTACCCTATAGAGAAAAATAACCTCGGGAAACTGAGGATAATGTTTCGTAGTTGAATAGGCTTGGAAAAGTTTTTCAATAAAAGGGATAAAAAAAATGGTTTTTATCTGCTATAGGATAGGATCGTGGACGATTATGGTTGTTGGTGAGGTAACGGCTCACCAAGCCGATA
>Ga0114925_10001910_pt1 | contig 10481 bp, 9 predicted proteins | sample SumtaG_2_FD_87287 | JGI IMG/M metagenome (GOLD analysis project Ga0114925, IMG submission 87287) | Deep subsurface microbial communities from Indian Ocean to uncover new lineages of life (NeLLi) - Sumatra_00607 metaG | ecosystem: Environmental > Aquatic > Marine > Oceanic > Sediment | place...
GGTCAGGGATTTAGCCTTGTGGGGCATCATGAAATCATGGTGCCGCTCATCGCGGCCGGGGTCATCGAGAAGATAGCGGCGGGGAGTTGATTTTGCAGCTGAGATGATTATGTTTTGGTGCCTTTTGTGATATGGACAACTCAAGCTTCACATTCTAATTTTCATTAACATCCAATTTTAATGGAGGGAAAGCGCTGTTAACGGTTAGGGATGAGAAACTTGATTAGATAACTGAGGATTCGGGGAGTTTTTTTTGATTCAATAGCTCCATGAATAATCAGCGACTGCATCGTGCAAACTCATGCACAAGGGATCGTAAAAAAAGAACAGAGAATAAGCATTAAAACAATGGGTTAGGTGCCTATGCGACCGTTCAGATTTCAACTATAAATAGAGCGTCCCGCTGTTCTTTCTTAACGATCCCTAATACATTCAAACAGTGCACGATTTCGCTGCTGATCATTCATTCCACTATTTATAAGGATTTTAAAGAAAAACTCCCCGACTGCTGAGATAACTAAATTCTAATATTTTATTCAATAAACGAGGAAGATTTAGATGCCAATTTATGAATATCAATGTTGTGACTGTGGTAAGGATTTTGAATGCCTGGTTTTTGGAAGTGAGCAGCCGGACTGCCCTTCTTGCGCCGGTAAAAATATAAGCAAACAGATGTCTGCCTGCTCTTTCTACAGCAAGGGAAGTCATGGTCAGACGGTCAGCTCTTCCGCCTCGGTTCCCTCGTGCACCGGGTGTGCCGCCACCAGCTGTACGAGCTGTGGAGACTGATGAACAGGAGCATTAAAATCGGAACCCGGGGGAGCAAACTTGCCCTCTGGCAGGCAAACTGGGTAAAGTCGGCTATAAGAGAAGAATACCCATCCTTTTCCGTTGAACTTGTACCCATTAAAACAAAAGGCGACAAAATTCTCGATGTGCCCCTTGCCAAGGTCGGCGGCAAGGGGCTTTTTGTTAAAGAGATTGAGGACGCGCTTTTGGAAGGCCGGATAGATCTGGCTGTTCACAGCATGAAAGACATGCCTTCTGAAATACCCGGGGGGCTGTGTATCGGTGCGATACCGGAACGCGAAAGTCCCAATGACGTTCTGATTGCGAGAAAAGGAGAAATGCTCTCAGAGTTGAGACCCGGCGCAATCATCGGTACCAGCAGCCTTCGCCGCGCTGCCCAGCTAAAATATGCGAGACCGGATATCGAGATATTGCCGTTACGAGGAAATCTGGACACCCGCATTCGGAAACTTGAAACAGAAAATATGGATGCCATCATCCTGGCGGCCGCAGGGGTCAAACGCCTGGGCCTTGAAAGCAGGATTACCGAATACATGGATGAGAACATCATGCTGCCGGCGGTGGGGCAGGGTGCCCTCTGCATTGAAATCAGGGAAAGTGATCCAGAGATAGAGGGGGTCATCAACTCTCTGAATCATCCGGAAACAGAAGCCGCTGTCAAAGGCGAGCGTGCTTTTTTACATCGCCTGGAAGGCGGCTGTCAGGTCCCCATCGCAGCCCACGGTAAAATAAAGAACAGCACCTTTACACTTTGCGGTCTTGTTGCTGAAATTAACGGTACAACCATAATAAAGGACACCCTTTCAGGCCCTGTTGAATCGTCCGAAAGCATAGGTGTTCGTCTGGCTAATCGTCTTTTGGAAAAGGGCGCAAAACCGATATTAGAAACCCTGAGGGCGGATGCATGAAAACCGTGAATGGTAAAATCTACCTGGTCGGTGCGGGGCCGGGGGATCCAGGTCTCATCACTATAAAGGGGTTGGATTGCATCCGGAATGCAGACGTTCTAATCTATGATTTTCTTGCGTCGCCGCTGCTTTTAAAACATGTCCGGGAAAACGCAGAGATTATCTATGTCGGGAAAAAAGGAGGGGATCACACCCTGTCACAGGACAGGATCAACGCCCTCATCGTTGAAAAGGCCCGGGAGGGCTTGAATGTTGTTCGACTCAAAGGGGGCGATCCATTTATATTCGGGCGGGGCGGCGAAGAAGCAGAGGCACTCATTGATGCGGGGATCCCTTTTGAAATTGTACCCGGCATCACTTCGGCAATAGCAGCCCCGACCTATGCCGGCATCCCCCTGACCCACAGAAAATTCACGTCCACGGTTGCATTTGTAACCGGTCATGAGGACCCGACCAAAGAAGAATCGAGTATTGACTGGGCGGCGATTGCAAGTGGTATCGGTACCATCGTCTTTTTGATGGGTGTCAAAAACCTGCCGCACATTACCGGCCAGCTTGTCAACCACGGTATGAAGCCCGATACCCCCGTTGCGCTCATCCGCTGGGGAACGACACCCCGGCAGGTCACCGTTACCGGAACGCTCGAGACGATTGTTGACCGTGTGGAGGCCGCAGGGCTCAAACCCCCCGCCATTATTATCGTCGGGCATGTGGTAAAGCTCAGAGAGCGTATGAAATGGTTTGAAAACCGCTCGTTAATGGGGAAGAAGATCGTGGTGACCCGAGCTCGGGAACAGGCGAGCGAACTGGTTCAGATCCTTACCGACCTGGGGGCGGAATGCCTGGAATGCCCCACCATTAAGGTGCGTCCTCCGGATGACGTAACGCCGCTTGACGAAGCTATTGAAGCCCTTTCCGAATATGACTGGCTGGTTTTTACCAGTGTAAACGGCGTGGATTTCTTTTTTGATCGCCTGTTTCAAAAAGGCATGGATGTCCGGGCGGTAAGCAATTTGCATACCGCCGTCATCGGTCCTGCAACTGAAAAACGGCTCTTTGATTTTGGATTAAAGAGCGATATTGTTCCGGAGAGTTACAGGGCAGAGTCTGTCATTGAGGCATTCAGATCGGAAAACATCACAGGCAAAAAAATTCTTCTCCCACGGGCAAAAGAAGCAAGACCCATACTTCCGGTGGAATTGACAAAAATGGGGGCTGTCGTTGATGAAATTTCTGCGTATTGTACGCATGCGGTTCAAGACAACATTGACGAACTATTATCGGAACTGGAAAACAAAGCCATAGACATTATAACATTTACGAGTTCATCAACCGTAACAAACTTCAAAGCCCTGTTACCGCCCGAAAGGTTTGAGAACCTGATGCGCAACGTCATCATTGCAAGCATCGGTCCCGTCACCGCCGACACCGCGAAAAAACTCGGTTTTCACGTTCATATCGTTGCAGCGTCATACACCATCCCCGGTTTATGCCAGGCCATCCAGCAGCATTTTGATGAACTCTGATAATCGCAGTGTAACACACACCATTTCACCCATTCCCTGCCTTTCCGTTTCTTTCAACAAACCCTGTTTTACGTCCATTTCAAAGACTTATTGACCCCAACCTGTGTTGTGGTGTATCTTTACAAATGTTAATTCAAAGGCCCTGAAACAATCGGGGTCGGCGGGAGACTTTGCCGCGAAAGGTAAATCAACACGTCTGTTAAGCCTGAATCCGGAGAGCCGGCATGGATCAGTATCTGGATAAACTGCCCGATTTTGTCGAAAAGATAAAGTCAATCAAAGAGGCCATTATTGCCAATACGGTGTTGATTGGCCAGATACCCGCTCCCACGTTCAAAGAGAAGAGACGCACCACCGTTTTTATGGAGAGACTGGCCGAATTCCAGGTCGACGAATGCTCCACCGACGGTTACCGGAACCCCATCGGCATCATCAGGGGAACATCGGAAACAAAGCCGCCGATTTTTGTTGTTGCCCACCTAGATACCATTTTCGGGAGAGACGTTGATCATTATTATACCATCGCGGAAAATTCAATCACCGGCCCGGCCATCATGGACAACTCGCTGGGTGTGGGTGTTTTGGCATCACTGCCGGAAATTTTTCGAAAGTTAGATCTGCGCTTTGAGTCGGACATCGTTCTGGCCGGCGTCATACAATCTTTGGGTAAAGGCAATTTGAGGGGTATCAGACACCTTCTGAAAACGTGGGCCACGCCAATCAGAGGTGCTGTCTGCATAGAAGGTGCCGAGCTCGGAAGGCTCAGCTATTATGCTGACGGTATGATCCGGTGTGAAGTCGATTGCAACATTTCCACAGCAAACGGATGGGAACATAAATTCAAACCCAATGCCATTCTGATCGTGAATGAAGTCATTAATCAGATCCTGGAATTACGGTTGCCGCAAAAACCCCGATCAAGAGTCATCATCGGTAAAACCTCGGGCGGCTTCAAGCACGGAATGATCGCCTATGACGCAATGCTCGGATTTGAAATACAAAGCAAGTCAGACAGAATGGTGAAAGCCATATTCAATGACATTCAGGATATTGTCGAAGGGATAAGTCACGAAAATGAAGTGGAACTGAATCTGAAAACCCTGAGCAATATCCGTGCGTCAAGTTTAAAGTACAACAACCCACTGGTAAAAAGTTCCGTGAAGGTGATGAAAAAACTGGATCTTGAACCGGTCAGCGAACCCAGCGAGTCAGAGCTCTCCATTTTTCTTTCACGCAAGATCCCTTCAGTCACTCTCGGGATTACACGGGGAGATAATTATCACCTGGAAAACGCCACGATAGAAATTGAGCCGATATTCAAAGGGATCGCCCAGATCATCGGTGTGCTTTTGGCCATAGACAGCGGGGTGTGTGATGAAAAATAGCTGGATGAAAAGCAACACCTTTCACTATTCTGAATTCAGCGATCTCAATCGGCTTGTAGAAGAAAAAAGAAAAAAAAACCTTAAAATATCGCTCTGCCTTCCAACGCTGAATGAAGAAAAGACCATCGCAAAAGAAATCATTATCATGAAGTCAGAGCTGATGACCCGCTACCCGCTTCTGGATGAAATTGTCATTGTCGATTCCGGCTCAACTGATAAAACCAGAGAAATCGCCGGTTCCTATGGCGCGGACGTTTATGAAGCTGAGGATATCCTGCCAAACCTGGAAAAATTCAAAGGTAAAGGTGAGAATCTCTGGAAAGCACTTTATATAACAAAGGGCGACATCATTGTCTATCTCGATGCGGATATAAAAAATATACACCACCGGTTTGTCTATGCGCTTGTCGGCCCGCTCCTCCTTTTTGATAATATTAAATATGCCAAGGCCTTTTACGACAGGCCGATCTCCATCGGTAAAAGCAAGATCAGACCCACCGGTGGGGGGCGGGTCACAGAGCTTGTGATAAGACCCCTGTTCTCTCTTTTTTTTCCGGAACTCACCCAGATCTTACAACCGTTGTCCGGCGAGTATGCCGGTTTTCGGGAAGTATTTGAAGAAATTCCATTCCCCATAGGGTATGGGGTCGAAACGAGCATGATTCTTGATATTTATGACAAATGGGGGCTTGATGTCTTTGCGCAGGTTGATCTTGACCGGCGGATACACAGGAACCAGGACACCAGAGCACTTGGGAAAATGGCGTTTGCCATTCTTTTGACTTTTATCAATCGCAAAAGAAAGCTCGGGATGGTGGACTACAAGGATGACATTTTTCGTGAGATGATACAATATAATCTGGTCAAAGATGAATATGAACCGGACATCTTTAAAATTGAAGGTCATGAAAGACCGCCCATAATAGAAATCCCCGAATATCGAGAAAAATTCAACAGATCAGTGAGTTAACAAAGGATCCTACAGGACGGAATAAAGTTGCCGAGCTCAAAATTAATCGACCCATACAATCGTCATTTGAACTATCTCCGCATATCGATTACCGATCATTGCAATTTGAGGTGTATTTACTGTATGCCTCGTGATCTCATTCCAAAGCTGCCATATAAAGAAATACTGCGCTATGAAGAAATTCTGCGCATCGTTACGGTCGGCGCGCGCCTCGGGATTTCAAAGGTCCGGGTAACCGGTGGTGAACCGCTTTTTAGAAGAGGGGTGTACGATTTTTTAAGTCAATTGACACAAATTGACGGGTTGTCGGACGTTTCTCTAACCACAAACGGTGTTTTACTGAAGGATAATATTCATAAAATCAAATCCGCCGGCATAAACAGGATTAATATCAGTGTGGATACCCTGAACAGAGAAAAGTTCAGGCAGATAACAGGCCACGATTATTTTGATCAAACCTGGGAAGGCATAGAACTGGCCCGGGAAATGAGCTTTGATCCCATTAAGCTGAATGTGGTGCCCATGCAAGGCATCAACGATGATGAATTGATTGAGATTGCCGGATTGTCATTTTCCTATCCATTTCATATACGATTTATCGAGTATATGCCCATGGGAACCGCTCAAATTGAGAAGGGTCGCCAGTTGCTTGCCGATGAAATAAAAAAACGGATCCGCAAATTGGGGAAACTGATCCCTGTTGAAAAAAGGATCAATGACGGTCCGGCCGAACGCTACAAGTTTGAGGGGGCAGTGGGAGAGATCGGGTTTATCCGTCCCATCAGTCGTCACTTTTGTAATACCTGTAACCGCTTGAGATTAACGGCAAGCGGTCAGCTGAGACCTTGTCTTTTGTCGGATTATCGGGAAGATCTTAAGCGCCCGTTAAGAAAGGGGTGTTCCGACAGCGAACTGGCCGAGATCTTTCTGAATGCGGTCCGCTGCAAGCCCTTCGAACACAGCCTGGCCGGCGATCATACAAGCGGGTTCTCGGGTCAGATGTGCGCCATTGGTGGCTGAATAAAGAAAGCCCGGGCCGCGTCAGTGGGAGGCTACATTTTCTCACACAAGTCATTTTTTGCGGCCCGGGCTATAGAAATGGCTTGAACCTCATGGGAAGTCAGAACAGATTAGATCATCCAGACGCAGAACAGAACATTTGGTTCAAGTCACATTACGCAGCCTGCTAACAGGTTTGTAAAAACTAATCAAGAGTTTTTTCACTTTTTTTATTTTTTTTTACCGGCGATAATCAAATCGATTTTGTATCTTCCATATCTCTTCCCCTTCAGATTTCTTTATAAAAATCCCGCCGGAATATCCCGCGGTTTGCCGCGGGGAGTTTCACCTGATAAGGTTTGGGAGAAAAGTTACAATCCTGGGAAAAACCATTAATATTAAAATGCAGATAATATATGCCGGTAAAAAAAAAGTCACGCCTTTGAAGACATCTTCCAAGGGAACATTTTTTGCCATGCCGCCGACCACATAGGTTGTTGCGCCCACAGGAGGGGTAACAGCACCCAATGTCGTAATGACCGTAATTGTTACCCCAAACCAGATGGGATCGTATCCCAACTGTTTTGCCACGCGAAAAAAAATAGGAATGGTGATTAACAGCAGTGCCAGCGCATCCATGACCGCGCCTCCCACAATATAGATGACAAATATGATCATCATAATGGCCGTGTTCGAAACAGGGAGTTCAACCACCCACGATGCAATATCAAAAGGTATCCGGGTCACCGCAAGGAAACGGCCGAATATCATCGCACCCGCTACAATCATTATAACCATACAGGATATCCGCAACGTATCCATCACTGAAGAAACGAACCCTTTCCACGCCAGCCGTCCTTGAGCCACGCTGATCATCAATGCAAACAGGGAACCCGCTGCGCCGGCTTCTGTGGGTGTGAAAAACCCAAAATAAAGACCGAGCATCACCAGTAAAAAAAGGGCCGTCATTTCAAAAGTCCCTGTAAGCGCCTTGAGTTTTTCAATGAAGCCGGTCTTTGGCCCCACAGGTCCCCATTCAGGATATATGCAGCACAGGATATAAACAGTGAGCATCAAGAGAATCGACAGAATAATACCTGCCCCTATCCCGCCATAAAAAAGCTTGGCAATAGATTGCCCGGTAGAAAGGCCGATAACGATCAGGACAACACTGGGTGGAATAACAACGCCTAAAGTTGATCCGCAGGCGATTGCTCCTGTGCTGAGCATCGGCTCATAGTTGTATTTATTCATCTGGGGCAGGGCGACGGTGGTCATGGTTGCGGCTGTTGCTGCATTGGATCCGCATATCGCTGAAAAGGCCGAGCAGGCCATTATAGTCGCCATGGCGATGCCGCCGCGAATTTGTCCCACCCATTTGTACGCAGCATTGTACAGCTTTTCATTGACCCCCGAGTAGAAAGCGATCTGACCCATAAAAATAAAGAGGGGGATCACCGTAAGGCCATATCTCGAAAATGTGTCCCACAAAGTTGAGCTGACCATGTTAAGGCCTGCTTTGAATGACACCACATAACAAAACCCGCAGAATCCTACGATGCCCATTGCAAATCCCACAGGAATTCCTAAAAAAAACAGAACCAGAAGGAGGGCAATAATTCCGATGACACCGACAAGTGCAAGGCTCAACTTTTGCCCTCCTCTTCAGGGGAAAAAGACTTGATCAGATCCACAAACAGGACCAGCGAGAGGGCGGCACATCCAAATGCCACACCATAGGTAAAAGGATAATAGATTATCCTGAGTGTCTCCGTAACTTCTCCAGTATTCATAAGTGTCGTTGCTTTTATTGCAATCTGCCATGCAGCGACACCGAAGAAAAAAAAGCAGATGGTTTGGTTGACCACATCGATAACTTTTCGCGTGTTTTTTGAAAAGGTATTGATTAAAATGTCCACTGAAATATGATTTCGCCGGATTTGGGTATAACCCAGCGCAAAGGCTGTTACAACGGCCCCAAAGAACCCCATCAACTCAAATGTTCCCCTGATCGGCATCCCGGCAAGGCGAAATAATATATTTGCACAGGTCAAAACAATCATGCCCACCAAAAAAAAGCCGCCCATCCATATGAGCAATCGGTTTAAAAACTTGCTGATCCGATCCAAAATTTTCATGACACTCTTTTTCAACATATGAATTCGAAAAGTCGGGATTTTGAAGAATACAAATCCGACCCTCCTCCCCGTTAACTAAGGAGTTCATTAATTAACCAATTATGGCGAATGGCCGCAATTGATCAGAATCCTCCTCTCAAGGATTCTGATCAAAAAAACTCTGTGGCCTCTGTGAGGGATTCATATAAGACCCTTTCAGGGCCTGTATCAAGCCACCCCTTTTAGTGGCGGTTGTTGACTGATAGCTTACTGCCCGGAATACATTTTTTTGAAAGCCTTTATATCTGCGACAATCGCTTCAGCCGGATATCCGTCTGCCTGGGCTTTCTTGATCCATGCATCTGTAATGGGTTCCAGCCGTGCGTCCCATTTAGCCTTTTCTTCTTTTGAAAGATGAATGAATTCGACATTGTGTGTCTTCTCGGACCAGGCATTGGCCACCTCCACATGATTGTCCATGTAAGTCCCTGTCCAGGCAGCCTGCTGGGTGCGCATTCCTTCGAATACCGCCTGAACGTCCTTGGGTAATTTATTCCAGGAATCCAGATTCATCACCACGGCAAAGGGATAAATAACGGTGTCGGTCACCGTGACATACCGGCACGTTTCGGCAAACTTGAAGTCCTTCATAACTTCTAGAGAAGAAAACAGGCCTTTAACCACGCCTTTTTGCAAAGCCTCCGGTGTTGCCGACATGGGCATCCCGACCTGATTCGCTCCCCAGGCCTTGAGAATCTGGGCGGCCCCGCCTGAAGCACGAAGATCAACGGCTTTAATATCATTCAGATTCCTGATCGGTACCTTGGACATGATATTGGCCGGTGCAGTCGTAAACATGGTGAGCACTTTAACTTTGGAGAATGATTTGGGCTGATATTTTTGATACAGGTCCCACAACACAAGGCTGCCCACCTTCGCGTTCGGAATTCCAAGGGGAAGGCTGGTGGCGTTGGTGATGACAAAACGGCCCGGTTGATAGGCCATGCATAGGTTGCCTATATCGGCCTGTCCGGCGATCACACCGTCCATCATGTTCTTGGCGCCGAGCAGCGTTCCCCCGGGGTAGGTGTTGATGACAACCTTCCCGTTGGTACGGCTTTCCACCTCTTTTTTCCACTTCTCCATTTGAACACAAGGGAAAGTCGGTGCGGGCGGAAAGTTGGCATAGCTCAGTTTGATCGGCCCCGCCTGGGTGTATGACGGCACTGCAAACACTGTTAGAAGTGCTATTACAATAATTCCACTCATAATCCATCCTGTTTTTTGTCTCATTTTTCCCTCCTTGAAATTTGTCTGTTGGCTGTTATTTTTGTCCTGTCTCTGTCATATTCTGTCCCAAAGGGGTGTTCCTTAATTTCTGTGATCAAAGACCCGCTGGCTCTTTCTCTGAGTGCGGGGCAGATCTCCGTGATCAACAACTTCGACACGGCACCTTACCAGTATCTTGCGGCGAATTTCCGTTGCCACCTGATCGGCCAAATCTCCGTCGACCATGACACTTTCGCCAACCCCGCGTTCGACCTTGATAAGCATCATGTCCCGTCCGCCTTCCTGCTGCTCAATATGAATCTGGAATTCACTGCCGATGCCCTTTATTCGGCTCAATACGTGGTCGACCTGGCTCGGATAGATGTTTACGGCCCTGTAGATAAACATATCGTCCGTGCGGCCAAGTATCCTGTCATGCATGGGGAACGGGGTGCCGCAGGGACATGGATGATCCAGGAGACGTGTGATGTCATGAA
>Ga0114925_10001912_pt1 | contig 10478 bp, 27 predicted proteins | sample SumtaG_2_FD_87287 | JGI IMG/M metagenome (GOLD analysis project Ga0114925, IMG submission 87287) | Deep subsurface microbial communities from Indian Ocean to uncover new lineages of life (NeLLi) - Sumatra_00607 metaG | ecosystem: Environmental > Aquatic > Marine > Oceanic > Sediment | place...
GTCAGTCGTGACCAGCAGCAACCCGCCGGCACCGTCCGTGAGTGCCTCCGTCGCACTGCCAGCACCGGTTTCGACGGTGGCGATCACCCAGTGGCCCGTGGTGTACGTGTAGAAGTCGTTCCAGTACACATGCGCGAAGCTTGGATCTTGGGCGATCTTGAGCGCCGGGTACGTGCGGAACATGTCGTTGACCGGCCCCCACTGCTCCGTATCGTAGTAGAGGTTGCCGTTATGTCGTTTCTGCTGCATCGCCAAGCTCATGATCAAGTCTCCCGGATGGTGGGTAGAAGGTCGCCGGACGGCCGAAGTGTCTCGATAAAGTGTCTCACAGCGTGAACAGTACGGTACAGTCCGCGACATGTCAACCGGATTTGGCGCACAAATTATCTTTATAACGCTGTGACGGCTGCCAGAGGCCGGTTAATTACATTCTTTTACATTCAGAGCGTCTCATTAGGTGACCTCCAGAAAATAGAACTTGACTCTGCCCCGCGCATGTGCTATACTTGGGCCAGTGGACAGGGATACCATCCACTGACAATTCGCCTCAAGCCTTGCCTGCCTCGGGTTCTCATCCCTGTCTACACCGGGGCAGGCGGGCCAGGCATAAAGGAGACAGGGACATGGCTGACATAAGTGAGCATCGCCGTGCGGCGCTACGTCGCTATGATAGATGCTACCGCCAAAATCACCCAGAAAAGATAATATGCCGGCGCGCGAGCAATCATGCCATTCGAGATGGCAAGATAATTAGACCGCCCACATGCTCAGCCTGCGGGCAGTCCAATGGCGTTATTCAAGGTCACCACTCGGACTATGCCAAACCGTGCCATGTGCAATGGCTATGCCGCTCATGCCACGACAACTTACACACAAAGGAGCATGTTATAAAGCTGTATCGGAACAAGGCTTGTAAGTGTGGAACCTGGTTCCGCCCGACTAGTGGCAACCAACGGCAATGTATCGCTTGTCGCATCAGGGCGGAGCGCAAGTTAGCTCACGAAAGGAGCATCATATGAACCCGTATTGGAACAAGGCGTGCAAGTCTTGTGGGACCTACTTCCGGCCGACACATGACGGCCAGCGGGTATGTATCACCTGTAGGGTGAAGGCGGAGCGCAAGTTAGCTCAGGCACAACTCACGACGTGTCACCGACTTGAGGAGGACAAGACATGAGTCTACTGACGCTTGGGCTACTCTACTTCGGTATCTTGACGATGTGTCTGGGTATCGTGATGGGACTATGGTGCTGGTTGGATAACCGAGGGCTGTAACTGGAAAGGAGACAACAACATGAGACAAGTAAAGCACCAAAATGGGCTGAGATACGAAACCGCTTGCAAGTGCCGAGAATGCGGTGAGCGTGGATTGGAAGCTGAGATGCGGGGGGATGCGTTTCTAGGCACGACAGAGGCTGTGCAATTGCAAGAACGCCGAGCAGCATTTGCAGCAAAAAGCTACAAGCCTGAAAGGAGACAGGAATGACATCAATATTGACGATGTAGTCGTTGCGAAAGACTCAAGACAGAGGTTCTGCTGGACAAACTACCGGATATCCCCGACTACCATGCTGATCATATCCAGCGGGCTTGCGAGGGCCGGCGGACCCGTGGCGAGCCTGACGGCTGGATGAATCCACTGCCACTGGAGTAGCCAACCCCGGACAGCCCGGGTGCCCGCTGGCCCGGGCTTTCTCATGTCTACTCGCACGTCTTGCGCCGGACACACCTCGAGCATACCCGGTTCCACGGCCCCTCGCTCTTGAACTTGCGCCCGCATCCCAGGCACGTTCGCTCGTCGGCGTCCGGGTTGCTGCTCTGCTTCCGTCTGCGATACGGCCCGAGCCGTCGGCGCTTGGGCGGTGTCATATCACGGTCTCGATCACCTCGACGAGCTCCTGGGCCGGTACCGCGGGGTTGAAGCTGTGCAGTGCCGACCCTCTCGCGCTCGACCGAGGAGTGCCGAGCGCCGCCCCCATGACCGCCTGGAAGGTGTGCGTGTCTCGGATATCCCACGTGTAACACAGAGCCCGTCTCTGACCTCGCTCACAGTCCCCTGTGAGGCCGTAGCCGGTGTTGGCTACCACGGGGCACCCCATCGCCATCGGCTCTCTCACGCCACGTGTGGCCACGTGGTGGGGCGTTATGACCAAGTCTGCCACCCGGTATATCGAACGCATCCGATCTAGGCTCACATGACCGGGCATCTCCCCGATCATCTCCAACTGCCGCATGGTCTTGATCAGCGTCTCCCACGCGCTCGGCAAGTTCACCTCGCCGCCGTAGATATGCAGCTTGACGCTGCCGAGCGGCCGCGCCATAGCAAAGTGCCAGAACGCCGTGACTATCTCGAAAGCGTCCACGTTGCCGGCGCGCCACCTCGACGAGCAGACGACGTTGATCTCGCCGGGGGTGCCGCCCCAGTCGTAGTCCGGCTCAACCTTTGCCGGGTCCCAGTAGTCCAGATCGACGCACGACTGCACGCAGTGGAGCTTTTCGGGGGGTACGATCAGCTCCCAGTACGGCACGTGCTGCGGCCAGAACGTCACGAAAGCGGCCCACTGATCGGCGTTCGGCCCCAGATTGATCGCGTGCATGGAGCTATATGCCCGCATACCCGGTTTGACACCCGGTGCATCGGTCACAGGGCATTCGTCGAGCGCCTCGAGCGCGAGTTCAAAGTTCTCGCCAGCCTTCCCGATTGCCTCCTGCTCCTGTTGCGGTATGCCGCCTGAGAGAGCCCACCACGGCAACATGTTAGGCTGGACTAGCTGCCTACCGGCCGCCACAACCGCTTCGAGACCCTGCCAGTAGGCTTTTGTCAAGATACTGGAGCCGTTCTCCATACGAAAGCAGTATTCGGGCGCACCGTGCAAGAGTTGCACGAGCGGTGTATCCGGGCACTGGGCACGCTGGCACTCGCCGAGGCCGCTGTGGCTGAGCAGCACGTCACACTCTTTCAGCCAGTCCTCGTGCGCCGTCGGCGCGCCTCTGTCCTCGTACAACTCGTCAGTCTCAGGGTTGAACTCCTTACCGCTGGCGACGGCACCGAGCGCAGCCTCGGGAAACGTGACGGTCGTCAGCGCCTGGATAGCGCTGTCGCGTGCCGGTACCATACGGCTGTCGTGGCCGGCGGCGCGGAGCGCACAGACGATCTCGCGGGTGCTCTCGTACAACCCGCACTTACCGGGCACAACCCGGACAACGTGAGCAATGCGCATGGGTCACTCCTTTCCTATTTCAGCTCTTTATGCAAGTTGTTACTACCCAGGCAGCGGCCATTAAAATGGCCACGTTCATGAGAAAGGTTAGTATATTGACCAGTCTGCGGTGCTTGTATTCGTTGTCCTCCATGTCACTCCTTTGCTGTCCCATCGTCGAGGGCCCTGACGGCGAGGAAATATGCTCTTAAGTCTGGGATACTGACGCTGATAAGTTCCTCGTCGTACAGCGCATCTTCTATTCTTATGCCTTGATAGCTAAACGCTTGGCGCGCCGCCTTAACAACCGCCTGCAGCGCCTCCCAGTGGCGCTTGTCAACGTAGACGCCAGGCCAGTAGCAATGTGAAAACGCATACTTATGCGAGTCGGCGTTTGTGATCTCGACCTCTTCACCTTCTTCTGGCTTGTTCCAGCGATCTTCTGCTTGCTTGATCTCTTCTCCGGTGCTTCCGTCTCCGCTCATGTCACTCCTTTTTTTGGTATGGTCGATACAGATAGAGAGGGCAACAGACAGCAGTGCAATCACGTACCTCGACCCTCATCCAGCCGATACATTCCATGCACATTGCCTTGATAGCCATGCGCGGCGACGCTGTCCCGTTAGTCGCCTTTTTATACGTCAACCGGGACGCTACAGGGATATTTGCGAGGTTTTCTGCGATTCGGGCACTACGCCCCTCATGCGCGACGCGCAAGGCCTCCTTGGTGCGTAGGATGAGCGGGTCGGGCGTTCCCTTGGTCATTGTTCAGTGCTCCTTTCTCTCATACCGTCCTTTTTCTTGCACTTCGGGCAAGTCCACCGATATCTGGGCTTACCCGACTTCGGGCACCAAGCCCAGTATCGAGCCTCCAGCCACCCGAGCTCCTCCAGCAGCACGACCATGAGTATCTTGGGCCTGGGGCTCCGGTCGAGGCGCACGCCGCACAGCTTGCACCTGACCGACCAGCGGCCTTTATCAGCGTCGAACCGTAACTGGCCTGCCGGCACGTGCACGGGTTAATTCCTCAGTGAGGCTTGAGCTTGACGGGTTGCCCGTCCGGGCCGAGCATGGCTCTCACAGGGAGCACTTTCCCGGCGCCTCTGCCTTGCTTGGCCGCCTCCATGGCCTGCTGCTGTGCGATCTGGCGGAATATCGTGTTCACCTTCTTGCGCGTCTGGGTGATGATGATCTGCACCTTCTTCGGGTTGTTCTGCTCGCAGGCGCCACAGATATCCACCTTGAGACCGCCCTGAACGCCCATGCGGACAAGCTGCACCTCCTGGAAGTCGGTGCCGTCCTCGATGTCCTTGTTACAGCAGTTACAGCGTTTGATGTCGCTCATGCTCGTCTCCTTTCCTAAGCTATCCGACCTGTGGCTACCTTTTCGGCCAGTCGATACAATACCTGGGAAGGCGTAAAGTCGTCGGTTATCACTGTTCGACCGTCGCTATCGGCGAGTTGAGTCAACTGGTGGGACCCAGCTTCCTCGCCCTCGACCAGTTCCACGGCAACGGCCGTATACGACCCAAGACCATTCTTGAACAGGACAATACCCCAACCATTGTCCAACACTTTCATTGCGTCGTCGGCCCGCTTTGGTGTATCACTCATGCTCGTCTCCTCTCGTTAATTGAACGTAACGCCCAGCAGCCTTGCGTGCCGGCTTACTCCCAGGCGCGTGGCCTGGCACTCTGGGCTCGGACAGACGCGATACCCGGCACCGTCGCTCAGAAAGTGGTCGCCGCAGACTATGCAGGCCCGTATTTTCACGTTTGCGGCCATGCGCGCTCGCATGTCTTTCGCCGCCTCGCAGTTCGGGCCGCATATGTCATGCCCCTCGTAAAACGGCTGGAACAGATCGCCGCAGACGCGGCAGTGCCGCAAGGGGCGCTTGCGGCGATAGTCTTTGCGCTGCTGCTGACGATGCCTCTTCTGGTCTATGCTGCGGCACTGTGGGTGGCAGTAGACTTGCGAACCGCACTTCGGGGTAAATTGCACGGTGCAACCGTTCCGCTGGCACGACCGCTCGTCAAACTGGCGCTTTTTCATTCTCGTCACCTGTCGCGTTACAAAGCAATTCTAGTGGTTCCGAGATCGGCTTGTGATACGTGATCGTTATGCCCAACAACCACCGTACGAGCAGTCGTCTCCACCAAGGAACCCGGACGCTCGACCACAACCATACGCGGCGGGAAAAGATTTCCCACCTCCAGCAATACTGTTCGTCGTCCCAAGGCTTCCGAAACACCGTGAGTGTCGCGCGAACCTCCAAATCGTCTTTACTCGGTGGCATGGTCGTCTCCTTTGGCCCGCTGCATTGACCTGAAACAGGCTAGTATGTGGCTCTCAGTCCACGGGCTGCGCATGACGTGTGCTAGCAGTTCTGAGCGGATACCTGGGTCAGCTATGCACTGGTCGTACCGCCGCAGCTTATGCCGACGCTTTAGCACGCGCCAAGCGTCCCGGACACGCTGTCGTAGCTCCTGTTCGTATTCAGTCATCCTCGTCCTCCAACCAGCGGCCATAAGCATCAGCACAGTCTTTCGAGCAGAAAAGGTAGCCATCACGCTGGTAAACATCCTCACCATCGTATAGCACGCCATCACAATGCGTACACCAATGCCAACTCGTACCCTTAGCATACTTGAGCTTTCGTAATCCGTCAGCCATGCTCATCCCCTGTCACGTTATAAAGCATGCGTCGTTCGCGTCCTCGTCCTCGGTCATGGCTCGCAGCTCTTTTATCCAGTGCTCGGACGCATAGCGCGGCTCGACCCCGGTCTCAAGATACTCGGCCAGTCGTGCCCGCACCCCGAATACGCTGTTGTTCAGGTTCACCCAGTGATATTCTTCACTCGGTTGCATGTTCTCGAACTTGCCAGCCGCCTCGTAGGCGTGATACCGCTTTTGCAGCCAGTCAGGCATCGCTGCGACGGCCTCAGGGCTTGGTAGTGGCGTCAGTGGCCCATATCGCGGGTACTGGTCGCGTCGTGCTATCAGCCTGGCGATACTCGCCTTGCACGGGAGCGCATACTGGCTGGTTGGGTTGCCGGCGCCCGTCGGGTCCGCCCTGTTTATGACCATGTTGCCGAACTTGTCGATATTCTTGTCGCTGAACACTCTGCTAGGCTCGCAGTAGACGGTGCCGTCGCTGCGGGCACCGCGTCCGAGGTGAAAGTCGCTGCGGGCAAAGTTGTCTACCGCACGCTGGACGAACTTGTAGCCGCGCTGCTGGATATGACCGGCTATCGTATCTTTCAGACCGGCGGTCAGTATGTACTTAAGCTGCTGCCCGAGCGCGGCGCTGAACACTTTCTGGTAGTACTCGAACATGTCAGCCGCTTGCTGAAGTATGTTAGTGTCGGTCACTCTCGTATCGCAGGCCAATGGCCAGCGTCCATCGTTCGCTCCAGCCGTATCGCAATGATATTCAGACGCATCGCCACGTTTACGTTAGCGGCAGCGCCGGTGTCGATAATCCAATCGCCTAAAGCATTAAGGAACCGCACCGTTGTTTCTTCATCCAAAACCTTCTCTAGTTCATCCAAAACCTTCTGTAGTTCATCCATCGCAATCACCTTTCCTCTTGGTTGTATGCGCCGTAGTCTAGCACCTGTCTGTTGATACCGATAGGCAGGCACTCACGCACCACGAACCGGTATGTAGCGGCCAACACCCGCTGCACGAACTCGATCACTGCATCCTTAGCACATAGCGCTACCAGCAGGAACACGGCCAGTAGTAATAGAGCCAGCAGGTGGCGAGTCATGGTCTACTCTTTCGCTTCCTTGATCACGGCGTCAAGGGCTTTCGTAAAATTGCCGGTTGTGTTATGGAAGACACGAGGCATGACAGTTTGTGCCCTTATTGCAGCCTCAGCCAACTGTTCCAGTGCTTTACGTGATACTTTGCGTAGATTCATGACTTCTCCTTGTATCGGTTGTAGAGCAGTATACAGAACACCAGCCCGACGAAAGTGAAAGCACAAACGGCCAGGATGCTGTCGGATGGTGTCATTCTGGGCACTCACTCACCGCTTGCCCTTTGCTGTGGGCCACGGATAATCGGCGAGCCTCCGGACGATTATAACAAACTCCTGGTCAACCAAGTCGTTTATTCGGTTCTCGGTTGGGTCTGTATTACCCCGCTCTCGCTCTCTTTCACGCACCTTGGCATGCAGATACAAATTGAGGCGCCCGCAAAACTTACAGTCGGTGCTCATTCCGTCATTCTCCTCGCTCATTCGCGCCCCTCCCGGCCTGCGTCGAGAGCCATGAGGGCGGCAACCATCTCGTTGCACCCGATGATCTCACCTCCTATTGCTCGCTTTTTGTTACGTGCCATCTCAGCCACTTGCTCAAGCGCCTCGGCCTCAGCCTTGCCGTAGATAACAACACCCCAGCCAGCCGATATCGTTCTAACAGAGCCAGCACGAAAACTATAAGGCTCCGGCCACGATTTCTTATCGCTCATGTCTATAACCCCCACGCTAGCTTGATAATATTGTAAACGGCGATCTCAGGGTAACATGCGGCAAGATACCTCACTTCCTTTGCTGTCGCCTCTTTGAGCAATTCACGTTTATACACGAACAAATCCTCGAACGTCCCCGTTGTGTGCCGGAACCGCCGATCATAGACCAATGTGGATATCGGGTCATCTACAAACTGCTTCCGCAGCATCGAATATTCGCGTGCGATCTCGTCCGTGCAAGACATATCGAGCCTGAGTAAAACGGCTGGATTGTTATTGACAGAGGCCAGCATGTGTTTGTTGCTAATCTGCTTGAACTTGAGATAACCCTTGTAGAACGGTGCATGCTCTGGATGGCAGGTGACGAGGATATCGTCAACTCGCAGGTATTTGCAGTAGCCAAAAACCAGCTTGAACAGGTCGTTCGGCCTGCCGTTCGAGAGCGATACAGCCTCTGCAACCCACCTGCCACTGTCACGTAACGAGTCGATCTCAACTGGAAAGCCACTCTCGCAGGGCAACCCGAGCGGCGAGTCCGCTATCACGCTGACCGTGCCGGTGATAGTATCGTCCGCCATGCTGACGAACGTAATCGCGTCCGGCGAGGCGTTATGCAGCGTATATCGCATCAGCGACGGGTGCGGCGTGCAGTATCTACGCTCAAGGTAGTTCCGATAGACAAGCGCGTACGCCTCCTTCAGCTCTTCATACGTCTCTGCTGTTCTGTTCACGTTGCTCATATATCCTCCGGCATGTTACCGATACCTGCGGCCAGCCCGCGCAGCACGTCGGGCGGCTTACCGGCCGCTTTCTGCCGGTCGAACTCGGCGTTGGCGGCCCTAGTCTCGCGTATAGCCTGTCTGTCCTCCTCCGTCTCGACGTGGCGCGGGAGCGGCGCTGGGGCCGGCGTGGCCTCGGTGGCCGCCTGGCGCTTGTTGAGCCACTCGTCCACCCGGTCGTCGCTATGGAACAGCCACCTGGGGTGGCAGTACTCGGTGTTGCGGTCGTTCTGGCCCATGTGGAACTCGCTCCTGCTGAGCGCGTCGCTCGCCTGCTGGCACTCGGCGACGCTGAACGTCTTGAGCCGAGTCTTGATCTTGCTGAGAACGCCCGGCACCGCACGCCACTGGCGCGGGCCGTCGTTGTTCTGAGCTTGACCGATAACCTTGCAGTGATAGTCGAAAACAGCACGCAGGTCAGCTTGGCTGCCAAGTTGACGAGTCTCCTTCTTAGGAGACCTCTTATCTAGTTCTGACTCTGACTCTTCTTCTGCTCTAACCTGTGACAGTTCTGTGACATTTATGTGACGCCTTTGCTTCTGCTTGCGTAACCTGTTGCTGTCCCGCCCCTTATGCTCTCTTACGAGCCTGCGTGACATTACCGTGACATCGCTGTGACTTTTTGTGACATTGTGTGACATGTCACAACCGTCGTTTATCTGAGCCACATGTTTAGACCCGAGTTCCGTCAATATCACGGCTGTCTTTTCCTCGTCTGCACCTATCACTTTGGCCCACCCATCCAGTGGCAAGGTTTCGGAACCAGTCGGGTCATCGTCACGGTTCATGAACGCCAATATCCGTATCCAAGCTCCGCACGCCTCGACTGAAAGCACCTGAGTATCGACTGTGAAATCCTTGTAATAGAACTTCCGCCACGGTAGCTTGGAAGCCATCTTCTATCCTCGTGCGACACCCCCGCGCGCCTCAGCGGGCAGTCCGCCAGAAGCTGAGGCGGCGAAGGCATCGGTTGTCTGTGCGGGGTTGCGGACTGCCCGCATACCGCAAGTATACGAGGCCGGCCGTAACATGTCAAGTCGGGCGGGAGGTTTTTTTTCACCCCTCGAACTCCTTGCGGGCTTCCAGCAACTCTCTGATCATCCCGTCGAGTACGTGCAGCGCGCTGCGGTCACGCTGCATGACACGCAAAAGCCTCACGATACTGTCAGCCATAGCCCTGCCGGCCCGGGCGCCTTTGGTCTTACCCACGGTGTGCTTGCTCATTTCTTCTCTTCCAAAAGTTTTCTGGCATATTTCTTCCAACCTGGCTTTGCAAGCCTCTCCTGATGGAGAGTAACTGCATCCTCCCATTCCTTGCGCTCGAACGGATAAATATTGTTCCTGAGAACATCCCAACAAACTTCACAAAGACCCTCGAGGTCCTTCTTACTGACTCTAACACCGCAATATGAGCAAACATATCTCTTTGTCATTGCTTCTCATTTCTATTCTACAGCGGTAGTTCCGGCGCCATTATCGGCTGCGGCCTCGCTCTCGGCGCCCTCTTAAACGTGTGATCGTCGCCAGTCTGCGGCATGTTAATGCTCTTGCCGTTGAGCAGTTGTCGGATAGTGAGCAGTTGCAGTCGCGGGTGGCGAGTGCCCCAGGGCGAGTCGTAATATCCGGCGCCGGCGCACTCGGCCCGCATGGCCCTGGTAGGTGTCAGCATCGAGATGAGTACGCCTATCTGCGCCTTCTCTCTCGTAACGACATGGCCCAAGTCGCGGATATGGGATACCGTAACGTGGCCCGCCTTCACTGAGAAGATAACCTGGCTTGTCTTGTGGCCGCGTGGCTCGTCGTGGAAGTATCTGCGCCCGTCGATGCCCTTATCGGCCCCCTTCTTGGCGGAGGACGCGAGACGGGCGCCAACGAGACCGAGTGCCCACGCCTGGAACTGGAACGGGTCTTCTGCCGCCAGCGCCCGCGCATCGGGCAGCGAGGTCGGCTCGCCGATAGTACAGAAGGTGCCGCTGATAGCGGCGCCGTGCGCATCGAGTAGCCGGTGCTTTATCAGGCCGAC
>Ga0114925_10001914_pt1 | contig 10466 bp, 6 predicted proteins | sample SumtaG_2_FD_87287 | JGI IMG/M metagenome (GOLD analysis project Ga0114925, IMG submission 87287) | Deep subsurface microbial communities from Indian Ocean to uncover new lineages of life (NeLLi) - Sumatra_00607 metaG | ecosystem: Environmental > Aquatic > Marine > Oceanic > Sediment | place...
ATTTCAATCCTTCAAAACATCAAGGATAAAGAAATTAATTCAAAAGTGATTATAGAAAAGTTAATTCTTGATTATCCTAACCTCTTTTTAAATTTCTTTGTTAAACCTACAGTAAAAGACAAAGTAGTTTCAATATTCTTATCTGGAGATAAAGAAAAATTGATGGAGGATTATAATAAAACGATCTTAGAATTCGGCCACTACAATTTCTTTTTCGCGTTTAAGCGACACCTAGTACATCTTGGTATTTTAAGCCAAGAAAATACAACCTTTTATAAAAAATCTGAAGACTTGGATGTTGAAAATGATTTCTGGATTTTAGGAAGCAATATTTTAATTTAATAATTGGATTTTACTTTTTATTTTCTTTTGAAAAGTCGAAAATGCGACCAGGAATTATCTTTTAAGATTGAAATTTCTTATAAAAGCATAATGTTTTATGGATTTCTATATATAAATAATTATCTTTTCTTTAGGGGAAGGCAATTGTACTATAGGGAGGGGTATCTCCACTACATGGTATGGTTACTATGCTATAGGGAGGGGTATCTCCACTACATGGTATGGTTACTATGCTATAGGGAGGGATATCTCCACTATATGGTATGGTTACTATGCTATAGGGAGGGGTATCTCCACTATATGGTAAGGTTACTATGCAATAGGGAGGGATAGAGATATATTATTATAGCATATATATTATAAAGAAATTCTGGTTTAATAGAAAAGAGTTATATTTAAATATCATAAAAGACTTTAATATAATGGGGTTATGTAAAAATTTTAAATGATTAATAAAAATTAAAGAGGTGGTTTGTCAAAATGTATAGTCAAAACGGAAATGATTTTCTTAGTTTAAAATTTTATTGGTTTGGCTGGAAGTGGGGTTTTGCAATAATGGAAATCAGGGACAGCAGAGGAGAACATAAAATCAGATTATCTAAATGTCAAAAACTTGACAATTTTCCTGAAACAGAAATGTTTTCGTGGGTAGAAGTTGATGAGAGTGAAATGGAGAATCTTAAACAATCTGGCGGGCATATAAATTTTAAATCGCGGGATAATCTTTTGGCTTGTTTCGAAAAACTATTAGAAGTATTTGAAAATTGAATTTTAATAATTTTTTTTTAAAAGCTTAAAGAATTATTAATTCACTAAGAAAATCTATGTATAGAATTTAATATCATTCTTTCTTAATTATTAAAAGATGAAAGAGTTAACAGAACGCGAAATCCAGTGGTTAGAAGCAATAGCTAAGGAATATGTAAATGCCCATACTTCCACATTTTTATCTAATTCTTTTACTTTCTTTATTAATTTATGATAGATAGTGAAAACATTTTATTCTTTAATATTATTATAAAATGGTATAGTATCCAATTTTTTCAAAAATTATGAAATGATGAATTAGAATGCTTAAAATATTTGTAAGCTCAACATTTAGAGATTTGATATCTATACGAAAGGAACTTCTTAATAGTATAAATACATCACTTCAAGCAGTAGGGATGGAATTTTTTATACCTGATGGATCTCATTCACAAGAAAAGTGTATAGATGAATTAAAAAAAAGTGATATTGTAATTTTTATAATTTCATCGAACTATGGTTCCCTTATTAATAAATGTATAATAAAAGGATGTAAAGCAAAATGTCAATTGATTAAAAAAAATGAAAGAATTTCATATACCCATTGCGAATTTAAAGTAGCATTTGCAGAGAACAAACCGCATATGACATATTTAGTAGAAGATGGATGGGAAGTAATAGTTCAATTGAATAAATTAAAAGGTAGAAGTATAGATTGGGATAAAATTAGTAAAAGTCCATTTCTCTCTAAAATTCCAAAAGAAGAAATTCAAAACTATTATAAAATTAGAAAAAAAATACAAAAATTTAGAAAGGAAATTGGTAAAGAATTCTATCATTTAATTTACAATCATGAAGATACCAAAGAAATAAGTAAAATTATTTCTTTAATCACTAATCATTTAGCTGAAAATATAATTAAATGGTACAAGAATGGAAAAATCAATATTAAGGACTTTTGTGGAAGGAGAAAAGAATTAGCACTAATACATAATAAAACTAATGAAAGTATTGAAGTTTATGGAGTTGGAGGTATAGGAAAAACCACTTTAATACAAATAGCACTATTAATTCAAAAATTAAAGGGTAAAAAAATAAAAATGTTAGCCTCTTCTCAATCTTATCTAACTGGCTCTGGATATCATATTTTCAAAGAAAAATGTGGAGAGGATCTAATTGAAACTAAAACAAATAAAATTAGTTTAGAAGATATTCTTTATGCTCTTTCAATTGAACCAGACTCTAATTTAAGAAAACTAAATGAACAAGAACAGATAGATGGGATTATTCAATGGTTACATAATGAAAAAATCATTTTGTTTATCGACGATTTTTATTATGCAGATCAAAATGTAAATCAATTAATTAAAAAAAATGCCCCAATTATAATTTCTTCTAGAAAAAAAGTAGATATTGCAAGAAATGTCCTTTCTCTAAAAGGAATTAAAGATTCTGAAAGGAAAAATCTTATAGATATTATATGTCAACGCCTTGGAACAGAAATTGATGATGAGATAAAAAATATTATTGCAGATATCACAGAAGGACATCCTGTATCCACAGAAATACTTATTAGAAATTTCGAAAAAATTAATTTCAGAAATCTTAAAGATTTTAAATCTAGTATTATATTTTCAAATCCTATACATACTGATGAATTTTTAGAGAGAGTAGTTACAGAAATTTTAGAAGAACAAGCCTTTATTTTATTAAAAAACAATGCAGTCATTAATACTAGTATTGCAAATAATTTAGATAGAGAGACAATAGAGAAATCCTATAATAGTGTTAACTTTACTAAATTATTTAATGAATTAATCGATACGGGGATGATACAAAAAAAGGAAGGAAGAGATAGTGAATATCATTTTAGCTTTCGTCACATTCAGGATATCTTAAGATCTGATGATAAAAATATACATAAAGGTGCGTTAATATATTATAAAAATAAACTTGAGAAGTTTGGAACTAATATTGATGATAATCTTGAGCAATTTTATCATAATTTGAAAATTAAGCTTGAAGGCGATTCTATCCTTGATTTTCTTGCTATTCAGAAACAAATATCACCAAGTCATCATTCATTTGCAAGATTTTTTAATATATTGCTAGTAATTGATTATAAGAAAAATGATATTTATAAGGCAGAAATATATTTGGTAAGAGGAAATTTGAATTTTGATCTAGGAAAATATGAAACTGCGAAAGAGAATTACATTAAATTTATTAAAATTTGGACTGAATTAGCAAAAAAAGATGAAGAATTAAACCATAATATTGTAATGATCCAAAATAATCTTGCGAATGTTTATGAAAAATTAGGAAGGATTAATGAAGCTAAAAGTAAATATAAAGAAGCTTTAAACATTAGGATCTCTTACTCATATATTCGTCCTAAAGCATATTTACAAGATATAGCAACAATTCTATTAAATCTTGGTCGACTATATCATGATTTGAACAAATTAGATAAATCAGAGTTATACTATTTGAATAGTTTTAGAATTTTTGAGACACTTGCCAAAGAGAATCCAGAAGAGTTTTTACCAAACTTTAGCAAAATTTTACACAATATCGGAATGTTATATAGAGATTTAAAGAAATTTGATGATTCAGAAAAATTTTATATTAAAGCGATTGAAATAATTGAAGAGCAATATAAAAAAAATCAAGAAAAATATACACCTGATCTAGCATCTTCACATAACAGTCTTGGGAATTTATATTGGGATTCTAAAAAATTTGATAGTGCTGAAATTGAGTATAAAAAGTCTATTGAGCTTTATAATTCAATAAAAGATAGAAATCCAGAAGTTTATAGTTCATTTTTAGGAACAACAAAATCTCATTTAGGTATATTATATACTGATAATAGTCAATTTACTAAAGCAGAAAATGAATTACTTGACGCTTTGGAAATATTAAAGAAATATAAGGAGACAAATCCTATTGATTATTTACCTAAAATTGCATCTGCAAAATATAATTTGGGATATTTATACTTTAAAACCAACAGACATAATGAAACCAAGATTATTCTTAAAGAAGCTCTAGAAATATATGAAAAATTATCTAAAGATACTCCAGAATTATATTTGGAAATGATAAATAAGATTCAAGAGATTCTTAATCAACTCAATTTAAGAGATTAGAAAATTCTAATATATCAAATTAAGAGAAAACTTATATTGGATTTTAAATTAAGAGATTTTAATTTAAATTTTAGGATTTTGCTCAATTTTTTCCATTGAAAAGTTGAAAACACGCCCTGGAATTATCTCAAGGAGTTTTTTTCTTTCACTTTTGAGAAAGCTAATAACTTCTTCCTCAATTAATTCATTTTCCCGGTTTAAAATATCCAAATCCCTATTTTTATGTAAATTAAAATAATAATATTTCAAATCATTAGTAATTAATGGATGCTCTTTATTTATTAAGCATAATTTAATATGGGATCTGATATTTTCCTCTAAGGATTCAGTCCATTCAGGAATATTGTTTGATTTCTTGATATTTATTGTTGGATCGGAAGGATATAAATTCCAAAAACGATTAATTGGGTAAAATGACCAGGGTAGAAAATGATCAATATGAAAGGTTGCTTCTGGCTCTAACATTTCTCCTGAATAGATAAGTCTTTAAACAAATTAAATTCTCTCAAGAAAAGTTTTTTTCAAGAAAAGGAGATTATTTTAAATCGTTTTATGATAATTAAAAAAAGGAGGTGAATAGATTGGGAAAAAAAACTATGACTCCTAAAGTAGCTCGAAGAATACAATCTCATGCTGATCGGACTGGTAAAAATCAAAATTTCAAGGCAAGAGTTCAAAGAGCTGTTGATATGAATAAAAATAAACAATAAAATAATATACGTGAGAAAGATATTTGATAAATAAGGATCTATGCCAAAACTCAATTGAAATCGATTAAAAATTATAAAAAATATGATATTAATTTTTATCTATATAGTAAGCTACATCTTAATCAAGCAACCAATTATAAATTTAGGATAACATAATGAATGAATATAAAAAACTCTTAAATAAATCTCTCCAAAATGTATTAAATAACACAAATTTAACATATATTTTGAAGGATTTGATATGGGGTATTATAAGATATAAAGATGGGAATTGGGATGATTCTTTAGAACGTTTCAGAGGCTTTATTGAACATTCACATAAATTATTATACGAGAAATTAATAAATTTCACATCTAATACATTTCATCTGGATTATTATGAAAAAACAGCAAAGAGATTCTATAATCAGCTAAGCTCTTACATTTTTTTAGATCTTTCTATTAATCATATTACTCTTTTAGATGATACGCGTAATATTTATAAAGATTCTGCCCGACATTTCCATGAGATAATATCCAACGGTAGTCAATCTAAATTTCTGTTAAATATTATAAAATGCATTAAATTATTATTATTAGTTGAAGAAATTTGCTTTTTTTTAGAAAAAAAAAAAGTTAATCAATTGAAATTAATTAATATTGATGAAAAATATAATGCAATTTTTATATTAAAAAATCAAGATTTATTAGAATTTTTTCTTGATATTTTATTTTCACAAAAAATAAGAGATCTTCTTTTTAAAAAGACACTCTTAGATAATAATGATGTAAGAAACTCAAAATTCTTACAATCTTACCTTCCTTTTTATGTTTTTAATCACTGGAGGATTGAGAACTTATTAAAGGGAAAAATAATATACCCCTTTCGACCTACTGGCCCCCATTTAATCGATTTTGAAAGAGGAGATTGGGTTTATATTCCAAAAATAGCTAAATATGCTATAACATTATTAAAAAACATGAGAAAGAGCATTTTAATCTCTGGTGAAAGTGGAACTGGCAAAACCACAATTTCTAGATATGTAGGGTATTCTTTTTTTAGAGAAGATTTCACTGTTTTTTATATTGATTGTTTAGATCACTCACATAAGAATATAGAAGAGGTTTTAGACCAATTAAATTTATATTTCAAGGATGATGTAAAAAAAGTCAAAAATAAGTCTGTTTTATTCATTTTTGAGAATGTTCATGTTATTGATGAAGAATTACAATCTAAATTAAACAAATGTAAGGATTTATTTTTATGTCTAATAACAGAGAGGGCATTTAAGGATTCAAAAAAAAAATTGGAAAATAAATTAAAGTTTGATTATCCTCAAATTATAAAAATCTCTCTTTCTCATTGGACTTTTAAGAAAACAATTAATGGAATTATTAAAAAAAATTGCTACAGTTTTTCTATTTTAAATCAGTTAAGAATTGTAGGTAATCAAAATTTATGGATTTACGCAATTATTTTAAAATTGTTCCAGAAAGATCTAGGAATTAATAAGAAAAGCTCTTTAATTGAATTGCTTATAAACCATGAATTAATTGGAGAAGAATTATCAGATTATTTTGAAGGTTTACTTAAATCAAAAATTACAAAAATAAGAATATCTGAAAATGTTCTTTTTCTAAATCATTTAAAGTACATTCTTGCCATTTTATCAATTTTTTCAGAGCACGAATTATGGACCGAAAAGAGCTTTATTGATAAAATTTGCTCAATCAATAATGAAACTCCTCTTGGAAAGTTAAATAGTGTCCTTAACATTCAAAAAGATTTTTTAACCGAAATACAAGCATTTTTGATAAATATATTTGAAATCGGTCAAAGGAATACTTATTTGAGACCTGGTATAAAAGAGAAAGAATTTAAAATCCCTCATTCTCAAATAGCAATAATTTATAAAAATTGTTTTTTAAAAATTTTTGAAAAGTCATTTCCAAACCTTATTAAACAAATTTCTTATCTCTATATTTCAGAAGGAAAATATTATGGAACAGTCTTAGAACAATTATATTTATCTAATCTTAGAACAAAAGGAATTGTAGATATTAGTGAAATCAATAAAAAATTTTTTGATGTTAACTCATATTTAAAGAGTATAGGATATTTTATCAATTCCGAAGATATTAATAGCTCTTTGAACATTTTAAAAGTTCAGATACTTAACCAGTCAATGGAACAGAATAAGCTTTTTTTCTTCTATCTTAGTATCTACGATTCTAGGTTAAAAAATGAAATCTTCGAGCAGTTGTTTCAAATTGATGCTTTATTGTTTAATCTGAACTGGAAACATAAAATATCTATAAGTAACCCTTCTACAATTTTTAATTTCTTAGTTAGTGTTCAAGAAATATTAGGAAATGATGCATTTATAGATTTTTTCCATAAATTTAGGGATGAAATTTTGAAAAAATTTTCTGAAGATAACGGGAATTATATATTTCGCTTATTATATCTCATTTCTAAAGTTCATTTTAATAACTGGAAGAATATCTACGAGTTAGTGATAAATCTTGTAGAAACTAGCGATTTTAAAATTGAAAATTATCAAGTGTTTTATTTTCAAAATGAGGAATTCTTCAAAAAAATGAATGAAAATCATAAATTCTATCCGTTAGTCAAACAAATTTTTAGAAATCTAATTGAAAAATTGACATTACAGGAAGAACTACAATTTATTCCAATACAACATAGAAGTAATATGAATTTATTTACTCAAATTTATTTAGAACTTCTAAAAATGGTAGTTAATCATGAGAGTAAAGGTGATTTTAAACATTATAACAAGTTTCGGGATAAATTAAGAAAAGCAGAATTATTGAAAATTATAGTTTATTTATCTCATCTTTATTCATATAACCAAAAATTATCAATGAACTTTTTTGAAAAATCCTTGGATATTATTAAAGAAAAATTATATGACTCGAAAGTTGAGAATATTGTAGATTTTTTTGACATTCTTATACTAGATTTTAAAGAAGAAAAACAATTTTTAGAAAATTCATTTCTCTCTAACTGGGAATGGTTTAAAGGTATTTTTTCAAGATTTTCCATAGAAAAATTTTTCTATTTTTCCAAATTTAGAATAATTACCAATTTTTTTGAGGAGTTATTTCCTAATTATTTAAAAAATTATAAAGATTTCTTCATAAGTCAAGGTAAAACAAGAATAAAGGAATATTATGATAGTTTAGAATGTAAATTGGATATTTACAATAAAGTTAACCCTTTTCTTGGAGACGAGTTAAATGAAGAAATCTTAAGATTATTCAATGAATCAATATATAATTCGTTAAAAGATCAAAATCTTTCATTTTTTATTGATTATTTTACTAAATTCGCATCTACCTTTAGAGATTCTATTTTAAGAGAAAAATGGGATTTTAAACGTTTTATATCCTCCGATATTTTCAAAGAAATCCTTTCGAATGCAGAAGATAAAGAATTAAAGAAGGTTTTCAATATTTTCTGGGATGGTGATCCTTGGAAGAGTATATTTTTTGACACTTATAATGATCTTTTTGTTGAAAGATTTAGTGAAAAGTATAAAACTTTCTTAAAATTGAGTGACGAGGGGTTACAATACCTTGAATATTTAAACAAATTAGTCCTTAATTTAGATATAGTAGAAATACTTAAAATTTATAACTATTATAGCGATCCAATTATTTCTGATAAAAACGCTTATGAATTTATTTATTTAAGAGAATTAATTGAGGAAAATCAAGATAAATTCTTGGGTTATGAATTTAAAGAAAAGTTTTATTCATTAGATTTTATTGATATATTTAATTTTTTCGTTATATTAAAAGTCTATCATCCTATTCTTTTAAACAATTTATATGAAAAATACAACACAATAATTTTTGAAAAAATTGAGAAGGCTTCAAATGAAATTATTGGAGTTATAACAATTCTAGAATGTTACAAATTAGACCTCAATTTCTTAATAGAGCTTGACGAACATATTAGAAGAGGAGATTTGTTATTCCAAATGATTATGGTGAGGTTAAATGAAATAGATTTATGTACTCTGAGATATTTAATACAGACTAATCTAGCGGACGTTTTAAATATTTATACTGATATACACATCTCAAGCCATTTGAAAAATTCTACATTATTACAAACAGCAATTTTTTTGTATAAAAATGAGTTAAACGTGGCTCAAAAGATACTAGGTAAAAAACGTATTAGAAAAATATCAGTTGGAGGTGGATTTGTTCAAAAATTTCCAAAAATACTAGAACTTTCAGAAAAACAATTTTCAAATCTCAAAATCAATTTAATATCAATTTTAAAACTTGATTTTAAATATCGATATTCCGAGATTAAATTTGTATCTTTTCTAGAACACAATCATTTTCTTAAAAATATAATAAAGAATAAATTCATGTTTTTTCCAGAAATTATTGTAGAAAAGATCAAAAAGTCTAAACTGTTCGATATCTCCTTTTATTTTAAAAGTCTATCCACATATTATAACGAAATAAACGCCTTAAAACTTGAGTTTCCAGATAATTTAGACCTTTACTTGACATCTGAAATATTTGGCAATAAAATTAAAAAAGCAGAATTTAATGAGGTTTATGAATTCTTAAAATATTTAAAATATATTAACCCTAATATAGCTCGAGAGATCTGGCAACGAAATAAATCATATCTCGAAGATTTAAAATTTACAAATAAAATGAAAGAAACCGAAATATACAAGATTTTCAAATTTTACAATCTTTTTACGGATAGTCATTTGCAGTTAAATATCAAAACACTAAAATCATTAAAGAAAATTCTTTTAACAAAAAATCTTAGGACAACAGTGAATTATTTACTTGATGTGTCCGAAAGTGATTTTATCTTTCTATTTTCAAATTTCAAAAATGAAATAATTGAAGTAGGGAAAAATTATTCTAAATTTGAGTTAGCTAATATTTTAAGGGGTTCCATAACAAGAAAGTATAATAAAGAAAATCTAGAGGTTCTAAGATCAATCTTTAAAGAAAGATTAAATGAAAAATATTTTTTTGAGTCTTAATTAAAATTAAACTTAAAAATTAAACCAAGAATAAAATCATAAAATTTCAAATAACCCTTCAAAACCCATTACTTTCTCTTGGAATTTTTATTCTATTCTATTCAAATTAATTAACTAATTTGAGAGTAGATGCTTTAAAAATTAATAAAACCTTGATACATGGAATTTAATATCATTCTTTCTTAATTATTAAAAGATGAAAGAATTAACAGAACGCGAAATCCAGTGGTTAGAAGCATTTGCCAAAAATCATGAATTTTTCGCATCCATCCTGCTCCACTTCAAATTGAAACAGCATTTATCGAATAATCAGTATTATTGGCTCCATCTCTACATTAATCAAGTCGAAAAACTAGGTGATACTATATTTGTATAGATTAACTTTAATAATGAAAAAAGATTTCTCATTCATAGAGAAGAATCCTTGAGATGAGACTATGAAAAATCTAAAATATGTACCTTTGATATTAGCTGCTTTAATGTATGGC
>Ga0114925_10001915_pt1 | contig 10463 bp, 11 predicted proteins | sample SumtaG_2_FD_87287 | JGI IMG/M metagenome (GOLD analysis project Ga0114925, IMG submission 87287) | Deep subsurface microbial communities from Indian Ocean to uncover new lineages of life (NeLLi) - Sumatra_00607 metaG | ecosystem: Environmental > Aquatic > Marine > Oceanic > Sediment | place...
GGGGTCGTGGTATACTTCACCTCGGAGATGCCCCTGACGGCTCGAACCTTGGAGACGAACTCCATGACTCTGTCGGAACTCCCTCTGACGATATAGATGTCTATACATGAGCCCCTTCCCACGTGGAAGTGCATGTTACTGACGATGTGCTCATCGAACTCGTGACTGAGTTCCATGAGGCGAACGTCGACGTCCCGCCTCTCCCTTTCTGAGACGACAGTGACCGTGGCAACGACAGCGCCTCGCTCCAGACGTTGGAGGGCAAACTGGGAGAGAACATCCCTCACGGCGAGCCTGATGGCCTCCGAGCGACTTGAGTAACCAGAACTCTCCACAAATTCGTCAAGGCGCACTAAAAGGTCCTGAGTCAGGGAGATGCTGATGACCGGCATATCAAATTATTAAACTATACACCTCTTTTTATTAATTTTTATTAAAGAGAGGGTAATTCATAGCAGTATCTTAATAAATCCGTATCAGACCGTTCCGATAGCTGAAGGAACTCTCCCAAAATGAGCCACGAACACGATCACCACCACGAGCACGACGAGGAACATGCCCAAGAACACTCCTCTGACGGAGCAGATCACGAAGGGCATGCCCACGAGCACAGCGAGGGCGGATGGATACCCCTAGCCCTCTCTTTACTCACATTAACCGCGGGGCTGTACCTCAGGTACGTCCAGGGTCCTTCCCAACTCTCCGATGCGCTGCTGATGGCTGCAGCGATCCTCTCAGGCTACAAGATCGCCGAGGCAGGCGTCAAGAGCCTCATCCGGCTCCACATCGGAATAAACATGCTGATAACAATCGCCTCCATCGGCGCTTTCATCATAGGACATCCCGAGGAAGGGGCCGCGGTTGTGTTCCTCTTCAACATCGCCGAGAAGCTCGAGGACATCGCCACCGACAGGGCACGCCACTCCATCGAGGCCCTCATGGAACTGAAACCCGAGGTCGCCACCCTCCGGAGGGACGGAGGGGAGGAGCAAGTCCCTGTCGGTGAGGTCTGGCCTGGCGAGGTATTCGTCGTGAGACCTGGAGATCGGCTTCCTCTGGACGGAGTCGTAATCGAGGGGGCTTCGAGCGTGGACCAAGCCACCATCACCGGTGAGTCGACACCCATCTCGGTGGGGGTGGGTGAAAGCGTCTACGCTGGGACAATCAACATCGACGGCTTCCTCGCCGTAAAGGTGAGCAAGATATCCGAGGAGACGGTGCTCGCCAAGATTCTGGAGATGGTGGAGGCGGCTGAGGACAGTCGATCTCCCACGGAGAACTTCGTGGACCGCTTCGCCAGGTACTACACGCCGACGGTCATCGTCCTCGCTGTGCTCGTGGCCACGGTTCCACCCCTCCTCCTCGCCCAACCACTGAATCAATGGGTCTACCGGGCTCTGGTCATGCTCGTCGTGGCCTGCCCCTGCGCACTGGCCATCTCAACGCCCGTTGCCATGGTCTCCGCCATCACGAGCGCAAGCCGTAACGGCATCCTGGTGAAGGGCAGCACCTACCTGGAGCAGGTGAGCAACATCAAGGTGTTCGCCTTCGACAAGACCGGCACCATCACCATGGGGGAGCTGGAGGTCACCGACATCATCGCCACAACCATGCCGGAGAGAGAGGTCCTGAGGAGGGCTATGGCCCTGGAGGCGAAGGCAGAGCACCCCATCGCCAAGGCGATATCGGAACGGGCCCGAGCCGAGGGTATCGACGTCGAGGAGACCACCGAGTTCAAAGCCTACGTGGGGAGAGGCGTCGAGGCCTGCATCGATGAGAAGACCTGCTGCATCGGGAACCAGAGGCTCTTCGAGGAGCTGGACATTCCCCTCGTAGACGGATTTGTGGAGCAGCTGGAAGTCCAGGGGAAGACCGTCGTCCTTGTCTCTGAGGACGACTGCGTGGTGGGCGCCATTGCCCTCATGGACAAGGTGAGGGAGGGGGTCGCTGAGACCGTCGCCGACCTGAAGAGACGTGGTATAAGGGTCGAGATGCTCACAGGCGACAACGAGGCAACGGCGAGGGCTATCGCCGAGAGCCTCGACTTCGACGGGTACCGTTCACAGCTCCTCCCAGAGGAGAAGGTTGCGGCCATCGAGAAACTACGTTCCGATTACGGAGCCACCGCCATGGTGGGGGACGGAGTCAACGACGCACCAGCCCTCGCCGCAGCCGACGTCGGCATCGCCATGGGGGTCATCGGAAGCGACGTGGCATTGGAGACCGCTGACATCGCTCTGATGGAGGACGAGATCAGGAAAATCTCGTATCTGGTCACATTGAGCAAGGCGACCCTCGGGCGGATAAGAGAGAACATAGTCACATCGATTCTCGTAAAGCTCATCGTCGCAGTTCTGGCCTTCCTAGGATTGGTCAGCCTATGGCTGGCTGTAGCCGTGGGGGACATGGGCCTCAGCCTGACAGTTATACTTAACTCGATAAGATTGGGGGGTATCAAAGCCCCCGCCTCCTCAGGCTCACGCAGAGCTGGAGACGGCCAGTAAATTTACAAACAGACACTCTAAATACTATCGACAGAAATGGTCTCCACCCAGATAACCATAATTTTGGCTACTTTCCTCATCAGCCTCTTCTCTCTGAGTGGCATGTTCGCCCTCTCATTGAGGGAGAAGACGCTCCACTCTATCCTGTTCTTCCTAGTTGCCTTCTCTGCGGGGACCATTCTGGGTGCATCCCTCTTCGATCTGCTCCCAGAAGCCGTGGAATTGGTTGACGGGTCAGTGGTCTTCATCTACATAGCGTTAGGATACGTCATGTTCTTCGTTCTGGGGCGGTTCATCTACTGGTATCATGGTCACGGGCACGCCGAGGACATCGAGTCCCTGAAAGACGAGAGGACCATGACCAAAGGCTTCGCCTACCTTAACCTCCTCGGAGACGGTATACACAACTTCATCGACGGCATGATCATCGCCGCAAGCTTCAACGTGGGCATCCACGTGGGGATAGCGACCACCGTCGCAGTGATCTTCCACGAGCTTCCCCAGGAGATGGGTGACTACGGTATACTGATCTATGCCGGGTTTGACAGGACTCGTGCACTGATATTGAACTTCGCCGCATCCCTCTCCGTCGTCCTAGGAGGATTGTTTGCTGTGTTCTTCCTCGAGACTGTGAACGCCCTCAGCGGATTTCTCATCTCCTTCTCCGCCGGGGCTTTCCTATACCTCGCAGCTTCGGAACTAATACCGGAGCTCCGGGAGGAGAAAGACTTCTCGAGGGCCCTCGTACAGTTCGCTCTGTTCATATTGGGGCTGGCGGTCATCTGGTATCTCGGAATCATTTTCCAAGAGTGATCTTCCTCTTCGGAGGCGTTCATTTTTTATTAAAAAAAGGGATCAATGGGATACCTTAATTCTCCCCATCGAAGTGTCAGCGTTGATCGCTATCTGGACCTTTTTTTCCTCGTATCCCGCTGTCTTCGCCATCTTTGTGTTCCTGCCATCCCGTGTGTAGATCAGCTCAGGCAGGTCCGCAGATATCCGGCTCATGCTCGTGTTGAGGTCAAGGTCGTATCCGACCTCAGGGCTTCCTGAGACTCTGACTTTGATTCCACCGTTGCTCGTCTGCAGCTCGTACTCTCCACTTCTGGTACACTCCAGGTCGAGGTCGATCTTACCGTTGCTGGTCTTCATGTACGCGTTCACAGTGTCAACGGAGCCCTCGATGCGACCGTTACTAGACCTGCAGTCGATGTCTTCAGCTGAGACCAGGTCCAATGTGATTCTCCCGTTACTAGTTCTCCCCGACACTCGCTCCATCGATACGTTCTTCATTGTCAGCCTTCCGTTGCTCGTCTTCATCTTCAAAGTCTGACCCTTCACATCGGAGGCCCTGATGAGGCCGTTACTCGAGCCCAGATCGAGGTCGATCTCAGCCTTTGACGGCAGGGTCACGTCCAATTCAACAGAGTACCCTCCGCGTGTATCATTGGGGCGCTCTATGTCCAGTATCAGCCTTCTCTGTCCGTCTACGACGCGATCCAGGAGGTCCGTCTTGATTCTGTCAAGTTTCTCATCCGCCTCCTCCCTGGTGTAACCCCAGGCCTTAACGATTAGATCCATGTTATACTCTGACTTTTCCCATGTGGAGACCCTCACTGGGCCGTTCACGTTCTCAACTGAGAAGGACACTCTCTCCTCCTGGACGTCACCGCTGAAGGACCTGTCCTCCTCGACCCTGAACCTGTCCTTACCCCAACGTACTTCCCCTATGCTCTCGAAGGCCGTCTGCAGACCATCCTCTACGCTCCTAACAGCCGTCTCTACAGCGTTTTCCAAGTCGCCCTCCCAGTCAGACCCAGCGCGGGTTGCGTCCTGAGCCTCAGCTTCAGTCACCTCTGTCACGCGCTCTCCGCATTTATGGCAGAAGATCGCATCTGAAGGTAGCTCCTGACCGCATTTCGTGCAGAACACCATTATTCTCGATCACACCTATTTTCCATGAATAATTCTATGTCCAGTGGTTATAAAGGGCAACTCACCTGACGTGGTCACAACATGTGATTTTTACAGGTTTCTCTCGTCTGAGAAGAGTGGAAAAGGAATTCGATATGTTTTAATAAGGTTTTTATGCTTATCGTCTACCTACAGAGTCGGGAGATTTCCACGTGTCCAGAGAGTTTAACTACATAGTGCGGTTACACGGTTCAAACATAGACGGTACGAAGCTTCTCCCCCACGCTCTAACTGATCTGAAGGGTGTGGGTCTCCGTGTATCCCGGACGATCGTAACATACTTGAGCCTCGACCCTACGAAGCGGTTGGGTGTTCTATCGGAAGCGGACATCAGGCGTCTGGATGAGGCCTTGGATGATCCCGCCTCACACGGTGTGCCGAACTGGATGCTGAACCGGAGGAAAGACCCTCAGACGGGGAAGGACCTCCATTCAATCGGCTCCGACCTGACCATGAAAGTGAAGGATGATATAGACCTCATGAAGGAGAGCCGGAGCTGGAAGGGCGACAGACACGCCCGGGGCCTCAAGGTAAGAGGGCAGAGGACTAAAACCACGGCCAGAAAGGGCAGAAGCGTGGGTGTCAGCCGAAGCAGGATACGCCAAGAGAAAAGGGAGATGTGACAATGGGAGATCCAAAGAAGAAACACAAGCTTTTCACAACTCCTAAGAGACCGTACGACATCACAAACTTGGAGGAGGAGTTGAAGCTCGTCGGCATATACGGCCTTAGGAACAAGCGAGAGCTCTGGAGGAAACGCACGGAGCTCAGCACTTACAGGCGGAGGGCAAGAGAGACTCTGTCCATGGACCCCGTGGAGAGAGCAGAGGAACAGCATATCCTTCTTGGGAAGCTTCATCGTCTTGGCCTAGTGTCCGAGAACGCAACCCTTGAGGACGTCCTGACCTTGAATGTGCAGAACTTTTTGGATAGGCGACTTCAGACTATGGTGCATCGCAAAGGGATGGCGAAGAGCCTCTTCCAGTCCCGGCAGCTCATCACCCATGGCCACGTTGTCATAGATGGCAAGAAGGTGAAGGCGCCTGGATACAATGTCTCACGGGCTGATGAGGCGAGTCTGGATTACTCTGATTCGAGTCCTATATACTCCAAAACACATCCCCTGAGGCAGGAGATGGTTGTAGAAGAGGTGCCGGGAGGCGAACCAGTTGAGTGACGTGGAAAGGTGGGCAGTGATCCACATCTACAGCAGTTTCAACAACACCATCATCCACATGACCGATCTTACGGGGGCTGAGACTATAGCCCTCGCCTCAGGAGGACGGTTCGTGAAAGCTGACCGTCTAAAGCCCTCACCCTACGCTGCCATGAAAGCGGCCCAATATGTCGCCGATGTCGCCCATGATAGAGGCATCAACTCTATACACATCAAAGTTAGGGCTCCAGGTGGATCCGGTTCAAAGACACCGGGCCCCGGCGCCCAGGCCGCCATCAGGGCCCTTGCCCGGAGTAACTTCAGGATAGGTAGGATTGAGGAGACTACGCCCGTGCCCCACGACGGCACAAGGAAGCCTGGAGGCAGGCGCGGCAGGAGACCGTAGAACCAAGGGGAGACTGTCATGAAGGTGAAGATACTCAACATCTCAGACGATACAGTGCGCTTCATAGTTGAAGGCGTAGATGTGGCGCTCGCCAACGCCCTGAGGCGCACCATGATAAGAGAGGTCCCCTGCATGACCATCGACGACCTCTTCATCTTCGACAACTCATCGGTTATCCCGGACGAGATTCTCGCCCACAGGATAGGTCTGATACCCATCAAAACAGATCTCGGCAACTATATCCTTCCAGAAGACTGTGAATGTGGCAGCGACCTGGGGTGCAGCAAATGTAGGACTGTGCTGACCTTGGACGTCGAAGTCGAGGAAGGCACCCGGACCATCACATCGGGGGACTTCGTCTCCGAGGACCCGAAAGTCGTTCCCACAAGCCCAGATATACCCCTGACAAAGCTCGCCTCCAATCAGGCGGTGCGGCTCGAGGCATACGCGAGTCTGGGGAAGGGGAAGGTCCATGCAAAATGGCAGCCCGTCTCCATGGCCGTCTACCAACACATAGCTGAGATAAAGATCGATGAGAAGCAGTGTACCGCCTGCGCCGAGTGCGTCAATGCCTGCCCCAGTAATGTACTCGAGATTCAGGAGGGCGTTCTGAAAATTGTCGACATCAACAGCTGCTTCCTCTGCGGTGACTGCGTCGAATCATGCCCCGTAGAACCAGCTGCAATTGAGCAGGGTAGAAAAGAAGACTCTTTCATGTTCACAGTGGAGTCGACAGGATGCCTGCCTCCTGAGCGTATAGTCGTCGAAGCTGTAAACATCATCCTCGCAAAGCTAGACGAGCTGGAAGGTAAAGTGGAGAGAGGTGAGACCGACGCGGAGATCACAGACTTTGAGATCGAAGAGCAGGAGGGGCGCAGACTCTACAGCGTGGGTACGGCGGACGTAGACACTAAAGAAGAGGCGGATGAAAATGTTAAACCCTGAACTTAAACACGCCATCAGAACGCTGAGAAGCGCATCCAAAAAGAGGGACGAGGCCATCTGGGCGAAACTTGCCGATGAACTCGACAAGCCGAAAAGGAGGAGGGTCGCATTGAACCTTGGTGACATAAATAGGCACAGCAAGTCAGGGGACATAGTGGCTGTACCGGGCAAGGTCCTCGCATCGGGCTCCCTGGGTCACCCCGTCACAATCGCAGCGAACGCTTTCTCAGATGAGGCAAAGAAAAAGATCGAGTACGCGGAAGGAAGCGCCATAAGGCTCCTCGATCTTCTTGAGGACGGAACGCACCCCTCCGCGATTAAGATACTAAAATAAAGTCAATCCTTCTTTCTCTACCTGTAGAATTCCAGGTCGTAAATAGGCCTGCCCGGGCTAATCGTCTTTTTTATAATCCTGGCTAGTAGGAGACCTGAGATGAATCCTCCAACATGTGCCCAATAAGCTATCCCTGTGTTCCCCGGCACAAGGGCAAGGAGGAACTGGTAAATGAACCAGAGGCCGATCATCATGTACGCCGGCACCCTCACAACCCTGATCCAGAAACCGTAACCCACAAGCGTCTTGATTAACGCCGATGGATACAGGACAAAGTAGGCACCCAGAACACCGGATATCGCACCCGAAGCGCCGACCGCAGGATACTGAGCACCCATATCCGTCATAAGCCAGAACACAGAAGCAGCAAAGCCACTCGTCAAGTAAAGGAGAACGTATCTGGCGTGGCCGCAGCAGTCCTCGATATTGTCGCCGAAGACCCAGAGGAAGAGCATGTTCCCAAGGAGGTGAGACCAGCCTCCATGGAGGAAGATGCTCGTGATGAAAGTGTAGTACCCCGTCCCTCGGAGAATCCTGCTCGGTATTACTCCGAAACCGTAGAGAGAGAAAAGGAAGTGGTTGTATCCACCCATAGACTGCCAGATGAAGACCACGAAGCAGGTGATGATGATACCATAATTGACCACCGGAGTGATCCGTGTAGGATTATCGTCCCCTATTGGCAACACATGTAATCAGACACGCGGGGTTTGATTAACCTGTCTGAAAATGTTGAAATGCCATTTCTCGTAGGGAACGTGCCCTCAGACAATGTCTCTTCAGTGTCAATCATCATGGTTCTTATTAGGAATGTGCAGGAAAATAGGGACGAGGTTTGTTTTTGGTAATAAAGTTTAACGGCGAACGAGCTTTCAAGGACCTTGAAAGCCTTGCTGTGGATATCGGTACGAGGCCTAGTGGTAGCGACAGGGAGAAGGATGCAGCGAAGTGGGTCGCCTCCCAGTTCGAAGCGTTGGGGCTGACGACTGAAATCCAAGAGTTTGAAGTAACCACGGGAAGAGTTGTCTCCCAGAGCCTCAGGGTCATTGAACCCTATGAAGACGAGGTCCGTTGCGAGATGATGCCTTTGTATGGGAGCACGGGCCTTGAAAGAATGAAGGGTGAGCTGATTCATATTGACTCCCTTGACGAAGAGCACCTGAACCCCGGGGTCGCAGGAAAGGTGATCCTGACCCCCGGACGCTCAAAGGACGCGAAAAAGACATACAAACTGTTGTCAAGATGGAAACCCCTGGCTCTGATCTTTATAGAGTCATCACCTAGGGTGTTGGCGAAAAACCTCTGGGGAAGTCTTATCGTTAAAGACAGGTATGGAGAATTTCCTACGCTTCGGATATCATATCTTGACGGCTTAAAACTACTGGAGTCTCAAGCATCGAAAGTTCACGTTGTCGCAGAGGCCGAGGTCATCAAGGTAAAATCACAGAATGTGATCGGGGAGCTCAAGGGGACAGAGCGACCCGATGAGATCGTGGTTATAGGAGGACACTACGACACCGTTCTGGAGGTTCCCGGGGCAGGTGACAACGCCGGGGGCACAGCCATCACAATAGAGCTTGCGAGGGTATTCTTGGAAAAAGGCACCAAGAGGACAATGCGGTTCGTGGCATGGGGGGCGGAAGAGTTGGGTCTGTTGGGAAGCAGAGACTACGCGACGAAACTCAGGGAGGCTTCAGAGGCAGCGAAGAAGGAGGATGAGAACGAAGACCAGACAGAATTGGATAGGACATTGCTTTGCGTCAACCTCGACGTTCAGGGTGGATACATCGGCACCAACGTATCGAATGTACTAGGTACCTCTGATCTAAAGTCGGCAGTGAAGCTGCTGTCAAAGGAGACCGGCATAGTGTTCACAGTCAATGAAGGAGTCTTCTCGACAGACAGCACACCCCTCTCCGCCGTGGGCGTGCCAAGCGTATCATTCTCGAGAAACACCCCGCCGAATCAGTTCATGCACAGTGTAGAGGATGACCTCAAATGGCTGAACCACCGAGCACTTCAAACGCAGGGGGCTTTCGTCGAAGAGTTCCTGACCAGGTACGTGGCAAACGCAGCGGCTTTCCCCTTCGAGAAGACAATACCGGAGAAGCAGAAGAAAGACATCGAGGATTACTTCAAGAGGTCTATGCGGAAACCTCCCTGATCCTTTTTCTGTTGTAGGGCACCGTTCTTACCCCTTTTTTGGTAATAACATTATTATTGGTACGTGCAGATGTAAACCGGATTCAAAATGAACGAGTCCCTCAACACAAAAAAAATTACCTTCATAGCGATGATGGCGGCCATGGGCAACGTCCTCAGCCTAATATCCCTAAGGATGGCTCCTCTGGTACCCAGTATACCCCTCGGCCCCGGGCTAACATTTTCTTTAGCCCTAGATTTATCCCACATAGCCACCTTCATAGCAGCCCTTTTCGGGGGGCCAGTAGTAGGTGGCCTGACTGGTATGATAGGGGGAATAATAGCCGCTTTCGAGTTCGGCTTCTCCCAAGGCAACTTCCTCACCGGCTTCGGGCTACCCATAGGCAAGGCCCTGACTGGCATTGCAGCTGGTGTGCTAATGAAGAGGTTAGAAGAGAGAGGGGGCGTGATGTACGTGATTGGTACAATCCTTTCCTACATTCCAGAGGCCCTGTTGACTGTCGTGATCTTCATGTGGCTGTTCCCCCTGTTCATACCTTTCTCGGAAGCCTGGGTGACACTCTTCACGATCCAGATACTAGTAAAGGCATTCGTCGAGATGATAATCATGGGTGTAATATTGATGCGTGTTATGGGGAATAGGGGCTTCAAAGTATACGTCCAGGGACTATTAGGATAATCGGTTTTTTTTCAACTACGAAATGAAACTGAGACCATGCTACCATCTCCTAACTCCAGAGCCGTTCTGAGGTTCACCGCCGCGATTACCTCCACCTTGTCTTTTGGATAGTCAACTATCTGAGGGATGACCACCAGGCCCTTCACTTTATTGTTTACCTTGACCCTGAACAGTAAACCCGGTTCATATCCGTTCTCAAGGGGTTCGATGATGATCCCTGTCCTACTCTGGATGTAGCATTGGTACTCCTCAGGGGAGGGCGATAAAAGTTCAAGGTTCAACGTACCCATGAAAGGCGTGAA
>Ga0114925_10001916_pt1 | contig 10461 bp, 11 predicted proteins | sample SumtaG_2_FD_87287 | JGI IMG/M metagenome (GOLD analysis project Ga0114925, IMG submission 87287) | Deep subsurface microbial communities from Indian Ocean to uncover new lineages of life (NeLLi) - Sumatra_00607 metaG | ecosystem: Environmental > Aquatic > Marine > Oceanic > Sediment | place...
CAGATGGACTTCCAAGCTCTTTTACTAATATTTTAGGCTCTGGAAGAATAGGTGATTGAGAAAAGCTAAAAGATTGATATGGTTCACCATTGCTTGAGCCAAGAATTTCATTTGGAACAGAAACAGCCTGTATAGCTTCAACTGCATTGAGATGCACTCCCTTAAGGGAGGGTGGGATAGAATAACTTCCTGTCTCCCAACGTGCTCTCATCCAGTAACCCTTTTTTTCAAAGACGAGAGAATCTCTCCAATCAGGTGGAGCAATAAATTCAATGGCCCCTTTTTGTGAAAAATTGCGGGTAGTATCTTTGAGCAGCTTTAATTCCTTCCAGCCTTTTTCACCGAAGTATTCCCAGAAAATATTAGGCAAAGCTGTTCCCTTTTCTTCCAGGCGGAAATATATTCGATGAACTTTATTGGAAAAAGGAGAATCAAATGCCAGATAGAATGCAGGAGCCTTTTCAGGAATAATTTCGAAGGGCTCAAATGGTTTTTGCTTCGTTGCAAGTGCCGTCAGGTCTTTATAAGAGAAATAATTATAGGTAAGGTAATGCTCAAGAGATGTCACCTTTTCCTTTTGCGTGATTAATAAGGTTTTGATTAGAGGAGGGCTGGCTTTTTCGGTGCCGTAATTTCCTTTGATGATACGTACTCTAACCCAGAATCCTTCTTCTCCTTGAATGGCAATTGAGGTAATATCTGCCGGACAGTAAAAACTTATCTTTCCACTGTGAGTGAATGCATCAGTCTCATCCAAAAAACTATGCTCACTTTTAACCACGCCGGCTGGTGAAGTTATACCAAGGAGTTTCCAATCATTAGTTTCTGAATAATACTCCCAACAAACCTTCAGTTCCTTCAGAAACTCGATTCCCAGAGGAGTATATGATTCAGCCATAATGATATTTATTAGAACTTGGGCTTCCTTTTTAGAAAAAACTTTACTACCAATATAAAACGTATCATTTTGTCTTGGTTCTTTACCAAAGGGATAAACAAGCCCAGAAAAATCAATTGGCGAATATGGAATTTTTTCGGTGCTCAGGTAACCTTTGTCTGGTATTAAATTTCTAACTTCAATACTCCTTTTCAAGGCTCCAATCTTAGGAAACGTTTCCGCCTCCATGCTCACAAGGCGGGCACGAAGCCAAAAGGTACGGTATCCACCAATTTCCTTTGCTTCCATCTCTGGAAGGGCATCAAAGACAATCTCACCGCTTTTTCTAAGCCCTAATGTTTCATCTCTTGATGGAACAATGACGTTCCATTCCTTTCCATCCCAGCATTCCCATTCAAGATTTAAGCTCAAAAAAGTCTCAACAAGCAGTGTTACATCAAGCTTGAGAGATGTATCCTTACCAACAGAAGCAAGCTGAGGGTCACCAACATAGAGAATATGGGACACTTCTTTATCTCCAAAAAATATTGGTACCTCTTTTGCTTCTAATAGAAAAGGGGTATGGTCTGCATATCGGTCTTGAAATTGAGAACATACCTTTATGATGCTAGAGGCGGTAAGATTCAAAGAATTAAGTGTTTCAAAGACAATCGGTTCACCCTTTGCTTCACCCGTGGATACCCTTGTACCTTGAGGGACAGAAGGTAAGTCTTCTTCTTTTGCTCCACTCGCAACCGTAAAGACCAGCCAGGCTCGGGTTGACTGGGAAGATTTGAGACTCTCCCCCATAAGTTCGAGGAACTTTATATAGTTTTTTCCCGGGACGCGATTGAGGCGATATATAATCAACTCCGTCATCCATGCCATAAGCTCAATTAATGTGATACCTGGGTCACTCAGGTTAAAGTCTGTCCAGTCGGGGCAATGTTTTGGAATCAGTCCTTTGGCCTCTTTAAAGATATCCTCAAAGGTGCGATCGTCCAAGTTTGGAGCCGGTAAACTCATTATTATTCTCCCCTGGATTGTAGATAAAATGGATAAACTAGATTAAACTCAGTATTTGTTTTGCGAACTCTATAATCAATGCTGATAAGAAGAATGCCCTCATGTAACCGTTCCTTAAGGATTTCAACTGAGAGCACTTCTATTCTTGGCTCCCAAAGCACAAGTGCTTCTTTTGCAGCAGATTGGATCAAAGTGAGTGTAGAAGTATTTATGACTGAAAAAACAAAGTCATGGATATCACAACCAAAGTCAGGCCGCATTACCCTTTCTCCTTTTGCTGTGTTCAAGATAATCAAAATAGATTCTTTAATTTTATCTTCATATTGAGAAAACGAAACACCTCCGCGCTTGTCTAGTTCTACGGGAAACTTCCATCCTTTTCCTAAAAATTCCTTAGCCATACCTGCTCCTTTAACCAATCATTACTGTTGGACAACCCATTACTATGGAATTGGGAGGGCCAGTTTCTACGATCATGTCGCCCTGTCTCGCAGCAGGGAAATTGTTAATAAGAACTGTTGCACTTCCTACTGCAACAACTCCCCCCACATGCGGAATCGGTGGTACTCCAGGGGTTACTAACGGACATGCATGGAAGTCCACTGCGGCCCTCCAAGCGGGCACGCCCCCTATGAACACATTAATGCTTCCTGGTCCTGGATTCAAAGGAGTTCCGTGACCTGTCATATCTCCAACTCTTGCCGCAAGTGACATCCTCATTCCTCTAATTGATTTTCACTGGCATTCCTTGAATTGTTAAAATAGCATTGGATTTAAGGGTCAATGAACCTGTAGCCTCTATCTCTACCACATTTGCTTTGATCTTAAGCTGCATGGCACTCTCAATATGCACAGAGTTCTGTACAGAGTCAATCGTTATCTTATTGCTTCCTGTTTTATCGCTGATTTCAATTTTTTCCTGGCCAGCAGAGTCATCTAAGGTTATTTTATGGCCGGCCTTGGTGTGAATCTCTAATTTTTCTTTCCTTTGTTCGTTGTCGTCGTTGAAGACAATTTCGTGGCCGCTTCGGGAGGTGATCTTTCTGATATTGTTTTTGCCATCCTTGTTTGTCTCTGGAGGTACATCTTCACTATTCCATAAAGCTCCAATCACATAAGGATAATTGATGTCTCCGTGTTCAAAGACCACTAGAACCTCATCACCAACTTCCGGCAGGAAAAACCCTCCACGCTCACTTCCTGCCATAAAACTGACCACCCTCACCCAATCGCTTTCACTATCTTCAGATAGCCACGGAAAGTTGATCTTTATCCTACCATGTCCCTCTGGGTCCTTATTATTTGAAACAATACCTGTAACCGCTCCATTAATTCTTTGTGTTCGTGAACGCTCCTCATCTTCGTTTGTTAAAATGTCAAAAAGATTCATAGTGTGTTTCTCCTTACCTCAAAAGTGGTCCGATAGCCGCTGCTGTTGATTTTATGAGTAACTTTCTCTACATAGTATTTCCCTTTAAACCAAGCTCCTAGCCCTTCAAGTTCAATACATACTCCAGGTCTTATCTCTGGAATGCCAATGGTTTCGCCACTTCCTTTAATAAAATTATCACTTGCTCTCTCGAGCTCAGCCAGGGCAACTTGCCTGGCTTCATCCACGGAACGGACTGGCCTTTCAGTAATTACTCTAACTACATCTCCGTAGATCTCTCGGGCAATTTGACTTGATGATTGTCTTTCTCTTTCCTGCTTTCTTTCCTCCCCTGCCCGTACCCTTGCCTCAATAGTTCTTTTGCCCTGCCTGTCCCAGTTTCTAACAACTACCTCTGTGACTGCTTGGGAAGTATTTAAAGCAGGACGAAAACTTACCAGTTCCCGTCCCCATTCAAGAGACAGGATTGCTTCTTTATCCTTTTTTGCTTGCACGAAGAAAAGACTCCGTCCAGCAAGAGAAAATTCAAAATCGTCATTGCCGCTTGCTAAATTTCTAATAAATCTAAAGTAACTCTCTCCTCCTTTCTTTCTTTTTATAGGAGAGACTTGCACTGTATCGTCGATAACAGGTTTAAGGTGCGCTCTTTCAGCGATCTCTTTGACGATCTCACTATCTTTTTTGTCTCTAAAGGTATCAGGTTCGCTCTTTTCCATTAAAAATTTGTAAGCATTATCTACCCCTTCTACTGTAAAAGTGGGGGCAACGCCTGCAAAAAAATTGGCAGAGATATTTTGAATTTGTCCCACCGCCATCTGGTGCATATTACCTACGTAACCCAGTTTAACAGAAACATTGTTCCCAAACTTAAAAAGTTTGTGTCCAAGCCATCGGAACTCTCCCTCCATAAATTCGTCCTGTACGACAAAACGGAAGTTATTTGTTTTGTTAATTTCTTGATCGATGGTTATGCTTGAGATAATTTTGGATACTTCAGCCTCGAGTTTCTTACCATTCATCTCAATCTCAAATGCCGGCGCATAGTAACTTGTGTCTGCAGCCGTTTTTGCCAAATTCTCCTCCTATTTCTCACTTAGTGGTGGAATGACAATTTCCCTTCCTATCTCTAAAAATCTTGGATTATCAATATTGTTCGCTTCAGCAATGAACCGCCAGCAATCAGGCTCTCCGTATGCTTCATGAGATATTTGCCAGAGGCTATCACCCTCCTTTACGAGGTATCTTTTTACCCTGTCAGGTGAAGATTGAGGCGATTGCTTTACCTGAATCTCTACCGGTATATACTCCTTAAAACTCAGGGTTACTCTGGCCCTGACTGGAATGCCATCATCTTTAAAAAGAATGTATCTTTTACGAAGACTCTCTAAAACACCCACAAATTCAAGATTCCCCCAAAGCACTTTACACGGTGGTGGAGCATGCAGATCGCCATCGAGCTCAATTAGTTTTTCTAATCTCTCAATATATTTTTTCTTTAGATCCTCTCCTTTTCCCTCAGTATAAGTATCCAATAAAAGCTCTAGAGAGAGTGTTTTAACATTTCCCCGGTTAAATTGAATAATCGGCGATCCCAGGCCAGGAATGCTTGCTTCAGAAAATACATTGTTTTTATCTATGGAATACTCTGTGGGATTAAAGCTTACTTCAATGACAGCTTCCTCACTTTTGTCATCAAACTTTACCTTATTCTTTTCCCACTTACCTCGAATAATTGAAAGCTTATCTTTTCCATCTCCTGGCGACATTAGTATCCCCTCATTTCTCTTTCTCTTTTTACTCTTTCTGTGATGAGAGTATAGACTCTGTCTGCCAAATTAAATACGTTAATCTCAGGGACAGAATCTGATGATGAAGATCTTTGAGGATTTATCGCAAGAGAAGAGTCTGCGTGTAAAGATTTTGGTCGGGAATTTTCATTTGTTTTTTTTGTGACATCGGCTGACTCCTCAGGTTTGTTTGAAGAGAAATAAGCCACTGGAGGTAAATCAGTTCTATTTCTTGATACCAATGACTTTCTATCAATGTAAGAGATTTTGGAAGTAAGATATTTTTTCAGTATCATTTCCCCAGCATTTTGGCAATGATAGCTAAAATGCTGTAAGCGAGAATAAATCCCATTTCCAATAACCCTCTTTTTTACAGCTTCACGGCTCTTGGTGCTGATGCCCTCTCCAGGAATGATGATATCTGTTGAATTCTTGAGTATATTTGGAGAGAAATTGACCCGGTGAGGATAACTAGTTCTATTTTTTGATACTAATGATTTTCTGTCAGTGTGTGGGATTTTAAGATGAAGGTATTTTTTTATCAGCTTTTCCCAGGCATTGCGATTTACATCCGGAAAGCGCTTGACAGGGGACAAAGTTTCATTCTTAATAACTCCCTTTTCTAAAGCTTCATGGTTTTTGGTGCTAACAGCTCCTCCAGGAATTTCTTTCCGATCAATACGGGTTGTGTCTTTAGGACGGCTTTCGATTTTTCCCTTTAATAGACGGAAGTCAGAGAAGGCACTGAAATTATTTCTCTGTTCTCTCTTAAGGATAAAGTTTCTTGCTAAAGGGGCGTTCGTGATAGGTGTGGAAAGAACCATTTCTCTTGCTGTAGATAAAAGGTCCACTCCGGCATTTCCCCTTGAATCGGTATGGAGACCAGTATCTTTTGAGAGTAGTCCATCTACCCCAAACTTAGCAACTAAAGAAGTCATCACTCTGGAAGCCGAATACGTTAATATGGGCCTAACTCTCTCTGATTCTGGGGTTTTCCTGCTAAAAGAGTCAGTTTTTGGAAGAATGAAAGCGATGGTTGAAACAGGCTGAGAATGATAAAATGATTCGTGGAGATGTAAATTCTCCCTAAGAATTTTGGACTCTATTCTTTCAGCATTTAAGAGTGATAAAACTGGTAAAAATGATAATAAAGGAGAAAACCAATGTATATTTGAAACAGGAAACTTATGAATGGATACATCTTTTTCAGGAACTGCAGTGATTACATTTTTACCTCCATCTCGTGTATGAACAAGCAACTCAAGACAAGAATAATTTTTAAATAAGAGCGATAGAGAGGGAAAAAATGATGCTATGAGAGATAAACCTATTGATGAAAATCCATCTCTTTTTTGGAAAAGTAAAAAATGTAAGGGAAATCTAAAAAAAGCAGATGTAAGTTGGTATCTTTTTAAAATTTGCTTGAAAAAATTTTGATCTGAAAGGCCAAAATCTCTTTTCTTATTTTTATCAATTGCGTAAAGAATAAAATAAGCAGGTGGACGGCTAATCTGAATATTAGGGATTTCTTTTATCCTTTCCATATATTCTCTATTCCTTTTTTATTCCCCTATGCACTAACTCTAAAGTTTCTATGGCCACAGTATTACTATCGGCCTTAAAATCCGGCCCAGTCCACTTAACCGGATAGGCTCCTTCAAATGAGCAGCTCCATTTTTCACCCCCTTCAGAATCTAAGAGAATAATGCGGCCACTTTTACGTTCTATCTTTCCGCTGACTACCTCCTGATGCCATTTCCATAGAACATCTGAATCTGTGATGCCTCTTTTTAAAACGAGATTTGGATACTTGGTTCTCCGGGGAAGTTTATGAATATAATCGTTAACTCCCCCTTCTGGATAGTCTTCGGTCTCCATTTCTACCTCAAGGCCTGAAACCTCTGAAAAGCTTCCTTCGATTAAACCATGAATCTCCACCCGAAATCTGAAACTTAAATAGGGATCTTTCCTTTTCCCAACAGCCATTTTAGTTCTTCATCTCCTCGCCTAGTTTTCTGTTTATCTTGCTTAACTCTTCACACCATTTTATCCTCTCACGATGAGGCATATTCATCACTTCATCATATCCCCAGTGAAAATAATAGGCGATGAAGGCTACCTCCTCGTGAAGACGATCAAGGGGGTAGCCAGCTATTCCCCCAGAGAGGAAATCTCCTCTTCAAATCGCTCTCCACACTTTGGGCAAGTTACTTCTAGCATAACATTTCCATCCCCATTTACTCTCTGGTAGAGCTCTTGAAGATATGCCAAATCACCTATAAAGAGCTTTTCGATAACCCCAGGGTTTACCTCTTGCAAGTCGCCAAGTTTTGTAATCACTCGAGAAAGCACAATTGGAGTCAAATAAGCAGGATTGCGCTGAACCCTGGGGTCTTTCATAGGGAGAATTTCATCAGCCGCTGTAGCCAGGCGGATAATCCCTTTTTTATGAAGATTACCTTCTTCATCCACATAGCCTTTTGGCAAAGTGAATTCATATTCTGTTTGGAGAACCATCCTTCACCTCCTTTCTTACATCTGTGGCTTGTAGGCCCCTATCGACGGACATTTAACTCACCCTCTTTATTCCTTCATGTACAATTTCAAGCGTTTCAATAGCAATGTCAGTCCCTTTGGCATTCAAGTCAGGAGCGTCATATTTGCTTGGCCAAGCATCATTGAATTCCCACCTTGCCGCAGGATTTCCTTCTTCATCCATTAATACAATGGCCATATTACGCCTTGCATCGCTCATTTTTCCCTGTTCTACCAGTTTCCTCCAATTGTAAAGGTCTAAAGAATCAGTAATACCCCATTTTAGAGTAACATTCCCATATTTTATGAGTCCTGGGAGTTTCCTTGCCGTGGGGAGCTCATTTCCTTCTCGGTATTCAATAGGGTCTTGAGTGCTATCTGGTATGGTAGCCTCACTAAAACCTGCCTGAGCTATCCCATCGATCTCTACTAAAAACCTAAAGTTCTTGTAAGGATCTTTTCTCTGGTTTGGTGGCATTATTTACCTCCTTGTTTCTAGTTCTTGTTTGTAGCTTATCCTCTGCTGTCTGCTGATTTGTAATGACTAACAATAGACCATTAACAGCGGATAGTTGCCATTATTCACTAACCTCTGAACCTCCCTGCCATTGAGCGATACGGAAGATAACAAACTCAGCAGGTTTTACAGGAGCGACTCCTATCAAAACAATGATCCTCCCATTATCGATGTCATCCTGCGTCATTGTTGTTTTGTCGCACTTGACAAAGAATGCCTCTTCTGGGGTGGTGCCCATAAGCGCGCCATCTTTCCATACTCTCGTTAGGAACTGGGAAATGGTCTGTTTCACCCTTGCCCATAGCTTTTCGTCATTCGGCTCAAATACTACCCACTGTGTACCTTCTTCAATGGATTCTTCCAGATAAAGAAAAAGTCGCCTCACATTGAGATATTTCCAGAGGGGATCACTCGATATGGTCCTTGCTCCCCAGACCCTGATACCCCGGCCACGAAAGACGCGGATACAATTTATTCCTCTAGGGTTTAATATTTCCTGCTCTCCCTTTGTTAATGGGAGCTGTATTCCGGTCACCCCTCTTACCTTTTCATTGGCTGGTGCCTTGTGAACTCCACGCTCAGTATCGCTTCGGGCGTAAATGCCGGCCATATGGCCACCGGGGGGAATGAGCTTTGTACTCTTTGTTATTGGGTCAATTATCTTGATCCACGGGTAATAAAAGGCTGCATATTTTGAATCTGTGGGAGGAAAGAGATTAGCAATCGCACCTGCATTCTGTTTGGCCTGGGTAATAGCAAAACGATCCTTCATTAACTCACAGTGTTCAATAACGGTACTGGTTAATCCCTTGATGTCGTTCTCATTTGGGGCACACACGGTGGAAATCTCATCAATCTTACTGAAAGCGGAAAGACCGGTGTAGTTACCATTTCCGGCTGTAGGTCCCCCTTTATAGTCCTCGAGAGTAACGGATGATCCATCCTTCCCATTTTGCAAAAGCGTCAATTTCATATTTTCCGGTCGTTCCTCTGTAACCCTACTAACTTCAATAAGTACTGAGATGTCGTTTATCTTTTTTTCATAATTATCGGTTGAAGTAGAATCAGGGGATAGATTGTCAAAAATTTCAACATGAGCTTGTTCCCTTCGATTTAGGTCTTTTCGCTTAGTGGGATCAGTTGGGTCAACTACAGGCTTTGGAGGACTCTCTTTCCAATAGATTACAGTCATTTTGAAGAGTTTTGGATTTGTCCGAGAGAGACTGGCATCTTCAATCTTGATTGCTATGCGATTTCCCCAAACTCCTGGGCCTACAGCTTCTACGGCTAAGACTCTGCTGGCTTTCTTTTCTGATTCTTTTTTCGGTGGTTTTTCTTGAGGTGACAAAACTTCAAGCGTAGCATATTCGTGCCCTTTGCCAATAATTCGGCAAACAAAACATCTTTGGCCCCCATTACTGAAAAAGCCTTCAACAGCATATGGAAGAAATGAATCGGGCAAAAAGTCTCCATACATTCTACGGAATTGCTCAAAGCCGGCTATCAGCTTCGGTAATATAGGTCCGCGTTCTGTTTCTCCAACAAACCCTGCTGTGGTTGTGCTTACTCCTTCAATTGGTTTTGCTCCTATTTCTATTTCTTCCACATACACCCCCGGTGCTAAGTATTCTGGCATTTTTTACCTCCTTTTCCTATTTTTGGTTTTATTCATTTTTAACTTAAAATAATTGGCGACTTCAACGAAGTCGTCTTGCCTTCTTCTACTTCTTCTAAATCAACTGTTCCGGTTTTAGAGTCATGAGTGGCTTTCAAATGAATACTCTTATCACCGTTTCCTTTAACGAATCTTTTGCTGTCTTCTACGATTATGTCATCTTCGGTCAATGCCTTAAAATAGAGGACAAATTCGCCTTTAACCGTCGTCTCATTGCTTAGTTCCTTTCCTACTATCTCTACGTTAGCTTCTGATACCACATTTCCATCCGAGTCCTGCACCATCCCCCTAATTAAAGTTGCTCCAGATGGAAAAGGATAAGAGGGCTTGGGTTTTAATTTGATACTCACAACTGGATTCAATAGGTCAAGATCAGAGGATTTCACGGCTGTCCCTTCATCAAAATAGTATTCAGAGTCACTCCGGACAGTATATTCACCATCGGGTAGATTAAAGAAGAGGTAGTATCCACTGCGGTTTTTGAAAGCTTTCAGATTCTGGTCTTTGATGAAAATCTTAACATAGCCAATTGGCTGCTTGCCAGTGTATCCGTCTATTAAAGCAACAGCTAAAGAAAGCCTTGTGGTAATCTTTCGATCTAGGAAGGTTATATATTCATCTAAGGCAAGCATTACCTCTCCCTCTTAATAGACA
>Ga0114925_10001917_pt1 | contig 10461 bp, 9 predicted proteins | sample SumtaG_2_FD_87287 | JGI IMG/M metagenome (GOLD analysis project Ga0114925, IMG submission 87287) | Deep subsurface microbial communities from Indian Ocean to uncover new lineages of life (NeLLi) - Sumatra_00607 metaG | ecosystem: Environmental > Aquatic > Marine > Oceanic > Sediment | place...
AGGGGTAACAATTTCAATATTTTCTTTATTTACACCCATCTCTACAAGTTTACGAGCGCTGTAGTTGCTGATGGCAAACACCCTTTTGCTAGCATTAAAAGTTCTTATCTTTAAAGGGAAGAGTCGATATTTAATTCTCCGCTTAAGAGTTGTTGTATCATCCAGATAATCAGACCCAAAAGCAACAGAGTAGTAATCAAATCTGATAAGAAAGGAGAGAAAATATGCTATAAGCCCGCAAGGGAACCATACCTGACATAAGACCTTTTTGAACCTTCTGGACACTATGTAATAAACTAAGTAAATACTAAATATGAACTCTCTTAAAGCCCAGATGTTAATCACTCTTATTGTCTTAAAGGGATTCTTAATATCCCATAAATGGGCTTTTTTTCCCCAGGGTACAAGCATAACAACTTCATCAGTTTTTGAAAGATTTAAAGCAAGTTCCTCTGTATACGTGGCAATACCCCCCAATAATGGTCTGTAGTCTGTAGCGAAAAATAATAGTTTCATGTCGAACTAATTCGTTATTTGACTGCTGTTACAATGCTCATATCATCTGGCGATAATATTAGTCGTTGAGTTCGTAAACCGGTATCTGCGATTCGTATTTTATTTTTGTTATTCCTGAATCGTATTGTGACGAACCATGAATCATAATCGTCTATAAATGCCTTTTTACAATAGCCATTTACCATATATATCAACATAGATTTCAAGATCAATCAAAAACTTTTTTATTTTCTTTTAGCCTCATCTTTACCTGATTCCAGAACTGTTTCGATCAAGTCCTTTGGATTCTTTTTTTAGTGGTCTAAAGCAAGTACAGACTCAAAAACATCAAGTATTTTGTTTGTCATTTCCTCAAATGTAAAAAGTTTTGCTCTTTCAAGTCCTTTCTGGCGAAACCTATTTCTCAGATTTTCATCCTCTAACATCTGTCTTATTGCTAAGGACATTTCCTCAATATGGTATGGATTAAAAAAAAGGGCCGCATCACCGAGCACCTCTGGCATAGAAGAAGTATCTGAACTCACCACAGGACAGCCGCAGGCCATTGCTTCCAGAGGCGGAAGCCCAAATCCTTCATAAAGAGATGGGAAGGCAAACAAAGAACTCATATTGTACACTGCGGGTAAATCTTTTTCATCAATAAAGCTGGTGAAAAGTACATCCTTGGTTAATTTCATTTCCTTGATAACCTTTTCAATATAAGCAAAGTATTTATCGCTACTGAACGAGCTCAGTACGAGTTTATATTCTTCTCTCAGGTTCAGCGGAAGTGATGCATATGACTTAATCAAACCCTGAACATTCTTGTGTGGACTTAGATTTCCCACATAGAGGATGAATTTTTGAGGAAGGGTATATTTCCTCCTGGTTTCCTCTATCCTGATATCTGGCGACCTGAATCTTTCCTCCACTCCCAAGTGGATTACCCCTATTTTATTAGAGGGCAAGCTGAATAACTTAATAATATCATCCCTGGAGTTCGCTGAGATAGTAATTATCTTTGTTGCTCGCCTGGCTGCCATTGCGCACATAAACCTGAAATATAGCCTCCTGAATAACCTGTGCTCTTCTGGGAAAAACAGCGGGATGAGGTCGTTAATTACGAGTACCATGTTAGAGGGCAGAAAAAATGGAGCCTTAAAATATGGCGTAAAAAAAACATCTATCTTTTCTCTTGCAATATTAAGCGGTAGCAGGATCTGGTCCCATATCAGAGTAATTTTTTCGGTGATAATTACCTTCTTTAGTTTCGGCAGGTCAAAAAGGATATGAGTCTTCTGGTTACAGAAAAGCACATACTCGTGCGGATAATTAGAAGTAGTTGCGCATTGCAGGAAATGCCACATGTATCTTCCGATTCCCGTCATTCGTGCTGACAGGAATTCCCTGGCATCAATTCCTATCTTCATGAAAAATCCTTAAACATCGATTTACAAATAGTTTATTTCTTTTTTGCTTTGAAAAACTTTAGGGTATTGTCATAGTGTTTAATTTCTAGGCCAGAAAATCGATGAAAAAGCTGAATAATCTCGTCTATAGAGAAGAAAAGGTCGGGTTCTATACGCTCAAAAAGCCTTCGAAAAAGACTTTTAGTCAAACCGATTAACTCGCCTTTTAATAGTCTATCAAATCCTCTTCCCACGCTCGAGAAGATTTCTTTTTTTGCCTCATCACGCTTAGCTATACTAGCTAAAAGCAGCATTTGTCCTTTACTCTTTAGAACTCTATAAGATTCCTCAAAAACTTGCAAAGGTGAATTTACATGGTCTAATGTGGCGGCTATTATCACATTATCAAAAGATTCGTCTTTGAATGGAAGATATTCTCCTACTCCCTGAATAAAAGGAAAAGGTTCTTTTAAACAAGGGAAAGTATCCTCCATGAAAGAATGTAGTGGATGCAAAATCCAGTCTTTATCAGGGTCTATGCCCCAATATTCCGCATTTCTGTCAAGAAAATGGCGGACAACTCCATTTCCACTGCCAACTTCTAATGCCGAGCCCTTAATTGGACAAAAATGACGAAGTAATTCGTCGTATATTGTAATAGTTTTTCGACTGTCTTCTTCTTTCCAACCTTTCATCCTTTGCTTAAATAGACCTAATCTTTTTCCCCATTCTCGCCAACTTCCCTGCTTGGGCTTTTTTTGTAACCTTAACTCATCAGGAAGCATATTGGGGATGCCTTCATTGATAGGGTATTCGCGGTGGCAAGAAGAACAAAAAATCTCTCCCTTAATAATCTCATTATTTTTTGTCAAGGAGGATTTTACTTCTACGAAAAAATTATTGCACTCAGGACAGGCAAGACGATTAAGCATATCTATCGTAAACATTTGAAGCTCCGGTATATTTTATATGCCATGAGGTTTTGACTTTCCACTATAAGAAATTTCCTCTGGGGATACACGTTTACCACGTCTCGAATCGCTGAGATTAGATACTCGACGGATAGTAATTTGTTTTTTTCTTACAACTATTTTCTCCATATTTTGTTTGATTTTCATCAACTGTGTTTCTCCATATCTAATATCACAGGAAAAAATTGAGGTCAAATGCGAAAAAAGAACCGTTCTATAAAGGCTATTATATCACGCCTTCAACTGGATAACACTGCGCTTATGTCCTTCCATTCAGCAGTGTGGTTTGCAGGCAATTAGAACCAATGGATAAGATAGGTAATTATCAAGAAATCCTGGCGAAGCGTCATTGCGTAATATGATTTCCCGTAACTTCTCCCTGGGATGGTCTTCAATTGATACGCGGGATTCTGCACCTTTTTCCCTAAATATATATCTCCGAATTGCCTGCTTTATGTTCTCAATCAGAAAATAGTCAATATCCCTCAAGAAGCGATTCCCTCCAGAAATTCGAATATCCATCAACCCTACCTTTGATGCGATATTTTTTAGTTCTTTTCTAGTAAATGGCACCTCGGGCAATCCCTTAGGCCATTTTCCCAAGACCTTCCTGATTCCGTGGGAAAGCCGATAACAGATTCCCAAAGTATTAGGTACACAGATCACCACCATTCCATGTTTTTTTGCCAGGTATTGATGCGAATGAAAAATCGCAATCCTTTCCTCTCCTAAAAAATGCTCTGCCAATCCAAAGGACATCACTACATCATACTGACCACAAAGGGATGCCGGTAACGCCAGCGCATTCTCCATCAATATCTCAGGCTTACATCTGAAAAAGGCCTGTATTTCTCGTGCTGTTCTTATTACAGTTTCGTTGAAATCAATTAATGTAGTTTGTCCACCCAGAATATCCATAAAGATCGACATCTTACCAATTCCAGCTCCGAGCTCAACGAATCGGAGCCCCTCAAATGTCCCAAAATGCTTCAGTATCTCGCGTTTGATTATTCCTAAACCAGGCGTATTTGCCCAACTTGTCAAGGTGCTATATATATCAATATAATCGAGATTATTTATATTCCAGAAATGAATGTTGTCAATATTTGTCATCTATCCTTAATAATTGCCTGTATATCTCATTCGTTTTGTTCTGACTTCAGGGCTCGCTAATGGATGATTTTTACATCCTATCGCGATTCTTTTCGGATAATTGGGCTCCCCCGCAATCCGTATTGGTAATTTCATCTCATACATCTAAGGCAGTTTTTTCAGACTAATCTTTTCTCGCTTTTATAATTAGGTTTTCCCCAAAAAATAGCTTTTTACTTAATAATATTTCCTTAAGGGCAAGCTTTGGCCTGAATAAAGAAGTAAATGATTTTAGAAAGAAATATATCATTAAAAGAATTATTTTAATAAATACATTCTTGCGGGCATAAATATATTGATTAGTTGTAGTTGATTCTATCACGAATCCCCTGGTCCGTAAGATAAAGTATAATGTGGGAAAAGTCAGGGGACTTATATGTAAAGTTAATGATGGTGAAATATTATGTGTTTCAATAAGATTTATTCTTTCATGAAACCAATCTGAATAGCCTAATATAAAATATCTCAAACGCCTATAAACATTTAATAAATTTGGGGTAGAGATAATCAATTTCCCATTTGGCTTTAATATCCGATAAAACTCAGAAACAACGTGAAAAGGATTTTCAATATGTTCAATTCCTTCAATACAATAAATGTAATCAAAAAAATCAGTTTGGTGTGATACAGGGCGATTCATATCAATTTTCTTAAACTCTACAATATTGCAGAGTTTGGATGAAGGTTCTATTATGTCAGCCGCGTAAACCTGGAATCCAAGTCCATTTAATTTCTCTGAGGCATAACCCTCACCGCAAGGAATATCCAGCACCTTGCCTGGCGGTTCATTCTGAATTAGTGAAATAGCCTTGGCATGGATACTTGTTGGTGCTATAGACTTTATTTTTTCTTTTGAATTTCCCATAATTTTAAATACGAAATGAGATAACAAAATGCAGATATTGCGCACACAATGAAACCGTGAATTCCATCTAAAAAGCCTTTCTTATACATGAATTTATAAAAAAAGATAACTATTGTCCTTATCCAAAAGAACCACAGCATATTCCTGGGCTTAATTCTAACTCCTTTTGTGTAGAGGTCTTCTGCATTGAGGGATGTATAACGATCTATTCTGGTAAGATGTTCTGATAATGTCTCAAAGCCATAATGGATTATGTAATTATCCATTACACCAATTTTCCCTTCGGGCACAAAATTGTCAATATACTTCAGATTAGTATCATATTTACCCTTTTCTTTATTGAATAATCTGGTGTAAGTAGGATCAAACCAGCTGCTATGCCTTATTGGCTTCCCTAGGTAAATAGAAAGGCCACGAAAATTAAATGCAGCATAATTGTTAATTTCTTCAGTTGAAGATCTATGCATAATTTCGTCTTTAAGTTTTTCAGGGACCACCATATCTGCGTCTACCATAAATACCCATCTGTTTTTAACTTTAGAGAGCAAAAATTGTCTTTCTTTAGGGAAACTTCCACTGAATTTTCTCTGGTGAATTTTATCAGTATATTCCTGACATATTTTAACAGTTCCATCAGTGCTGAATCCATCTAATACCACAATTTCATCTGCCCATGCTACACTTTCAAGACACATACGAATATATTTTTCCTCGTTTTTTGTAAGGATTGCTATTGATATTTTCTCCATCTTTATTTATTTTCCTTTTGAGCCAATATTAAGCAAACAATACAGGATACCTTATTTTTTTCAAGGGTGAATTTACCTTTGCTAAAATCTTCCTTTGTATATTTTGTCCATCTATTTTTTATGCGCAGGAAATACTCCTCTTTTATAATTACTAATCCATTTTCTGTAAACTTTTGTAATCTCTGATTATCATAGAATCTGTGCCATGTTATACTGGATTTCTCTGCATAAGGCACGGTGATGAACACTTTTCCTGCCGGAGTCAACACGCGTTTGATTTATTTCAGTGCTATCAAATCGCCATTTTCATATTGGGGATCACCAAAGGTACCTATGCCAATGTGTTCAAGTGTAGATACCAATATTATTTGATCGAAAAAATCATTTTCAAAAAGCAAACTCCGAATATCTGAGAGATAAAATTTCATTTCCAAAGGTCTCTCATTGTATTCTCCAATATCGACCCCATAAGTATCGTAGCCTCTGGCAATTAATTCATAGGACAGGAAACTTCCAGAACATCCTATGTCTAGAACCTTTTTCTTATTTTCATCTAAATTTCTTAGAAGCCACAAGTACTCAACAGTCCTTTCGTTTACTCTACGCTTAATAAATTGTAGTAATAACCCATTTGTTATTATAAACCAGAAATATAATCTCCCAACCATCAATTTGGGAACACCAATAAAGGAAAGAAATCTCAGGATGCCCAACAATAAAAATTTAAGCTGAGCATGGGGAAATCCCCTGGATGATGATCTATTAAGAATATCTTTATTCAATTTCATTCACACAATTCCTCATACAATTTTTCTATTGATGAAATTTGTTTTTTTATATTTAACTTATCATTCGTCCTGAAAGGAATTCCCTTTCATCAGTTCCTATCTTCGTCGCAGATTCTTAAACCTCGGATTTAGAAGTAGTTTATTTCTTTTTTGCTTTGAAAAACTTTATTGACTCCAGTGCTATTCGAGAATTTGTAAATATAGCTCCTCAATTTTCTCTACATTTTTCTCTATACTGAAATTTTCCTCCACAAGCCGCTGTCCCTCTAATCCCATCTTCCGGGCTTTTTCTTTATCCTTAAGCAGTTCTGTAATTGCGAATGCCAGCGCCTCAGGGTTACCAGGTGGCACTAGCAGACCATTAACTCCATCCTGAACAATTTCGACATTTCCTCCTACAGCAGTGGCAACAACCGGTAATCCACACGCCATTGCCTCAAGTAAACTCCTGTTGAATCCCTCAGACAAAGAAGGTAAACTGAAAATATCCATGCACCTCAATATCTGGGGAACATCTTCATAGAAGCCGACAAAAATAATATGGGACGATAATTCTAAATCTTTCACTTTTGCCTGAAGAGAGAGGTGGTACCTGTCATCCCCGTTTCCCACTATAAGAACTTTCGTCCGTGGATACACATTTACCACTTCTCGAATAGCTGAGATTAAATACTCGAAACCTTTCTCTGCAGAAAGCCTTCCAACCGTTCCAATTACTATATCTTTGCTGTTTATGTTAAATTTTTCTCTCACATTATCTTGAGCCAAACCAGGTGAGAACTTTTGAATATCTACACCATTATAGATAATTTTAACTTTATCCTTTTTAAGCCAGCTAAACCTTCTCTTTACACACCGAGAAACAGCAACTATCCGTGAGCAGAAGGGCACAAGGAGCCTATCCAGCAAATTATCTGGATGGGGGATCCTTACATGCCATATCAGAGGAATGCCCAGAATTTTGGCCACAGGACCCGCATAGAGAGTGGCACGAGATGTATTGTTATGAATGAGTTTGATTTTCTTTTTACGGGCATAATTGAAAATTCGCCAAAACCCGGCAAAAAACGAAAATAGATTAAGCCGTTTAAGACTAGCCATAGGAAGAACCCTACATTCTACTTCCATTTTTTTAATTTCTTTTTTTAATTTTCCCTCTTCACTAACAATAACAAAAGGCAGGAACTTTGTGGTGTCTATATTTGACAGCAGTTCCAGCAGACTTAGCTGCCCCCCGCCAAATATTCCTTCGGAACTATCAATGAAAAGAATCCTGAGCATTACTAATCCTTCCGTCGCATCTCCCATAATTTAGCATGGGTCATAAATATGGTAAATCCTGATCCCACATTTGTAAAGAAACCTTGGAAACCATCGAGGTTTCTCCCCATAAAAAAATATTGATAGAAAAACACAAAACAAGGCTTGAGCAAAAAACAAATGTTCGATTTATGCTTCGAACAAATTTCAATTGTTCTATCCTTACTTGCATTATCAACTACTATGATTTCATACTCTCCACCATAATAATCCATTGCCTCAATCAGGGAAGGAGGATTTCTTTCGAGTAGTTTCTTCCCATTTCAGTTGGGGATGACGACGCTAATTCCGATTTTATTCCTCATTCTGTCTCCCTGCCAAGAAGGATGTTTTTCAATCTTGTTTTCTCGCTTTTTGTAATGTAACCTGTAATCCAGATGAGGAGGGAATAGGCAATCAATCCAATTGCGATGATTGGGAATAGATTAAAGCCGTTCTGAATCAGTATTATTATAATTAGACCCATTATTGCCGAAGAGACAACCGATTTTGCAATTTCCATTAGGGAGATAGAAGTGATTTCCTTTCGATTGGTCAGGAAAAAGAGAGCAAAAAAGAGGACCTCCGAAACTACTGTGGCATATGCTGCTCCTATGTAGCTATAACGGGGAATAAGGATGAAATTGAGAAAGACATTAATACCGGTGGTCACAGCCATTATCTTCGCTGTAAGCACCTGCCGGTTTATGGAAATCAGAAAATAGCCAGCAAGGCCATTGAGATAGCTGAAGACGATGAGGAGAGATAAAATCTTGAGGGTTGCAATCGAATGCTCGTATTGAGGACCAAACAGAAAGAGGATAATCTTCTCCGAGAGTAAAAATGAGCCTACAGAAGCCGGAATTCCTGCCCCAACCAACACCTTAAAGGATTTGTGAAAGGCCTTCTTCAGTAATTCTCCTGATTCCTTGAAAAACCGGGAGAGGACAGGGAATACTGCGGAAAGGAAGGCACCAGGTATCGTAGCCAGCGCAAAGAAGAGATGATAGCTCACCCCGTACCATCCAGCAACCTCCTCTCCCTTCATCTTCCCCAGCATTACGATATCAATATGGTAATAGACCATGGATATCAGGATCACAATGGCAAGAGGGAGGGCTTTCTTCAAACTTTTACTCCAGAATCGCGTATCTATATGGTAGCGGGGCCTCAGGAATTTCCGGTAAACAAAACTCATATTCAACAAACAATAAAATATGCCAGAAAATAAATAAATAAGGCCTATAGAAATAAGACCGTAGCCCAGGCGAAGCAATAAAAAGGATAGGGAAACGAGAAAGACTTTTTCAAGGATTTCGCAAATCGTGATGTATTTCATCTCTTCGTGAGCCTGGAAAACGGCCCCGAAGAATCCCCCCATATTCTCAAAGATAATGCAGGCGCCAATGAGGTAAATTACGAACCTCGTATCTAAAGGAACTTTCATAAAAGAAACAGAAATCGATATCACCAGGAAGGCTAAGATTGAGAGGAAAAGCTTTAAGGTCGCGGTATTACCAACATACTCCGGACCCCTTTTTTTGTCTCGGGCAACTTCTCTTACAGTGAGGGTGGTAATTCCCAGATCAGATAGGATTAAAAATAGAGAAGTGAAACTGATGGCGAAGACTAGTTTTCCAAAACCGAGAGTTCCCAGATGGCGGGCTAGATAGATCATCAGTAAGAGTGTAAGAACCCTTCCACCGCCCCTCTGCACCAGGAGCCAGAGGGTATTACTTATAACTCTTCCTACGGTCCCCCTCATGTTTTCTCTTTCTCTATAAAGGATATCAATTCCTTCATACGCTTGGAATATGTGTGGTCTCGATTCGCCCTCAGATTGCCCTTCCGGGCAATCTCTTCTCTCTCCCCGGGATGTGACAGGTAGAATTTTACCATACCCTTTAGTTCCTCAATGTTTTTATAACAAATTATCTCCTCCCCTGGTTTGAACATGGTTTCTAGATGCCTGGCATAGTCGGTCAGGAGGAATGCACCGCATCCGGTTACTTCGAAATCACGCATAATCGGAACCGTTTGTGGTGAGTGGATGTTGAGCACAATCTTTGAGGCATTGTAAACCTTAACCAATTTCTCATTCCAGACTGCGCGGTCTGTAAATTTTGAATAAAGGGGAGAGGAAGAGGGAAGTTTGTTTATTTTTATTCTGGATTTTTCCTTAAAAGAATAAACAGACCGTGGTGACCAAATCTTCAAGTTGAAGTTGCTCAATGCCTCCAGAACTTTTATCCTTCCCTCCGTTACTGTGCCAGCAAAACATACGTCGCTTCCATACTTCTTATATTCTTCCTCAGAGAGCTGAATCTTTTTGTGCAAATCTGATATACACCCAAAACTGAGAAATCTAACATGAGGACAGCCTGATTCTTTGTGAACCTGAACAGCATCGGGATCGTTAGTAAAAAAATAGTCGTAGGCAGGTGAGATCTTTTGAGAAACATCGATTGCGTCCGGGTCATCTGTCCAGTAATTGGCTACAGGGATTTTGAATTTCTTCTTTATTTCAAGAATAAACTCCAGGGGAATTCTATCTCCTTTAATCACCAAAATTAATTTAGGTCTGAAGTCAGAAATTTTCTTAATTAGGGCTTTTCCTACAAGTGTCCTTTCTAAGTTCTTAAGAAATGGAAATCGTGAAGAAATTCGTTCATCGTTGTATGTAAACAGGTCTGCATTGTGGCCAATTTCTGCAAAGGCGTTTTTACAGTATCC
>Ga0114925_10001918_pt1 | contig 10460 bp, 13 predicted proteins | sample SumtaG_2_FD_87287 | JGI IMG/M metagenome (GOLD analysis project Ga0114925, IMG submission 87287) | Deep subsurface microbial communities from Indian Ocean to uncover new lineages of life (NeLLi) - Sumatra_00607 metaG | ecosystem: Environmental > Aquatic > Marine > Oceanic > Sediment | place...
ACATGTTGACGTAGACCAACTTGTAGAGATACCTTGTGTCGTTATAGGCGAAGAAGGCGTAGATGTTCCCATCTTCATCCATGAGCAGCATCCCGTCATCGACGAAGCGGGGTAGTTCGGGGCCGCCGGGGAGGGAGGTTTCGGCGAATGCTCCATTTGGAGCATTCAAGAGGTTCTCGGAAATCAGTAAAACGAGAACGATTAACAAGACGTTTTTCTTATTCATACTATTGCCTCTGTTTTTCTTACCTAAATCATTAATCATCTAGCTCACTCCTGTCATGTCAATCGTGTCGAAGTCGTACCCCTGACCGATGAGGTGCTGTCGGCGCCGTTCGCTGAAGTCCTGCTCGGCGGTTCCCTCAGTCACAAGTTCGTAGAAGGTTGCCTCCTTTCCCTCCTGCACTCTGAGGATACGCCCGAATTTCTGGCTGAAGCCCATTCTGGATCCGTAGAGGCTTGCGACGCTGATACCTATCTCAGCATTGGGTAGATCGATCCCTTCTTCGCCTACGCTTGTTAGAACGAGCACAGGGATTTCCCCATCTCTGAAGGATTGATAGATTTTTTTGCGCTGCCCTTGGGGGGTCGTCCCTGTGATATAGGGTGCGTTGAGTTTTTCAGCGAGTTGAATGGCGTGTTCGACGTAGTAGCCGATGACGAGCGTGGGCTGCCCCTTATGCTTCTCTAGTAGCTGTTTGATGATCCCCAGCTTTTTGGGGTTGGTTGTTGCCACGATGATTTTCTGGAAAGCGTTATGAGCGCGGTTATACAGCGTCCTTGTGTTTTGACTCATACTGATGAGGACCTCGAAAGCTGTGACGGAGGAGATCCTCCCCTCGTCCGCCATTTCTAACCAGTTGATGTCGATAACTGGGGGTCCAATAAGGCTGAAAATCTCTTTCTCCTTCTTGTCTTCCCGTACTAGCGTAGCCGTGAGCCCAAGTTTTCTTATCCCTTGTAATTTTGCGGCTACTTGGCTCCAGAGGTTCGCGGGGACGTGCTGAACCTCGTCAAAGACAATGATCCCCCACTTCGTCTTCCAGATATCGTTGACAAGCCTTGACCCTTTCCCTCTGAGGCTCGCTGCGAGCATCTGATAGGTCGTGATGGTAACCTTGTTGATGTATCTGGTCCCGCTGCCTCCATGAATTACGGATATCTGATGGGCTTGAAGGGTTGTCTGCTTGAGATATTCCTCTCGGACCTGTTCGCAGACTTGGCCCTTGTTGGAGATAAATAGTGTGGACGCTTGAAGTTCAACCGTTGCCCCAACCGCCACCCGGGTCTTTCCTGCCCCGGGGGGGAGGATAACCACTCCGTTTTGTGCCTCAATAAATCGTGTGATCGCATCTTTTTGGTGGTCCCATAGTGATTGAGCGTCTGGCCTCCAACTGATCTTTAGAGGGGTGAACTCCTCCATGAGCCCGTAGTCCTTGACGGGGAAGCCCTTCTCCAAGAGAAGGCGTTTAATGTCTGCTCTGCGGCCTTGCGTGATTCGCGCGCGAGTGCCGTCGAGAACCCTGTAGATGAGGGCTTTTACATCTCGATATGCGAGAATCCGATTAAGCGTCTGTTCGTCAATCGCGTGCAGGACGTTGTAATTCTTCTCTCCGCGGATAGTGAGTGACCCGTAAACCGACATCGTTCGGCTGATGTAGTTTCGGAAGGATCGTATCGGAGGAGTAGGGCTGTGAGTCTTGAGAACTTCTATGGCTTCATCAGGTGTGATCCCAAACTGTGCGCCCTTCCACAAGCTGAGTCGAGTCACCCGGTAAACTGCTACATCCGAGCTTGCCTCCTCTAACCTCGCGAACTGAGCGACCTTCTCCGCTATGGGAGCAAACCCGTTGAGACGGGGGACGATGATCTTATGTCCGACAATTAGGATCTTGGGAGGCGAAATAATCTCCTCGTCGCTGACCTGTGCCTTCAGTAGGCCTCCGCGGTCTATGCGCTCCACGATCCCCGCTGCAACAGTCTCAGCGATGTCTTCTATCTGGTCAGGGTCGATGAGGAGGATGGCCTTGATCTCAATTTTATCTTTTTCACTCAACGTTATTTCCTCTCTGAGGGCGAACATGTTTCCGGGGGATGTACCTATAAATAACGGCGTGTGGGATGCCCGTTTCTTCAGCGATTCGACGCGGACTCCAACCCGTTTCCTCTGCAACTTTATCCAACAGGTCCCGAGCTACGCGCGGCCATTTGCGTTTTGCATTGGCAAAGTTTCTAAGGGAACGTATCGCCTCCTCAGCATCAGCTCGCGAACAAAGCTCTAATCCCCGTGCCTTCCATTCTTGGAAATCGGCCTTGGTGATCGACCCTCTTTTGTTTCTGCTACCCGGGTCGGTCTCTAAGAACCCTTTGAGGTCCTTGAGCAGACTGAAATAGACGAAGGCGTCTCCATCCAAGGTGTTGAACTTCTCTTCGAGACTCGTTACCAATGCTTTCAATTCATCATCTCCTCCAAGCTCGTCTAATCCTTGAAGGATCTCGTTAAATTTTTCGTCGTCCATTATATTATCCCCTGCATTTTCCAACAGGTGTAAACTAGAACAGGCAGGTTTGTTACGTCCGCAAGCTCACTTGGAATATTCCGGTCCTTCTTTCGTTTTAATCGTGTCTTTATTGCTTCCTCAATGACCTTCAATGCTAACTCGTAGTCTTCTCCATTGACGGCGCAGATTAGTTCTCCCGTCTCGATTAAGAGGTGATTATAAATCTTATCACTAGAATCCGGCGTGAGTGAACCCGGCCCACGCAAGTACCCATATTTCCGCTCTCCCTTCCTGAACTTCTCCCTGCAAATATTGAAGAAGTCCCTTACGTGGCGCTCGGCCTCGGGAGGTAGCCCGAGGAAGTCAAACATCAGCGGAATGGATTGCTCATCCATCTGACTCATTTTCATCCTCCTCCGTGAAATCTCCGAAGAAAGTCGCACATGCCATATCGTTGGCGACTACATGATAGTAACCGTCAGACAAGTCAATGTTATCATGCCCTGTGGGGTATCCCCAATGACCTATCCCCGGTTCATCGATAATCGGTTCTTTGTCCTCATTCATCTGAATCCCTACGCTGAATGATGTCTACAAGGTCTGGACGCAAAATCTTTTCTGTTTCTTTAAGGCAATCAAATAAATAACCATCATCTATGGCTCCTCCATTGTGGTCTTCAATGAATTTATACCATAAATCAGAGAGTTGTTTATTAGAACGATCAGAAAGTGGTTCTTCATCTACCGTTTCAAGGCCAATTTGGTAGTTGTCACTGAAACCGTTAAATTCATAAAAAAACCTGTTGAAGGTCTCAACATCCTCATCAGCTACTTCGATAATGGGCGATATGGAGATTACCTCAAAGTATGGCAGTTTAAACTCCTTTCTCTGTGTCTTGTAGTTTTCAATCGCTTTGTTAAGACCCCGTAATCGATATTTCATTCTTCTTCCCACCATGCTTTCCTGAGCTTCTTCAAATAGACCGGAGCGGTCCAGCTCAAGTCATCCACCAACTTCTTCGTTATCGCAAGTGCGGGTTCGAGCATCCGATGTTTGTGGTTGTCGTAGCCGACGGCGAAGGCCCACGGGCGAATGGGGGCGAGCAGTTCTGCAAAGTCCTCGTTGTGCTGGAGGATGGGTTCAGCGCATACGAAGGTCTTGTACTCGGGGAAGTCGGACTTTATGGAGATCATGAACTCTATGCGTTCGGACTGTGGCGGGGCGCCGCTTAGGTTGGTGTAGTTGATGTCGGCCTCGATGGTTGCTCCGATTATGCAGTTCCTCGGTATGAGGTCCTTTGTGAGGTCAGTGTAGGCCCCCCGGGGGTTCTTGGTGAGGATCAGGACGGTGATTGGTTCGCCTCCCCTCGCAGTTGCGACGTTGCTGCACTCCCTGATCCATGAGAACGCCTTCGAACGGAGTTCCTCTGTGACGCCGAGGCTGTACCAATCCCTCATCGAGGGAAAGAGGAAATCGCCGGATTTGAGGCGTTTGCGCAGCACATTCGGGTTGAGGCGTGGTTCTCCTGTGTATAGCTTCTTGAGGACCGGACGGTTGTGCTTGATGCCCTTCTCTCCTTGAGCATAGCAGTACCCACAGGTTCCACAGTTAGGCATGTCGAGATCCCACTTACATGCCCCGACTATGGGGTTGTCCGTCCTTGTAACGAAGGGAAACATGTAACCCCCTTTATACTCGTAGATTGGGTGTGGTCCGGCGATCACAGTTTGTACCCCTGTTTTTCGAGTTCCGCTTCTACTAGGGCGGCCAACTCGGGGTTTCTCTTTCGAACGTTGTTGATCGCTCTTTGAAGGACCTGCTTTGGCTTCCACGTCCCACAGACGGGGCAGGTAAGTCCTACGAGTGTTGTTCGAGAAGTCTGAACCTCTGGTCTGGACGCCTCTCCAATTTCCTCAGCTTCTTGTTTTGTAATGTCGTGTGCCCGAGTGAGGGCCTCGGTGACGTAGGCTTTGCTTGCGTCTGGATATTTTTTGAATACTTCTTTCGCGGTCTCTTCAACGGTCTTTTCTATAACTGGGTCTGCCTCTACCTCAACGATGACCTCGACGAACTTGCTTGTCTCTTTCTCTTCTCTGTCTATTATTGGTACGTCAGGCATTACAATAGGCTCTTCGAGGGGACCCCTGTCATGTATTGAATCTGTGTCAATTTCCGCTCCTTCCTCTTGGGCTTGAGGGGGTTCCTCTTCTTGGCCCTCTCTCCGATAAGAACGAACGTATTCTCTTGGCATGTTTCTGTAGACAGTCACATAGGGAAAACCGAACTCATCTGCGATGCGACGGGCGGACCAGCCTGTTTCCTTAGCTATAAGCCCTAACCCCTCGCGCATCTCCGAGTTCGTGATTCTACGCCGTGTAAAATTAAAGATGAAACGAATGATACCTGCCTTATCGGGTGGAAGTTCAGTTTCGATGGTGGGCCATGTCGGGTCAACTGCCAGCCGGTGATCGCCATCAATTGAACCAAGGATATCCCCAGACTTTATCACAGGGCGAAATGGCCTTGTGTCAATTCCAAACCTCTCCTCAAAGAAGGCGAGAGACTTGCGAATGATCGTTTTTACGTCCTTGCCGGACAGGGGTTCGCTCATTTAACTATCTTCCAGTGACTCTTCGCAGCGTCCTTTATCCATTCTCCCCCGAGCTGGGTCACGATGCCATTGATCTTTTTCACGGCTTTTTCACTCAAGAAGCCCTTTTTCCTGATCACGACAGCATCGGCGGTATCCTGAATCGAGAGAGCAACGATGTCAACCCCACTCTCCTTTAGAGTGTTTTCCATCCATGACATACCGATGACCTCGGGGGGCTCGGGGAGTTTGACCTCGAAGGGGGCTTCCTCGGGTTCCTGTTCTTCCTCCTCCTTGGGTTCCCGTTCCTCCGTGGGTTCGGCCTCTTCTCCCTTTTCAATCTCAGGTTCGGATTCCTCGGGTGCTTTTGGTTCACGCGATAAGGCGTCTGCCTTCAGGTTGTAGATCGCAACGTTCACGGACCTGTTCTCTTCAAGTGCCGCCCTCGCGGTGGGCAAATCTACGTTTGCCTCAGCCATGATCTGTTCAAGGTCGTCGATAATCGCGTAAGAAGCATCAACGACCTTGGCATCATCCCCGGGAGAGGAGACCTCTTCGGCAGATACCTGACCAAAGCCTATCAGGTCCGAGATCGCCCGGTTCTTCGCTCGCGTGTGAGCGGTTGCCTTCGTATCATGTTCTTTCCGTCTGGCATTCGTAATCTCTTTGCTGTCGCAGCTCCCCTCACCCATCTGTGAGACCCCATCTTTGCTAGTTGCTCTCACCGTGTAACTCCAGATGTACGTGCCGTCCTCCCGAACCGTGCGTTCCTTGTCCATAATCTCAGTTGAGACTCCATAGAACCTCGCGAGTTTGCGCCATGCAGACTTTTTGGGAAAGTCCCTCCAGACTTGTTCATCCTTCCCCTCTTCATTTTTTACCTTCGTCCTGATGCGTTGATAGTCACTCTCAACCTTGATGACCCTGCCATCCTCAGTTTGCTCAAACTCTCGACTACCCCAAGGCACAAGAACTGCGGCGCAAAGCTGCTGATAAATCACCATCGCGTTCTTAGCGGCCTCAACATCCAACACAGGTAAGCCAGAAACCACGATAGCTCCTTTTCCACCCTCAGTCTCATCTTCTTGACCATTTGTTCCCATCGACGTTCGGATAGTTTAATAAGAGTATGGACTTTATAAACTGTGCTACAGAAGGGCTACGGGAGAGGCAGGTGAAAGTGAGCAACGAACTCTCAGAAGTTGTTAGAGCACGAGTACCAAAATTATTCAAAGAGCTTGTCGATATGGTTGTCACCGTTGGCGGCCATGCAAGCGAGTCTGAACTGGTCCGGGCAGCCTTGCGTGAGTATATTCAAGAACATTACCCTGACATCTGGCGCAAGATGATGAAGATGCGCACCCTTGATGAAACTCAGCTAACTCTCGAAGAGGTGGTGAGTGGAAAGGAGACCTCCTCAGCTTGAGCGAGTTTCTGAAGGGCTGTCCGGCTTGCGGGACCTCGTACCCTCGTAACCTTAACCAGTGTTGGAACTGTGGGGCAAAGAACAGCCCCGAGGAAGGTGAACAAAATACGGCTGCCGTATAACCCCGAGTTTGTCGAAAAAATTGACGACGGGCTTCGGAAAATCCTTGACGAGACAAGGATGAAAATACTCAACCTCGTGGTCACCGAGTTGGGAATGCACCCCGACGATCAGGAAGGTCTACCTCATTTCTGGTTTGTCTGCCGCAATTGCGGATTGAGAATAGCTAAAGAAAACGGTCTCTGCGAAGACTGTCAGGGGGAGTAAGTTGTCAACTCTGATCTTATCGGAGGTGGGATTATCCAGTGTTGACAATAGACCGTGTGTTGCTCTGGGTGAGGAGACGCTCGTACTTTTTGCTGAGTGGAGTCAGAACGCCGCGGTTTGGAGGTTCAGGCTTTTCGACCTCCGATCTCCACCTATCAGGGCCTCTTCATGGGTTACGATCCCACTTCCAGATAATCTGATCGACCATCGAAGGGCAGCACCAATCAGAGAGGAGGTGGGGGCCGAGTGGGAAAACTGGCGTACAATAATCAATTGGGCGATCATGGTGTTTCAGGATAACGCCATGAACTTTATCGTGGAAGAGGTCCCAACTGAAGCCGCAACAACCGAGGAACCAACGCCTGATGAACCAGTCCCGCTGACTGACGATGAAGAGAACGAGGTAATCGAAATCCTATCAACCCCCGGTGGGGCTCTTCTTCTCAAGCTGCATCTTGATAATCTCATCGCCGGAGAGGACGATAACAAGGTCCTCACATTCGTTCTCCTGTTGAGTGGGAAGTCGAATGACTTCAAGATGAAGCAGATGATCCTCTTCAGCGGAGCATCCGGGGCGGGAAAATCAACTCTCATGACCATCGCCGACCTATTCCACACCAAAGACGTAGGCCGATTCACCAAACGCGCCCTTGACTGGTCAAACCTCGCGGGCTACGAGGTCCTCCGGCTGAAAGAGTTCGGCATGATGGACAGTGAAGATGAGGGAACAAGCACAATCAAGTTCCTGAGCGCGGACGATCAAGGCTACATTGTAGAGGCGACAATCCGAGACGAAGAGACAAAAAAACTGGTCACGGAGGAAAAGAGGATTGATCCGATAACGGTCATCAGCAGCACCACAAGAGCACAGGTAGGTTCCCAGTATGCAAGAAGAAACTGGCCCATATCTCCCGATGAATCGGAAGAACAAACAGAGCGGGTACGTCTTTGGTTGATCAGAGATGAAGAGGAAAATGATGAAGTGAACCTCGGGTTCAGGCGGGAGACCTCATGCACAAGGAGTAAAAGAATACTCTCAGCCGTAGTTCAACGATTGGAGATGTGCGACTGCATCATCCCGTTTACAAGCACCCTCACCGGCATACTCAGAGCTGTAGATATCCCCAACCGTTCAGTCCGACTCCGAGTTCGAGGGGACTACAAGAAGCTGCTCACCCTAATCAAGCTCTACGGCATATTCCAGCAAAACCTCTTACCTCCAGTAGACCAGCCCGAGGGCCGGGTGGTCTTCATGCTGCCCGAAAACGCTCTGGAGATACTCAGAGTGGCAATAGCCCCCCTGACGACCATGCTCACCGGCGCAGACAGAAAAACAAATGAACTCCTCGACGCGATGGAGAGGTTCATCGACTTTGGAGGTCAGGGGACCTACCCAATCAACAAGGAACTCAGAGATACAATCGGAAACTCCTTGGGGAACGCATCGCATACAATACGGCTTCACTTTAACCGGCTCGAAAGGTTAGGTCATCTCGGTAGTGAGATGTCGGGAAGAGAAAAAATTTTCAAATTGGGGACTACTGTAGCGTCCATTCGCTCAAAGCTATCCGTTATAACCTCGATAATGGAAAACGAGGCTTTGTTGATAGCTCAAATGTACGAAGAAGGGCTAGAACGGCTTAATCGTCTATGCGATAACAATCCCGTGGGTGGTGTCCCAGTGTATATGTCCCAAATCGAGAGAGTGAGGGATATTTTCGCTAGATATACCCCCATGCCACCCGGGGATATGGATACGCATAGGTCTCTAAGCGATTCTAATGCTCTGATACAAGAACCGAGGGTTCTAACCCCTCGTATAGATGATGGGAGGAATTATTGCTATCATTGTCTAGAGGACATCACGGAAAAAGCCCAGTTTGACGCTGAAGTAGATGGTCACCCTGTCAAGATATGTGAGGATTGTCACAACCCTCAAGCGGCGCCACTTTTATCAGAAAGGTTGGATATGATTCTCCATTGTATGCACAATCTCCGACAGGCCACCGAGGGAGAGCCCATGACAATTGAGTTGATCACTGAACGGGTGAATGAAGAACATCCTGACGCAAATTGGACAGGAGGTTTGGTAACGCAGATCATGGCTACCCTTGAGCGAGATGGTTCTATCTTCCAACCTCGACCCGGCTACTGGCAGGTGACCTCATGAAAGACTACAAGTGTGGGAAATGTGGGACCACCTTCACGATGGAACAGTACCACAACCTGAGAACAGTCACTCCAAAAAGAAGGTATGAACGAGTTGAGGGAAGAATCGTCAGAAAAGACGATGTTGATTTAGATTCCTTCTATCTTTGCAGGTGCGGCTACATCTTCGGTAAGCAAAACTGGAGGCTTCAAAATAAGATGAGAATTGGTGACCCTCCTGAACTTGAGATCAAGGTAAGCACAATATTTACCGAAGCGAATTTAGGCACAGATGAAAGGCCGCTCTGGTTTGAGACTAGAATCAGAGAAGTCAAATGTAAATACCGAAAGAGGCATCTAACGAAGAAGGAGGCTATAGACGGTCATAACGAGTTGGTGATCCTCATCAAGGAGGGGCATTACCTTATCACCCCCCAGAAAGAAGGACCCCCCTTGGTCAGCATAATCGAGAAGCCCGTCTACGACAAGGCCGCAGCGGTGAGAGCTGAGGTAGAAGAACCTTGACGTTACTGGAGAGTGTGGCTTTTCCCCACCTCGAAAACGTGAAGTTCGAGTGGGGCGATACAACCGACTATGGCATAATCACCACGACACATAGAAAACTCAGAGTCAGCTTCAGCGGTATGGGGGGCGAAGTCTTTCTTCCCGGTCAACAGGGAGAACCCACCGATCACTTCGTCTTCATAGAAGATTGGTCACACCTGACCCCCCGAGTGCGCGCTCTACTGAGAGAGATACGCGACCCGCTATACTTCCTCATCCAAACCTTCACCTTGAAGGTCCTTGAGGTGTTCCCCGAGAGTGGATGGCCCATCAAAAGACCGACCTGTTTCTGCAACCCCAACCACACCATGTACTGCCGTATGAACTGCCACTGGGTAAAACAATGCTGGGAGGCATGGCACATAGACACAGACGAGGAGTGGCGGCCACCGGATATGAGATACACCGCCAAAAACTCGCCCTATGGAGATCCCCCCTTATGATCCCCATAACTATGGCGGAGAGGGATGAAAAGGGGCGTTTTCAGAAGGGGATACGCTCAAGTCCTGAAACAGAGTTCAAGAAAGGAGAACACTGGAGAGAACCTAAACCGTATTGGGATAAAGATTGGCTCTACCACGAATATGTGATGAAAGAACGATCAGCAGCCGAGATAGCATCAGATTTTGATAATTGTATAGGAGGCAACATCCTGTACTTTCTTAGGAAACATGGAATATCGAGAAGAACGGTTTCAGAAACCCGACAAGTAAAATACTGGGGAGCTTCGGGCCAAGACAACCCCATGTTTAACAGGCGGGGTGAGCTTAGCCCAAACTGGAAGGGGGGGATAACCCCTCTAAGACAGGACTTCTATCAATCAGAAGAATGGAAAAAAGCCTGTTTTGAGGTATGGCACAGAGATAACGCAGAGTGCCGTAGGTGCGGGATCTCGTGGAAGGA
>Ga0114925_10001919_pt1 | contig 10459 bp, 10 predicted proteins | sample SumtaG_2_FD_87287 | JGI IMG/M metagenome (GOLD analysis project Ga0114925, IMG submission 87287) | Deep subsurface microbial communities from Indian Ocean to uncover new lineages of life (NeLLi) - Sumatra_00607 metaG | ecosystem: Environmental > Aquatic > Marine > Oceanic > Sediment | place...
AAAAATACCCAGATTTATTTTGGTTATCATTTTGGACTGAACAAATCTGGAGAGCGTACTACAGTGTATTGTTCATGAAGCGTAAACAATTTGCTTTAGCAAAAAAGGCGGCATATCGCCTTCCCTTTTCCTTTTTACAAAATCGTTGGCAAACCTATTCTCTTACTGAGTTGCGCAACGTGTATCAGTATCTTTATTCCCTTGATTTTAAGTTAAAAAATGGCGCAGCAAAAGGAGAATTAGATTTGTTTTATACGAGATTTTTCTTAAAACGGTTTTTAAAGATTGGTTTGTAATTAATTACTTATTTGGTTTTGAGGCAACGCTCGGGGAACTATTCTTTTTCATCAAATGTTTTGGCTGAATTATTCCACCGGAAATAATCATGGCCATAGCTTCCTGCCGAGTCAGAGGAGTTACAATTAAATCTGATTCTTCAACCATAATAAAATAACCAGTTGTTGGATTCGGGGTTGTTGGTACAAAAATATTAAAGAATTTTTTGTTACAGAGTGGTGTTAATTTTGGGGGCACTTCTGTTGTCATAAAGCCTAAACTGTAGGTCCCTTTTAATGGAAATTCGATCATAACTACTTTAGTAAAGGCAGCGTGCTCATCAGGGTCTGGGTTGAGTGCGTGGACAAGTTGTTTGATGCCCGAATATATTGGTTTAACTAACGGAATTTTAAAAATAACTGATTCAAGAGCTCCCATAAGTGATCGTACGATAAATGTTCTGAGTACACTTCCGATGAGCAGAATAATAATTATTGCTACTATTACCTCAGAGTAAGGAATTTTTTGCAGGAACTCTGGTTGAAACCGTTGTAATGGTTTCAACCAATTTTTAATTATTTCTAGGCCGAGATAAAAAAAACCTACAGTAATAGCAATGGGCAAAATGGTGAAAAGGCCATGTAAAAAAAAGGTCCAAATTTTCTTAAGTATCGTTTTAACTATTTTTCTTATGTACTTGATAATCATTCTTACTTCCTTTTGATTATTTTTCTTTAATTGTTAATTTAATCAGTTTAAGGAATATGGGATTAGTAATAGGTATCTTTTTAAAGTGGTACCATACAAAATACTTTTATATAAGGTTTTATTTGCAACATAGTATTACTATAACACATGCATGGCCTGATTTTGAGTTATCTTCTGATTAATGGTAACAATTCTTTATTGTGTAGACTTTTTTGTTTTTTTCGAGATTTTCAATTTTTTTGTCCTTTTCATCATTTTATATATTTCAAATAGATATGATGAATCCTTTATATAAAAGGACAATTAACTCTTTTTATAAAATTATTGAATATTTATTGTGAAATATATAAAACTGTACAGTAGTATTGAATTGCGGATAATAAATGAAAGGAAGTACATGAAGAAAAATACGTTAATTAGGCTGATGTTCCTCGGTGGAATATTCAGTTTAATACCGATGGTGGCATTTGGCCAAAATTGTAACAATAGCTGCCAAACTGGTTGTGTAAGCAGTTGTGTGAGTGAATGCTCAACTACTTGTCCAATAAGTGACGATTACTGTGAGAAACCATGTCACTCATCAACGTTTTTCAGATCGCGCCCACTTTCTCAGGATGCAACTTTAGAACATGCACTTACTAATTACGATTATTACTATGGTTCTTATGCCGACAATGGAAATTGTTGTTTCCCATGGTTAAGGCTGGGTGCATCGCTCTTTTACTATCAGTCAGTTGATAAATCTCGCCTTGCAAAATTCTTTTTGCCAGGTTGTAAAGAATGTATTAATGTAGCCGAAAAAGGTGAAGCTGACTTCAATTCATTATGGTGTGGGATTGTTGCTTCTCCATTTGGTGACAATGTGCCTGCAAGCTCGCATCAATTTTTCGAATCAGTGTTTAGAGTACGACCAGAAAGAAAAGTAATTGGATTTGCACTTCAAGGTCGGGTAGACTTTGGAGATATTTGTGTTTGTGATAAAGACTATATAAGAGATATGTGGCTAAGCTTCTTTGTGCCAATTGTTCATGTAAGACATTCTTTAAATATGGAAGAATGCTTTGAAAATCAAGGTGCATTACAATGCGATCAGACCTTGTCTTGTTGTTTGAGTAACAATAATAGAAACTTCCAACAATTTTATTGCGGAACTAAAACTCGAACAGGCGTTGATGACATTAACTTGAAATTGGGATGGGATTTCCGTAAGTGTGATGACCATCATGTTGGTGCTTATGGTATACTCTTTGTTCCGACTGGTAACAGATCACGAGCAGAATATGCCTTTGAACCAACTATTGGTAGTGGTAAAGGTCATGTTGGACTAGGTTTGGGCCTTAACGCTGATTACCAAATTTGTAACAGTTGCAATCGCTCATTTGTTTGGATGATAGATGCGCGTTGCGCGTACTTCTTAAAAGCGCGTGAATGTCGTACCTTTGACCTATGCAAAAATGGTGATTGGAGCAGGAACTTGTTGTTGGTTACTCCGGAAAATGTTTCAAATCCAACTCCAGGTGTAAACTTCCTAACGCACGATGTGGATGTGAGTCCGCGTGGCAGTATTAACATTTGGACTGCATTACATTATCAACGCTGTGATTGGCATCTTGAATTTGGTTATGACTTCTGGTGGAGACAACGCGAAAAAGTTAGCTTTGGCACCTGTTGTCCTAAAATTAATGCTGGTATTTTTGATATCACAGGAATGTGCCGTGAAACTAATCTAACAACTGCAAGTGGTGCATGCATTGCTGTTGTTGACTTGGATAACAAAATTCCTGCAAGTGATTCTGAATTTGTAGCAATTACTAATGATGATCTTGACCTGTCTTCGGCAGAGCATCCATCGGCCTTGAGCAGCAAGATTTATTTTGCAGCAGCACACGAACGTGATATATGCGGATGTCCAACCAATATTGGATTTGGTATCTCGTATGAAGCTGCGCACAGACGCACTGCTCTTTCACAAGTTGGTTTGTGGGTTAAAACTGGTATAAGCTTCTAATATAAGAACAGTTACAACAAAAAAGGATCGAGTTATGCTCGGTCCTTTTTTTATGCCCAGAATTGATTTTGGTTTCCATTCGACAAGAACCCTTCGACAAGCTCCCAGGCTTCGCATAAAGCTACGCCGGGCATGGCAGGACGATCGTATTCCCTTCTCGGCCTTTTCATAATAGAAATAATTAAATCAACTTTAAATAATTTTTTGCCAACCATTGACAAAACACTACATTTATCTATACTTTCATCTATAAAGCTCGTACATCAATTGAGTATAATTGATAAATTATACAGGGTGAATCACGAGTAAGTAGTTAAAATTCATTAAATGGGGACAAATGTATGTCTATTAATAAAGTATTTTTATTAGCACTATTGTTATCACCAGTAGTTTTTTCTGCATCAGAGAGTACTGAAACACAAAAAAATTCAATAAAAGATTCTATTCAAGAGGAGGTTCAATCGCCGGAATTCATGCAATTTTATCAGACTCTAACCAATAAATTAGGTGAATGTAAAGATCAAGATCTCACAATTGAACTTAAAGTGTCGAGTAATAATGATAATCCTACCAAAACTCCTGCCGAACAACAAACAGAAAAACCAGTTGAAGAACCCAAAGAAACTCCATGCGGCAAAGCAGACAAAGAAAAATCTATAGCCGCGTCATCATTTCTTTATTTAGAACCTCTTTCACTTGACGATGTTGCTGGCGACCTAAGTGAAGAACAAGAACGTCTTATTTATTCTTTAAGCAATAGAGACAGATTAAAAAGATTTAACGTTAAGGAACCGCATGGTATTTTACTTGTTGGCAAACCAGGAACAGGTAAAACGCTGTTTGCTCGCGCACTTGCAGGCTCATCTGATTCAAAGTTTATGCATGTTTCTGCGGCAGTTATCAATACTGGATACGCAGGTGACGGAGTCCTTCGACTTAAATCAATTTTTAATACAGCGCGTGCTCTTGTTCAACAAGGTGAAACCGTAATTATTTTTATTGACGAAATTGATGCAATTGGTTTTAGAAACCAAGGTTCTGATTCAGGTTCAATTAATGCTCGTCAAACAATCAACCAACTGCTCATTGAAATGGGGCAAGACAACGAAGGCATAGTTGTTATTGCGGCAACAAACGAACCAAAACATATTGACCCTGCACTTAAACGTTCAGGTCGCTTTAGTGTAACAATAGAAATGCCACTGCCAGAAGAAAAAGCTCGTCTTGATATTTTAAATCATCACCTTAAAAATCGTTATTGCGCATATGATATTGATGTTAAAAAAATAGTTAAACAAACTAACGAATTTTCTGGTGCTGATCTAGAGGCTCTTATACAAGCATCTGCATATTCAATGATGAAAAATGATCGCTACGAAATTACACAAGAAGATTTGCTTGATGGTCTTGAACATATCAAAAAGAAACGCAAAATCGACGCTAAAAAATCAAAGTATGAAAAAGAACAAGAAGAACTAGGCCAGATTCGTACAGAAGGTAAATGGTGGAGTCGTGTGGGTGTTGTTGGTGCGTTGTTAACTATAACGACTACAAGTTTAAACTTATGGTATAATTATTAAAATCATCAAGTTAAAGCTAAGCCAAGCTTTTTTTAAGATGTATGGAATACATGTTCAAGTCTCGTGTCTCAAGTGAAATTTCCTAAACTAAGTTTTCTTAAACATTTTGATTCAGATATTTGTCTGTAATATATTTATAGAAAAAGATTTGAATTATTTCCCCAGGAGCTGTAATTAGCTTCTGGGGAAATTTTTTTGCATTTAAAAAAGTTGAAAAAATGTATTGTACTTTTGATTCTTTATTTCTTCTGGTATCCTAAATTCTAACGTACCGTTGTTTTTATATTTTATTATCACACATACGAAGGTATCATTACATGGCGTGTCCAGACGTTGTTTTAACGGGCGATCGACCAACAGGGCCATTACACTTAGGTCATTATGTTGGTTCACTTGTAAGTCGCATTGAGCTACAAAAAAAATATAAACAATTTATTATGATTGCCGATGTGCAAGCATTGACGGACAATTTTAAGGATCCACAAAAAGTTCGTGACAATGTTTTGCAAGTTGCGCTTGATTATTTAGCCATTGGCATTGATCCAAATAAATCAACAATTTTTATTCAATCAATGATTCCTGAAATTGCCGAACTTACCATTTTTTATTTAAACCTTGTGAGTGTAAATCGGCTGCGACGCAACCCAACAGTTAAAACAGAAATTAAACAAAAAGGGTATGGTGAAAATGTTACTGCGGGATTTTTAGTCTATCCGGTTAGTCAGGCTGCAGACATTACGATTATAAAAGGAACGCTTGTTCCAGTTGGTGAAGATCAGTTGCCCATGATTGAACAAACAAATGAAATTGTTCGTACGTTTAATCGAACCTATGGTGCTGACATACTCTGTCCGGCTAAAGCAATTATTTCAAAAGCATCCCGGCTTCCCGGGACTGATGGAAAATCTAAAATGGGTAAATCACTTGGCAATGCAATTTATCTTTCTGATTCTGGGGACGAAGTTTCAAAAAAAGTTATGAGCATGTACACCGATCCTGATCACATTCGTGTTGAAGACCCGGGTAAAGTTGAAGGCAATACGGTTTTTACCTACTTAGATATTTTTGATCCTAATAAAGAAGAAGTGGCGCAGTTAAAAGAGCGGTATCAGCGGGGTGGTTTGGGTGACGTTAAACTTAAAAAACGCTTAATTACTATTCTTAACGACTTTTTAGAACCAATCAGAATAAAGCGAGCGCAACTTGCCAAAGATCCGGCACACGTTATGGATATCCTATTTAAAGGCACCGAAAAAACACGAGCTGTTGCCCAAAAAACCATGCAAGACGTGCGCAAAGTAATGAAAATAGATTATCGATAAAGCCCAAAGTGGCCATCCGTTCATCTTAAAGCTTTAATCATAATCAATTCTTCCATTATTCACAATGCTTTTGTTACTATTAATGAATGTAAAAGTATATGCATCATTTTTAGCTACAGAAGAAGGAGGATGACTATGCGTTATAGTAATGAAAAGAATGATCTTCTTCATGGGTATATTATTCCAGGAGCCATTGCTGTTTTTTTAGTAATTTTTGCGGGATTTGCAATTATAAGCCTCCGGTATGGACGCAAAAATGCATCAGTAGATGTTCTTACGAGTGATATCAATGAACTGGAAGAAATATTTAAAAAAATTAATAAAACAGCAAAAATTATAAGTTTTGATCACCAAAAAAATTGGATAGATTTTTTACATATTAAAAAAGATGGTTTTATTGGTTCTGAAGTTGGCTCTATGAACCTTGAATATCCCGATCGTTGGGAAGGGCCATATCTAAAAGACAACCCGACCTATCGTGGTAAGGAATACCAAATTGTTCGCACTAAAAAAGGCTATTTTATTGTGCCTGGTGATGGCGTCACCTTACCTAACGGAAAGGTGATAGGCAAGGATATTATTCTAGATGAAAATGCTGATATTAAAGCACTGGCGTATGATAAAAATGGTTTAAGGTTTAATAATAATTCACTGACAGTGCGCATTGATATTGGCTAATCAAATTTGTGTTAAAAAGGTCTTATCAATACGTTTTATACCAATTTTGAATTTAACGGTTACGAATGTTTTGCTCGGGCCTTTTTTTTCAATTTTTTGTATTAGACCGATACCAAACGTTTTGTGTTGAACTGCTTGATTTTTTTTCCAACCACCAAATGTTTTTGTTGTAGTTTTAAACCGTGGCGTATATGTTTTTTTTGTTGTTTTATATGCGCGGGCTTTTTCTGTTTTTCTAGATGTACCAAACGTATGCACCGCGGAAAATAAATTGGTTGATTTTCTAATTCCTAACCACATTGAAAAAAACGTGTCGCATTGTAAGGTGCTCCAACGAGTTGCATCATAACTGTGCGCAAGACGTGTTGGAATTTCATGTAAAAAACGTGACGGAGATTGATCATCAATTGAACCGTAGCGATGACGCGAATGCGCATGACTTAGTAGTAAGCGATCTTTTGCACGTGTAATGCCTACGTAAAAAAGTCGTCGTTCTTCTTCAATTGATTCTAAACTATGTTGTGATTGTCCGCTTGGTAAAAGTCCTTCTTCTAACCCAGCAATGACGACTGTGTTAAACTCAAGTCCTTTGGCTGCATGTAATGTCATAAGCAGGGCGGGATTATTGTTTTCATTTTTTTCATCTTGTTTTGCCTGCATGAGAGCCACTTCATGTAAAAACGAATCAATGTTAATTGTTTGTTTTGTTTCAATATGTTGGACTGAATTAATTAATTCATTGACGTTTTCAATTCGTGATTGGGCCTCTTCATGATCATATGCATCTTTAATATGCGTGATATAACGAGTTGCAGTAATTATTTTTTCAATTGCAGTGCTCACCGGAGTTGCAAGGTTTATCTTACTAAAAATTTCTACGAACTCAGATAATTTTTCAGCTTTTGATTTTACTACTTTTTTTTGTTCTAGTAATTTTACTGCTATTTGTTTGAAATTTAAAAATGGTTCATTATTCCAATATGTTCTAAACAGTTCTTCAAATTTAGCACCGAGTCCGCGTGACGGTGTGTTAACCACTCTAAAAAATGAAACATGATCAAATGGATTTACAATTAAGCGTAAGTACGCAAGAATATCTTTAATTTCTTTACGTTCGTAAAACTGTACGCCACCAATTATTTTATACGCAAGTGAGTTTTTTATCAGTGCTTCTTCAAGTGCACGCGATTGAAAATGTGTTCGGTATAAAATGGCAATTTTTTTGTCAGTATTTTTTTGTTGAAACAACTTGATAAGGTACGCAATTGATTCTGCTTCTTGGTAGCCTGAACGGTGCGCTAAAATACGCACACGGTCGCTTCCCTTGCGTGTTGACCATAATTTTTTTTCATTACGATTATTGTTGTGTTTTATTAACGTGTTTGCAACTTTTAAAATGAAATCAACTGATCGATAATTTTGTTCAATTTTTATAATTTTTGTTTTGTTAAAATCGCGTGTAAAATTGCCAATGTTTGCAACGGTCGCACCGCGCCATGAATAAATTGATTGATCTTCATCGCCCACCACACACACAGAATCAATGACAAGTTTTCCTTTTTCATTTTGTGTCATGTAGCGCAATAAACTGTGCTGTACAACGTTGGTATCTTGATACTCGTCAACAAGCACGTGTGAAATACGCTCCTGAAAGCGTTCTTTAAAAACCTGATCTTTACTAAACAGTTGTAATGTTTCTACGAGCAAATCATCAAAGTCCAAGCACTTACTATTTTTCTTTTCTTGTTCATATGCCTGATAAATTTGTGCAAACAACGGATCAATGGCAAATGCTTCATGTTCTTTAGGATCGGTCGTTTTATTTTTTACGTCAGATATCCGGTACGAAAGTTGGCGTGCGGTAACTTGTTTTTTTAATCCATGAGTTATAATAATGGTGTTTAAAATTTTTTGTTTATCGTCTTCGTCAATAATTGAAAAAGAGTTATCTCCAGAAACGTGTGTATGTGTTTTTAATAATTTAAGACAATACGAATGAAACGTGCCAATAAAAGGCAAACTATCAGTGTTTCCTAAAAATCGATTAATACGTTCTTTCATTTCCATTGCTGCTTTGTTAGTAAATGTCAAAGCAACAATGCGTTGCCCGGGAACTTTTTCGTTCAAAATAAGATTGGCAATGCGTGCTGTGATTACACGTGTCTTTCCTGAGCCTGCACCAGCGACAACGAGTAACGCTCCACTTTTTTGTTTTACCGCTTTCGTTTGTTGCTCATTTAGTTGTTCTTTTAAAAATAAGTGGAATGACTTTTGTTGCATAGCAGGAGGTTCCTCATTTTTTTATAGCGATATTGGGTTCTGAGCTACGTCGAGAGCGGTTTCGTTTTTGGTTGAGTCGACTGATTAATTGCACCTTCAATTTTTTGAGGTTGTTCTGCAGCAATTACACTAAGATTAATCGTAACGAGGGATACAAAAAGTGTGATATGGTAATATGTACTTTGCATGGCTTTCCTTATGCTGTCTAAAAAATAAAAATCGTCATTAAGCTTAACATAAGTATTGTGTTTTAATAGAACATACTATAACAAATAAAAAGGTGTCCTAATAAAAGGGCACCTTTTTATTTCTAAATTTTTGTTTTTCTTATCGACTTCTCCAGCCAGCTGCCCAAGATCCTTGTTCTTTATAAAGTTTATCTACTTTTGGTTAGTTTGTGCAATCTATCCATCGAACTTTTTTCTAAGGCCTTGAAATGTTTGTTCGGGTTCTTTTTCGGCTAACAGAAGTGCTTCTGCCTTTCTACGTGCAAGTTTTTGTTCAATGGTTTCACATTGTTTAACAGACGATTGTGACCCTGCTTTTCTCTGTGCAAAGCGTGCTCTCAGTTCATCGTCAATTGTTTGTTCGGGTTCTTTTATAGGTGCAGGTTTTTTAAGTTTTTTGCGTTTTTTTTTGGCTAACAGAAGTACTATAGGTGCAAGTTTTTGTTCAATGATTTCACTTTGTTTAACAGACGATTGTGACCCTGCTTTCATCTGTGCCAAGCGTTCTCTCAGTTCATCGCCTTTAATCGCAGAAAGTGACCCTGTAGGTTTTTCATCTTTTTCATGTTTTTTTGCTTTCTTGCGCTTTGGGTCTTTTTTTGAGTCAAGCATAGAAATCCAAGACACTTTTTTTTCAGGTGAAGAGTTTGCTTCTGCTGCTTGTGCATTTTCTGGGATAAGTACGAGTGAGCAGGCGAGTGCCAGCATAAAAAGTGAGTATTCCATAAGATCCCCTTATTAAATAAAATTATGGTAACAATGATTCTCTACCCCGATAGAGAAATTCACTTAATTTTATACATTCCTATTTTAAAAAAGCAAGCAAACGTTAGTTTCTATTTTTTTGGTTTCCAAGAGTTTAAAAAATGTACCAATGCTTCCATGCCCTTTTTTGAAAGCGTAGAAATAACAACATTTGGTTGGTAGTGCTCTATTTGGAATATCATGTCGTCAATGTTCTCTACTTTGTCTGCTTTGTTAAAAACATAGAGCATGTTTTTGTCTACACCAAGCTCTTCAAGAATGTCATTAACAATTTCAATATGGTCTTGATAATTAGGATCAGAAAGATCAACAACATGCAAAAGAAGATCCGCATATTGTAGTTCAGAAAGTGTTGATTTAAATGCATCAATAAGATTGTGTGGTAAATTTTGAATAAACCCTACCGTGTCAGAAATGACGCCAACTTTTTGACTGTCTACATATAGTTCACGTGTGGTGGTATCGAGTGTTGCAAAAAGTTTGTCTTCTACAAGTACACCGCTGTGTGTAAGTGCATTTAAAATTGAAGATTTTCCTGCATTGGTATAACCGATAAGGCAGATGTGGGGCACGCCTCTGCTGAGCCTTTGTTTGCGCTGAGTTTCACGTGCTTTA
>Ga0114925_10001920_pt1 | contig 10451 bp, 5 predicted proteins | sample SumtaG_2_FD_87287 | JGI IMG/M metagenome (GOLD analysis project Ga0114925, IMG submission 87287) | Deep subsurface microbial communities from Indian Ocean to uncover new lineages of life (NeLLi) - Sumatra_00607 metaG | ecosystem: Environmental > Aquatic > Marine > Oceanic > Sediment | place...
AATCGTCTACCAATGCATTTTTCTGGAATGGTTGTGGGGAAATCTGGTGAAAAATATCATGTTCCTCTCGACAAAGGTACTGGCGTACCCTGGAAATTAATTTTATCTGTTTTGAAAGAACAGAACTATTTAGACAAGGTTAACCTCATCTGTGAAAGCAAAGTTCCAAAAAAATCAAAGCTTAAAGGGAATGCAATAACTGACGCGGTACGTGCAAGAGAATTTATGGCATCTGATCAACTAGTAAAGGAATATAAGGGGAAACCTGGTCATTTAGATTATTATTTTTCTTAGCTGTGATCGAGTTATTACATGTCATCATTCTTCTCATCAGATAGATCAAATTCTAATGCACTCAAATCAAGATGACCTTCTTTAGATTTTTTCTCTTTTTGAGCTTTAAATGCTACTTTAAGTTTTTCTTCTGTGGAAAGCTTTGGTGCTTGTGGTTTTCTTCGATTACGCATTTTATATAGACCAACAACTGCACCACCAAATACTATACTAACAAAGAGAATAATAAGTAGTATTTCTAATCCTGCTGGAGGAGTAAATGACTGAGATCGTCCAAGAACTCCAATTACTGTTGTATGATCGAAATAGCCAATAATAAGCTTATTCTCTGTGTCATAAAAGAGATCATCAGCTCTTTCCCATTGGTTACTCGATTCATTGAAGAAATAAACTTCAAGCTCATCCAAATCAAAATCAGGATCATTCTCTAAATCTGCGTATGAAAAACTAATATTCATATAAACTAGGGCACTAGGATTACTTAGAGTTATATCGATGTAAAGTCCAAAACCACTATAAGTTTCATTAAGTTCTATCCCACTGGGAAGTGTACTTAACCGCTCTATCGTTATATTAGTTGGTTCAGATGTAGTTATCTCAATTGAAACATCTTGGAAGTTGTATGTGTATGACCCTGGAGGAACTAATTGTTGAATATTATTTCTAATCGTAAAAGTATCATTTGATAGTACAGCACCAGGTTGTCCTGTTGTAATACTTGCAATTCTGACCAAATAGTTAGTCCCGTCATTAACTTGTGTTGTATCCCAAAGATAAGAAGTATTTTGCACGCTATCAACAAGTACTGTCCATGAAGAACCATTATTTGGTGAAAAATAAATACGATAATCTAATTCTTCTGTACAACTCCATGATATATTACACCAGCTTGAAATAAGTTCTCCTCCAGTTGGATAATTAAGAGTTATTGTTATTGCTTGTTGAACGTATAATGTAAAGGTAATATTACGTTGATTTCCAGCACTATCGTTTGCATAGACGACTATTTGGTAATTCCCTATAGTAGAGGGTGCTATCAAACCTGATTTATTTGGAAATATCGGAGGACCACCATCTATTGTGTACCAGTAATTATCTTGGTTTGTATCATTAATTGCAAATGGAACATAAGTACTATTTCCCGCGTTTACTACATCACTTACAAAATAATCAATAGTTGGTTCTGTATCATCTACCCAAAACTCATAGTAGGCTTTAGACCAGTTAAAGACATTATTTCGTGCATATACCTCTAACGTATGGAATCCCTCTGAGGTAGGAAGAGAAATCAATACTACAACCGATACAGTTGTGTTTGTAACAGTAGTACCTGCATCCCAGTTATAAGTATAAGATCCATTACTACCGAGAACATCTACATCGATTTGTACAGTTGATTGGAGTATACTACCGTTAGTTGGATTCAACAAGGTGATAGAAAGAAAGGAATATGAGATATTAAAATAAACAGGAATTGCTATATTTTCATTACCTAAAGTATCATTAATGAACGCTCTGATTCTATAACTTCCTGAACCTAATGAACTGAATCCAGTCCAGAAGAAATTTGAATAGGTTAATGAAATATTAATATTGATCCACATTCCTCCTTGATATATTTGATACCAACAAGAATCGACATATTGAGATGCAGATACATTAATTGTTATTGGTATTGATGTGAAGGTAGAATTGGTAGGATCTATAATGATAATGTTAAATGACTGGAATATACCTAAGGGAAAATTATCTACTGCATTCGCAGATCCTAAAATTAAGTATGGTGTGTCACCAATGCCATTGGAATCTGTATCAAAAGCATTATAGTTATACCAGTAATTTCCATGTGCTGTATTGTTCCAAAAATTATTTCCTGTTAGTTCATCATCTTGAGCTGTTCCACTCAAAAAACTATTATTGAATACCAGATTATTAGCAGCACCATTATATATCCACACACCTCTATCGATCCCACTCACCACACCATTCGATGAAAAGTTATTCAAAAGGAGATTATTACTATTAGCTGTATTAATAATTACTCCACAATCTAAGTTTCTAGATATATTATTTCCAATAATGTCATTATTATAATCAGTTGCAGGTAATCCCTCAATGAAAATGCCATTTAAGTTGCTATAAATAGTACAATTCTTGATCAGACTTTCATTAACATATTGAAAATAAATTCCATGACCAGTGCAATTATAGACACTTGTATTGATAATCGTGATATATTGGGTTGGTGAAGAACCAGTATAATAACACGCAATATTTCGATCAGTATTATTCCATATTGCCGCATTAGCGACAGTACAATTCGAGGAATCTTGGATCATGATACCACGATCGTTGAAACTGCTCATTAAATAATCAACAGTAATTAAGGTAGATTGCTGACAGAATATACCATATCCTATATTATTAGAAGTGTTAGTTTGTACAATTGATACATTGTAACAGTTCAATAAAAAGATCCCATGAACTTGTGAATTGTTAATTGTACAATCTTCAATAATTGTGTTATTACCTTCTATATAAATTCCATTTTGAGATGAATTCTGAATAATATTTCTGAACACACTACAGTTGTTACTCTTAATATAAATAGCAGTACCAGTATTGTTATAAAAATCGTTTCCCGTTATATTAGTACCTACCCCAGATGTATCTATATAGAGTGTATATAACCCTAAATTTTGTCTGAAAAAATTATTTATTATGATAGAACTGTTAGCAACAATATGGAGAGCATATAAAGCTGATTTACTATTAATGATGGTATTATTCAAGAAAGTGCAATTTAAATTCCCATTAAAATATTCGATATAGTTTCCTTTATTCCTATCAAATATAGTTCTATTTACAATAATGTTTTGTGTATCAAAGAGATAAATCCCTTCTTTAATACTATTATTAAAAACGCAATGCTGAACGTTAAGATTAGAACAGCTGGCTGTAAAAATGCCAATATAGTTATTTGTAAAGTTAGACCGGAGTAAAGTAACATCATCTATGTCTATTTGAACACCACGATTCGTATCTGAATGACCTGCAAAACTTATCCATGTATCTTCAAGATATAAAGCCGAACCACTGATAGCATAAAGATAAAAACGGTTTGAAACATTAGCAGAGGTTATTATACTATTATATGCAGAGAAACTGTGGCCAGAGAAAATACGGAGAAAATTACTTCCATTTGAGGAACATACAAAGCGAATGGTCACATTATTCAATCGAAGGTCAGTACCACCGTTGAGATCAAAATCACCCTCAATCGTAATATATTCGTTACTTCTAACCTCCAGACCTCCAGATCCAACCCAAGATCCATTGATAAAGGTAGTATTCTGGAAGTAATGATGAGATACTGTTAATGGCCATTTATCTATATTACCAGGAGAACCAGCTATCGTATATGTCGTTTCACCAACTTTATCACCATTAAGATCAGCACCAGTATAATCGGAGCTATAATAATTACCTAAAAATAGATATGAAAAAGAATTTTCATTTGCATTAGGGCTAGTATCCTGTCCTTGCGAAAAAGTGTTATTATACAAATCGTTAAGAAAAATAGTATTATTTTTACCCGATGATATACTAACCCCGAAATTGTTAGAATATATTGTATTTCTTGTAAGCCAAGTGTGATTAGCCCAAATACTAATACCTTGATTAGTTGATTCAAAAACAGTATTGTTTTCCACTACTACATAATCAGCTGCTGGCATGATGGTTATTCCAACATTCCTACTATAAGTTATTATATTATCCCAAATTCTAGTGCGATCTGCAGCTGCAGAAAGCAGAATACCATCATTATTATTATAGAATACATTTTTAGAGATATTACAAGCTCCCGTCCCAATATATATTCCATTAGAATTAGAGTTATTGATGTGATTACCAATAATATTAGCATTCCCAGAAAGTATTCTTATTGGTTCTAACCCTGAATTATTCAGAAAGATATTTTCTAGAAGAGTAACATTGATAACATCTCCTCCAAAGGCCGAAGCAGCAATATTAGAACAATTATAAAATACATTTTTTTCAAACCATGTATTTTGAGCGGATGCAGTGGTATAAACCCCAAAATGAGTTGTATTAGCGATGGTGTTGTTAATGAATTGATTATAATTACCACCGGTGAGATTGAATCCATAACCGTTTTTCACATCTTCAATCGTGTTATTAAGAAAAATATTGTAACTAGGAGAAGGAGGATTTTGAATTATGGTTACTCCTTCATTTATATCATAAAAATGGTTAAAACTAAAATAATTATAATTCCCTCGAAAGAATTCTATTGCTTTAGTGCAATTATAGACTTCTGAAAAGGTTATATTGTTATTTGAGGAAGCAGTATTAGAGATTACAATTGCAGAACCTAAATTACAGATTGTTGTTTGATTAATTGTTACATTGGAAGCTGACAAAGTGTTTGTTCCTAAAGCTATTCCTATTGTACTAATATTATTTCCTTGTAGGTAGCAATTGTCAAATCGGACATAATAATCATTAAAAGGAAGTGCAATAAGAGTATGAACATTTCCCATAACTGTGATATTCAAGTCAGAAATAATGAAAGGGTTTACTTGTGAGCCATTGCCCAAAAAACCTTCTTGATTAGCAAAGTTTTGTAGATTTGTTGTGTTAATAATCTCGTGATTCCAAAACTGTTTATACACACGAGGATGATCATCCGTTCCATTAAACGGATCTATCATAAGATAAGAATTATCGCAAATACCGTCTTTAGTAGGGTTATCATCCGTCCAGTCAGCCACATTACTATAATAATTATACAGAAAATTATTGAATGTAGCATTTAGGGAGTAGACATTTGTACCTAAGTTTTCGAATGTATTATATTTAATTGTGTTATCAATAGTTGGGGAATCCATAAAAAGACCATAAAAACCAACGCTGGTGTTAATAATCGTATTTCCAATAATTAAACCGTTAGTAACATTATAGAACAATGTATTGTTCTCGTACGCATCTGCATCAAAGTAACAATTGCGTAAAATAAAATATAAAGACACATTATGCATCTGGAAAAGAAAAGGGTCATTATTGCTTGTGATATTATAATTCTCAATAATAATTGGATCAAAATCCGTACCTGTTCCACTCCAACCTCTTGTAGTGGCTGTAGCTGTTAAATTCAAGTTATCAGTTATGAGAATAGGAGTACTAACTATATTATTGCTCATATTCGAAGGTGAATATCCAATTCTCTGTTCAAGGCTAAAGGAATCAAGATTATCTTCTTCAGATTGATGTTCTAGAAGAGATTTCTCACTAGAAGGACTATCGTCAATGGAATCACCTATCAATTTATTTCCCATCAGACGATTGGTGGAATACACCATTGAATCGTTCTTCTGTGAGTCCTCATTTGATGATTGTATCGAAATTAATGAAGTAACAGTGATAATTTGAAAAAAAAAGATAATTGAGATTAAAAGAAAGTTCAATTCTTTTCTAAAATGTATTTTAAGCATAGGCAAAAACCCCTCATGTTTCAGAAGAGAGATTGAGTTAGGAAAGTAGGTGGATTAATTCTGAATATAAAATTAATCACATATATTTAGAATGATAGAAAAAGTATTCAAGGGTTTGTACAAACCTAACACGTTTTATTACATTTTACCTTCAAGTATTCTATAAAAAATAACTTAATTAAGTACAATTATCCTATTGCAATGCTCTAGGAGATAGAAACCTTTTTGGTTGAACGAGTTCTAGCACGTTTACTACGAATTGCCTCGAGCTCAGCCATATACGAATTTATTTCCGCTGCAATCTTTGTATCATCTTCCTTTTCTTTGATTGGGGTTAAAGGTTTAATAATACCTTCTTTTGACATAGAATCAATTTTCTCCCAAGCTCTTAGCTTTCTCTCTGATCGTCCTAATTCGGCTAAAAACATGAAATCTTCTGGATTTTCTCGGATTTTCCGAATGACTTGGCGATAACGGCTTGCGTGTTCAGCAACACGGGAAAGAGAATACATGAAAAATAAAATACCAACAATCCCAAATTGGCCATGAATTAACCCAGTCCAAGTTAGTACAGTCAATGTATTATTCCCTGCATAAAAAATTAGAAAAACGCTTAAAAATGAAAGAATTAAAAACGATGAGAATGTAACATTAGGCTTTTCCTTTGATCGAATATAACCTGCAAAGAAGAATGCTCCAGCTGCAAGTGGGACAAGCCATACCCCAACAATATCAACCAGATGTGTAAGTTGAATATTGAAATCTAATAAATCATATAAAAACGGATCTTTGAAAATTAGGTCAAGTAAACTTCCTAGAAAATTGAATGAATAAAGAATTCCATATATGGTTGGTATGATAACAGATGAACACTTTAGTGTTATAATCAACCATTGTGGGAATATTAAATGTTCGATATTGCTAAGTAAATTTAAACAAGCAATAGCAAAAGCAAAATAATACACAGTTACTCCCAATGTTGCTAATATACCTCCAGTAAATTGAAGCGTATCAAGTAGAAAGTAAAATAAGTCATTCGTACTAGCAAACACACCAAAAGAATCTATTATCAACCAAAACGATAAGAATAATTGTCCCACACCTTGTAAAAGATAACCATAAGCAAAGATTTTGAAATAACCAATAATCGGATCTCTCATTGCGATTCCCCACTCCCAAAAGATAAAGAGCACTCCAATATAGCATATTAGCAATGCAGAATGATGGCTTATAACAAAAAGCGATTTCAGAATTAAGATAAGGACAAGAAGTAAGTAATTGGGAAAACTTTCAGTAATTTCTGTCAATATTGTAGGATCACCAATCTCAAAAATGAAATTAGTTCCAAGAAGTTGAGTAACATCAGAAAAGAGGGCGAGAAGTTCATACCCATATGACAAAACAACAATGATTTGAGATATAATTACCAGAGTCATTGCAATTTTAAGTAAGTGACGAACGATTTTTTTACTGGCTATGTCAAATGGATAAATTTTACTCAATGAAAATAACACAGGAATGGAAATTAATGAGGTAATTAAACTAATACAGATAATAATTACTTTAAGTTCAAAACTAAGACCATTTCCAAGGAAAGGAAAAAAAGTTCCAATGAGAAAATCAACTAAAGAAATGATGAGTAAGATGGCTATGATTAAATTCATTTTTGGTTGAATTCGTTGTGCTGGTAAGAATTTTTGAGCAGTAAAATAACATACAAGGTAGAGAACAATAGCTATAACAAAAACTATGAGCATTGGAAACAATAATAGTTCTAAACTCATCATATCATTCCTCATGAAAGACTTTCGATGAAAAATCTGGAAACAAACTCTTTAGTATTACTAAATTGAGGAACAACACTAATTTTTTCAAAAGCATCAATTTCAGAGGCATATTTATTCATAAACGCTCTTCCGAATTTTTTTACACTCTCACGTAAATATTCCTCGTATAACGAAGTTAATAAGATGATTTTATAATTTCTCCAATCTTCAATAATCAGTTTTACCTTTTTCATTTCAATTAATTTTGTTTCATCCTGTCTATCAATAATTTCCCCGATCATTGCGGATACACTGGTAATCAAAGATGATAAACCAGCACTAGCTAGAAGCTCATCCATTGTTGATTGGGGTAGAAAATAATGCGTGAAGAGAGGAAGACCAGCTTTTGATACAATAAAAAGCGAATATAGTAGGGGTTTCTTCTTCTTCTTGATGGTTCGAGGATTTTCAGCAAATTTCTCCATAGTTTGGGTTAATTTGTCAAAGAGATTTCGAATGGATGCTTTTTCGTGAATAGTCCAATTAATAAGAGTTCCAGGTATAACATACTTTTCTGATCTAATAGATGGTAATGTTGTTAGCACTGGTAAGCTTATTATCTCTTCTATCTTTATTATTTCTTCTTGATCTTTTTCTGGATATTCAAATAAGAATTTATCAACAATTACCCCGCTAAACTTTAATAAAGGGTGAGTACCTACGACAGCATCGATATTTGCAGCTAATAGTGAATTTGAAACAATATCATGATCAGTAATGGCAAAACAAAAACTAGAATTCATTATTGGGAAAGAAGCTCTTGTGATACTATTAGGTAAATTGAGTACAACTATATCAAACAATTGCCCTTTTTTGATTACTCGAAACATCTTCGTTAGTCGTCTGAATAACTTCGAAATTTCTTTATCGTTTAATGATTGCCATTTACGGATTTGGTTGATAGAAATTCCACTTGGAGAAACAGTAATTGAAGGAGCTTCATCTGATATGTTAACTGTAATTAGCTTATATATAGCTTCCTCGATACCAACCTCTGTATCTATAATCCAATCATTACTAGTAAGATAATTATCAATATCATTACATTCTGATGAATATTTCAAAGTTTCAAAGATGATAGGAATATCAAAATCAATATCTATTAATAATGTCTTATAACCAGCTCTACTAAAACTTTTAGCTGTATTTACGGCAATTATTGCTTTTTCTACAATATTGGTTAAAGAAAAAAATGAGATAACTGGAAGTTTTGAGGAGAAGGACATTAATGAATTCAATCTCCATTTGATTTCAATTTAACATTTTGAGCAAGTTTCGCGATTTCTTGACTAAAGGGGTGGGTAGGGTGCTCTAGGACAATAATCTTATCTGATTGAGATCGTGCTATGTCACAATAACAAGGGATCTTAGCTAGAATGAAAACATCCTTCTGTTGAGCGAATGTGTCAAGACCTTGAGAGATTGAATTGTACTCTGCATCAGCAGATTCAAGAGTAGCATGTTCTTGCCAACTTTGATTCAATGTACGATTCATAACTAAACCAAGGAATTTATCTTGAAAACCTTGGAGCATGTGAGTTACAATTAGCTTAGTACCTTCAAGATCAGCTAGTGTAGGCTTTAATATCAAAGCAATAGCGTCTGATATTATCATTGCGTTTGCAACGTCTCTTCTTAACCCTGGACCTGTATCTATAATTATGTAATCTACTCCATATTCATCTTCTATTATATCTTGGCATTCAATTATACGAGAAAAAGCTTCTCGATGATCATCATCCGTATAGCTATGTACTTTTGAAATAGTTTCAGGTTTTGGGTCTGCTAATCCAACTAAAAGGTTTCCACCTTGTTTATTCAATTCAGGTGATTCATATGGGAAAAGTACGTCTTCAATGTCTATATTGTCATAGAATGATTGATTTAAATACGTTCCTTTCCGTGTACCAAATATAGCAAATAATGCGGGACCTAGAAAGTCAAAGTCGAGTAAACAAACATTATTTCCTTCTCGTGCTAACTGTACAGCCGTATTTAAACTTGTATTTGTTTTGCCAGTACCACCTTTGTAACTATGGAAACTCCACGTTGCAGTCATACAATAATCCTCCATTTTAAGGTTAGTTACTAGAAGTTAATATATGTAAAGAGTTATTCTAATCATACTATTAAGAAGTTCCTCTCGTTCATAGTTCAGACATTTTAAAATATAATCCAATTGAATTAAATAAGAATGTAAGATTAAGTATAAGGTTAAATAAACAAGTTTAATGATTTGGTGGGTTTTATATAGAGAATGGTAGAATACAGTTCTATTTGAGAGAGTCATCACAAATCTTTAAGAGGTCGAATCCCATTGAATAAAAGAAACACACTCAAATTTAACTTTCTTTTTGTAGAATTTTTGGATTATTTAATTCAATTAGGATATGGGGAAGAAAGAACAGGGTTTATTGAAGGAGTATTTCAACGTGCGTTCTTTGATGAGTGGGTAGAATTTTTAGCATGGCAAAGAGAAATAAGAGGACCGTTTGCATATATAAAAGCAGAATTATTTGATGAAAAATAAATTTTAACGAATTCTGAAATATTTGGAAATATTTTGAACAAGCAATTGATCATTCTTCTAATTAAAACCCACTCAGTCTTTTTACAGATTATGTTTTATTAATTAGTTTAGAAGCAATAGAATCCAGTATCAAAATTGAATAAGGAAAATAAATTAATACTAACTCCTGAATAATCGCTAAATAATGCTTAAAATCCTTTAAAAAGCGGTTTAATAAAGATGACTGTATTTAAAATTCCTAATAATAGATTTATAGAACGTAGAGAAAAATTCAATAAGATAATT
>Ga0114925_10001921_pt1 | contig 10450 bp, 5 predicted proteins | sample SumtaG_2_FD_87287 | JGI IMG/M metagenome (GOLD analysis project Ga0114925, IMG submission 87287) | Deep subsurface microbial communities from Indian Ocean to uncover new lineages of life (NeLLi) - Sumatra_00607 metaG | ecosystem: Environmental > Aquatic > Marine > Oceanic > Sediment | place...
AAAGCACAGTAACTGACTTGGCAAGGTTTCGAGGTTTATCAGGATCATAACCATTTCTTGTTGCCATATAGTAACTAAAAAGCTGCAAAGGAACTACATACACCATTGTTGAAAACTCCGGCTCAACCCCAGCAGGAATCGTGAATGTGTGGTCTGATAAGCTATCCAAGTCAGTATCGCCTTCCTCGATGATAGAAATAATGGATGCTCCTCTTGCCTTCATCTCCATAATGTTTCCAATAACGCGACTTCTGGTTCCATCATTGGGCACCACGAATATGACCGGATAGTCGCTCTGAACAAGGGCGATTGGCCCATGTTTGGATTCGCCTGCAGAGTATCCCTCCGCATGATTGTAAGCGATCTCCTTGAGCTTAAGGGCTCCTTCGCAGGCTGTGGCCATAGAAACCCCTCGTCCCAAGAACAGAAGACTCGGCTTGTCATAGAGAATGCCAGCTAATCGCCTTGCCCGCTCTTCTTGTGTTGAGATGACATTTGAAACAATTTCAGGAATTCCTTGCAAAGATTGACGTTTTTTCTCTATCTCTTCGGAATCGATGAACCCCGTAAGCTCTCCTAGGGCAAGTGCAATCTGAGCAAGCGAAGTGAGCTGGACCATGAATGTCTTCGTAGCAGCCACGCCAATCTCAGGCCCTGCTTGTGTGATAACGGTATAATCAGCCATTCTCGTGATAGAGCTACCCACCACATTTGTTATTGCAAGCACCTTGACACCGAATTTCTGTGCGTATTTGACAGCTGTAATCGTGTCAGTTGTTTCTCCAGACTGTGTGATTGCAACTAGGCAATCATCTTTGGATAAGGCGCCATAGACTGTGTCTGGGAAATCACTAGCCAGTTCAAAGGTAGGAAGGATTCCAGCGATTGATGCAAACATGTGACGTGATGCCATTGCAGCATGTCCAGATGTTCCCATTGCAAGCAGATAGACTCGTCGTGCATTGTGAATAAGCCTAGCAGCATCCTCAATTATTCCCCGTTTCAATCGAAGTGTATTCCTTATCGCATCGGGCTGTTCATGTATTTCTTTTAACATGAAATGCGGAAATCCACTCTTCTGCGCTTGATCTGCTGTCCAGCTTATCTTAATCGTTTCCCGATTCACAAGCGTGTTATCGCTGAGTTTCCTGATTTCAATACCATCCACTGATAATGTAGCTATCTCGCCATCTAGCAGGAGAATCATGTTGCTAGTCATCGGCAGGAATGCTGGAATGTCCGAGGAAACATACGATACACCATCTCCCCTTCCAAGAACAAGCGGGTTTCCATTGCGTGTGCATACGATCTTCTCAGGTTCCTTTGTTGATACTACTACTATGGCATAAGTACCTTCAATCTGCTTTGTGACCTCTTTGAGAGCAGCCACAAGGTCCATCCCCTCTTTCATATGCTCCTCAATCAAATGTGGAATTACTTCTGTATCTGTTTCAGACCTGAACTTGTGACTTCTTGAATGCAAGTCCTTTCTCAGTTGAAGAAAGTTGTCTATCACTCCATTATGTATTACAGCTATCTCGTTTTTGCAGTCAAAATGCGGATGCGAATTCATGAGCGATGGAACACCATGTGTTGCCCAGCGAGTGTGACCTATTCCAATGAATCCTGGAAGGTCATCAAGGTTCAGACTTCTATGAACGTCATCGACCTTGCCTTCGTCCTTCTTTGTATGCAGACGATTGTCAGCAATGGTGGTAATGCCTACGGAATCGTAACCCCTATACTCAAGACGTTTTAGTGCTTGATGAAGAAATGAGGCAACCTCGCCTCGCCCTTGAACAACACCGATTATTCCGCACATCTCAAAGATGCTCCAAGAAACTGCTATGACCGACCTTACTTACACTAACTTGAAAGAGTATGTGAAAGAGATAAATGTTGACCAACTAACCAGTTAGCTCAATCTCGATATATACCGAGTCTGGAATTCTTACACGCATTATCTGACGTATTGCACGTTCATCCGCATCAATATCTATTAGACGCTTATGAATTCTCATTTCCCATTTATCCCACGACTCGGTGCCTTGACCACATGGGGTCTTGCGAGTTGGTACTACCATTCGTCGGGTTGGCAGCGGAATAGGACCCGCCATTCGAACACCAGTCTTGCGTGTTATGCGCTTAATTTGATTGCAAACACCATCAAGATCTTCTGTACTTGTGCTTGATAGTCGAATTCTCGCTTTCTGAGTCATTTGGAATTACAGCTCCACTCGGTAGGGCATCCAAGGCAACCGTCTTGCATCCCGATAAAAAGATTGTCTTGTGGGGCGCGTCATGAAAGTATGGAGCTGCTCCTAGACAGATAGCAGAATAATAGCCAAATCAACCCAGAATTCAATGTACGGTATATCAATAAGCACACATTTTCTTTCGGAACCTAAGTGTTGCATTTGAAATCTCTTACACTTGTGAAACTGGGCGGTTCAGTAATAACTCAGAAAAAAGTTTCTCCACCTACTGTCAATAATATGGCAATTAATCGTATTGCCAAAGAGCTCCAAACTCACCAAGGATCTCTAATAGTCGTTCTAGGGGGAGGTGCACATGGTCACCAAGCCGCACACATTCATGGATTTGGAGATTCGTCTACTCCACTAGAGAAACTTCTCGCAGGCATTCCATCAATACATCACAATATGACACTGCTATCACTTGAGGTTGAACAAGCGTTAAACGCTAATGGCATCCCATCTGTTGTAATTCCGCCATTTTCCTCAGTTAGCATGCACGATGGCGAGATAATGAACTTTCCAACAGACATAATCAAATGGGCCTTGGAAGCCCACTGTGCGGTCATTATCCACGGAGATGTGTGCCTTGACGATGTGCAAGGGGCCTCCATCCTAAGCGGTGATACTATTTCGGTTTACCTAGCAAAAGCATTGGATATCAAGAGAGTATTCATTGGCACGGACGTAGATGGCATATTCGAAGAAGATCCCCGTGTCAACCCGAATGCCACTCTCGTGTCTGTGATTGACAGTTCCAACAAGGACTCCGTTCTGGCAGGTGCAGGGACTTCCGCAGCCACAGATGTAACAGGAGGTATGGCACGGAAGGCATGGGAGCTTTTTGAGCTAGCCAATCAGACAACTCAAATTGCAATCTTCAACCTCACGGCTCCAGGGCGTCTAACTGCTCTTCTTGCAGATAAATCAACTACTTGTACCAGAATAGAATTCTGAAACACTATACCAGCATTTCTGCAATTGCATCATCCATCGTCTTCATGATCAAATTCGCTGGAACCATAGCACTATCATCAAGATACTCAGCTGCTGTTAGGAGGCATATCACTTGCGTCGACCCGCAAATCCGGCATGCTAAATTACTATGAAGATTCAGAAGCGTGTTAAGCTGTTGCTGTGTCGGAAATACAACATAGGATTTCTTGCCAACGCAGAAATCATAGTATTCATGGCCTCGAGAAACAGGCCCATTCTGTTTCCCACTTTCTCCAATTAGTAGATTAATCGCTCTCTCCTTGAGGTTTCCCAGTACTGATGAATTCACAATCCAGAGGTTCTTCTCGAAATCAGTATATCGCTTCTCGGCTCCAACACGCAACGCCACAAGCACCTCATCAGCAAGGAGTTCTGTGAGAGCACGTTTGCCTTCCTCAACACTCATGGGAGCTGACCTCCCTTTGAGTGACTGCAACGCAGTAGTGTCGATAAACTCTAGAAGGGCATCCCACGCAATATGTCCATCCGACAAATCAACGAAGTCTTCGATTAAACCAAACCAGAGGCGCATTTGGACTGCACGGCTCGTAGCTGAACCAACATCATGCACAGCTCCTCGCAAATCAATCCTTTCTGATTTGGAGAATTTAGCAACCACACCAGGCTGCTCTTCAACCATCTCGATCCTATGTGGCTTTCCATGAACAAGTTCATCCACCACCTTGTTCAGTGAGCTGGGAAAAGCTGATGTTACAGTTACGGCATCAAATGTTTCCGAACTGTCAGTGAGTTCTCTTAGCTTGGCTGCAGCGATGCTTCCTCTCACCACTACCACCAATTTGTTGATATTATTCCCGAGCTCACTCATGCATGCTCCGATCTGTCCCAAAACCGATTCTATGGAAGATGCTTTCAGATGGTTTGGCAAGATGAGTATGGCATGATTGCCCGCAATCAATTGTGCCCCATTCGAATCCAGCTTTTGATATTCAAAGTTATGAACCGAGTCCAGACGTCGAATCATGTAGTCCATAATAACGTCCCTAACAGCTTCCAATTCTCTGCCTGGCAATGTAAACACAAAACCCCCAGGTACAAGTGAAAGTGCTTCGCGTGCAATAGCTCCCAGGGAAACAAGGTCGCGGATTATCTCAGCAATATCATTTTCAGCGAATTGCGAATCCAGAGTTATTAATAGGCTCCTAATCTCAATCTCAGTGGCCATATCTCTAGATGCGAGAAAAGCAACTACATGGTTCGCCAGCTCACCTAGCCGATCAAACACCACCCCCTTGGGTTTGGTAATTGTGCACGTTCCGTGCACGACCGTGTTAAGTTCAGCTTTCTCACAGCCTTCAGTGACTGCTTCTTTAGCATCCTTTCCTGAGGTTCCAGACATGGGTACAAACAGCCTAGTGGCGATTTCGAAGGTACTAGAACTCGGAACATGAATGAGGGCTCTGCCGCACTTCAGTGACTTGAGGTACTCTTCCTGTTCAGCATTGAGAGCCATATACTTAGACCCAATGGAGCTGTCGTACGGCAGACGAAATGTAATCTTAGTTGCAGTATTTGCCAAAATGTTCGAGGAAATGTTCGGTCTTGTTGACACAACAATGACTCCTTGTCCGGTAGCCCGTTGAAGCATAACCATTGACTCGCCAGTGGTAATATCTGCTGCAGAATGCCTTGTGTAGCTCTCAGGCACCAAATTACTTGCCTCTTCAAGAACTACTACATGATGCAGTCCAGGCCTTATTCCGCGTTTCATAGCACTGTCGAATATTCTCTTGGCAACAAGATTGTAGAGGATCCGGACTGCATCCATCCCGCCTACCCTTGCAACATGACGCATGTCGAATACTACACGCTTGTTCAACAGAGTAGAAATCTTGAGTGCTTTTGGTCCCCCTTTCAGTATGGACCCAAGGGGCTCACGTGACAATATCTCAAGACGGTTTAGAAGCGCATCCCTAGTCATGCTTCCAAAGCGATCATTGCCAGCCAGTTTCGAGATAATCTGGTTGAGGGCTTGGACTGACTTCGTCCCACACCTTGATCTCGCTAACTCCAACACTGATTCTCGCAAGAGCTTCTCCATGGCAGGTGAAAGTTCAGATGACACACCTCTTTCATTTATGAGCTCCTTTAGAATCGCAAATGTTGCATGTGCATCTATCTCACTTGAATCCATTTCAGTGTCTAACAGATCCATCACGAAAGAGGCATCTTTTCCCGGACTGAGTATGAGAATGTCGGAGTCCCATCCAGCAAGGTCCGCATACTCGGATCCTTTGATATCAAACACCCACCAAGGAACATCAGTCTTCAAACTCAATTCAAGCATCAATTTCTTCACAAGATTTGTCTTACCCGTGCCAGTAGCACCGAGAACTGCAACATGTTCTCTCAGCCACTCCGATTTAATCCCGATATCACTGATGCGTCGCCCTCCGTAGATTGTCTTTCCAATAATCAGCTCATTATCTATCAGCTCCCTCAGCGGAACTGGAAAGACTGGAGCCACGGTCGCTGCAATCACAGGAAGCTGTTGTACAGGGGTGTTTACGTAGCCCACTAAGGAACTCACATGGATTTTTTGACGTTTGAAATGGCGTCTGGTGATAAGTCTACATGCAGTTCTGCCTCGAATTTCTCTTTTCTTCAAGGAAATGTTTCCTTCCCCACCCCAAATCGAGGCGATAAGACCGTTTACACCATTCGTCACCCTTTCAAGTTCAGCAGTATCTTTGGCCTTAGCAAGAACGTATACGGAGTTGTTAAACCAGCCAGAATCACCTTGCATTCTCTCATGTTGGTCTAGAAGTTTTCTCTTGTTGGCATGGTCAGTCAAGGAATCCTCATTTCTCAGCTCCTTTGCGCGAATGTTTTTCCATTCTCCTTCCATCCTCTTCCTCTCTCTGCCCGCTTTTGCACTTGAGAATACACAAGTAAGTGTGACAGAGTATCTCTGTTTGATTGCAGTAGAGATGAATGTGCCAACCTGCGAGGCATCAATCGAAGGCGCAACTCGGGGGATTCCCGAAATGAATGTGAGTGATTGAAGCATCCCATCATCATGAGTCATTGCTGAAGGCTTTCTCGACGAGTCCATGCAATGCACTATTCCAGTCGCTCCCCTCAGCTTGTTTTCTCCTAGCTGCTGCACTTCAACCCCGTTCAAAGAAGCCAAAAGAATAGCTTCCGTTCGCGTGGCTTCTCGCTTCAAAATCCCCTTAATTTCCACTAGATTCTTTCCAGATGCAGTAATGAACAACCGCAGGAATGGCTCCCCTTTCTCTACTCCCGCCTCATATGCCATAGTAACCCTGCTATCCAGGCTTGCACGCAATGCTAAGAGCATTGCAGCATTATATCTTGGCTTCTTGCCCGGATCAACAACAATTGAGCTAGGCACAGAGGCAAGTTCCAGTACGCAAGTCACAACAACATGCCTATCCAGTTGAATAACGAGGAACTTCTCATCGATAAGAACTGACAATTCATCATTACGAATTCTCTCGCTGGTCAGCAACCCACCTGACAGGATTGGTATTGCACAAACAATGACCTCGACAGTCAGTTTCAAAGGCACAGGCGGCTGTTGGATCAGACCGATAAGAGGTAACAAGTACACGAACATCATGTAGAGGCCGCATACAATCGTGCCGCCAATCCACATTATTCTGACCAAGGTCCACAGTCCTAGATACGTGCGGCTAAATACCTGTATCACCTTCTCATCTCTCTTTGTCATATACTAGGCTGTGTGATAGAGCGGATTTTGTCTGTTGCAGATGACAATACTCAATTCCTTCACCATAGATATGCGGTCAGTTCATAGTTTCAGATTTCTCCATAAGAACTCCCCCAGTTATCTTACAACTTGACTCATTGAGAAACAACGCAGTAACTGTAGGAGGTTAATAACCCCAGTTCGCGACTCACCTTAGAGTAATCTAGACCTGTTGCTTCGTGCTACTGTAAGCAAAGCACAGGCAAACGGAGATTAAAACCCAAATCGAGGAGGAACCTATCCTGAAAAACAGTGCAGTTCCCTTGCTGATTGTTTTAGCTGCTATTTTTTTTCTATTCGTATGCGGCACGACTACCGTTTCCGCTGAAGGCGAAAATGTTGTTTCCAGAGGGGAAACCATAACCATTACTGCTCAGTTGTTACAAAATGGGACCTATGGGGACCCAGTTGTCAACCAGAGAATAGAATTCTTCGACCAGACCCACGATTCGTTTCTTGGCTCAGACATGACCGATTCAAATGGCTTAGCACACATCGATTGGCTTCTCCCCTCCGGACATCCACTGGGTTTTATGATGATTAATGCGACTTTTCGCGGCAATCAATCGCTTTCACTCTCGCCTTCCTGTCACTGGATGCCACTGACAGTTGTTTCATCAACAGCAATGGAGATTCAAGTCGAGGATAGTGATTTGGCGCCAGGCGACGATCTATTTCTCATAGTCCGCCTGCTTAACGACATGAACGAACCACTTTCAGACGCCTCTCTTATGGTAGTTAGTGATTCATTGGCACTTGTCTCTGGTATTACCAATGACACAGGCTATGTCAGTTTCTCTTTACACTGTAACACTTCTTGGGCACAGCTGGGTGCGAATACTGTTTCTGTTATCTACGAAGGGGACTTAGCGCTTTTTCAAGAAGGCGTAGAGTCATCGTTTTCCGTTACAGTAGAGCAGATTGCGACCCTCATCAAACACGACAATGCTCTATCTGATATCGTCACTTTGAACGATTCGATTACTCTCTCCCTCACGCTTTGGGCCAACGAAGAAACATTGCCCAATGGCCTCATGATGGTATCGCTTGATGGCACAACACATTCCTCGGTAACGACCAACGGTTCAGGTGTAGCAACTCTTGATTTGCAAATCAATGAGGCAATCTCTCTGAACAATCACACACTGATAATTGAATACACGGGAACTGACCGATACAGCATTTCAATTCTTCGAATTCATTTTATTGTCACAAGCCCTGTACTGATTGAAGTACTCTTGCCGGAGTACATTGTCACTGGGGCCGAACTTGGGATCTCAGTAGTGGTGCAGGACATTCTGAATCGACCGATTCCCAGTGTATCCATTACGATTCTCGATACACTAACTGAAAACGCAGTTACAAAACCCGTGACTGGCAATAACAATCCAACTCTGCTTCTTCTACCCATAACAGGACCTAGAGGAATTAGGGAATTCGTCATTACGGTCAATGAGGCACAATACCTAACTAATGGAACTCACCGGTTCAGTGAACCAGTATGGTTTCGTCCTACGTTGTCACTGAATCAGAGCAACATTTTGGGATTTGCATCTCCCCGACAGGAGATATTGCTTGTAGTCCACCTTATCAATAACGATGCCAACTATTCCGACAAACTAGTGGAAGTCTACTCGATTGATAACACTCTTGTTACACAGTCGATAACCAATCAGAGCGGCATTGCAACTATGGCTTTCTTGGCGCCTTCCAGTGAAGACCACTTTGTTTTCCTAATTGTATACAGCGGAAATGAGTCAGCATACGAACTTTCAGTCATCCTAGAGTATAGTTTTACTGTAGCTAAAACGATACCTGTCATAATCATTTTCAATTACTACGAGATAATACCACAGCTCAAGGAGATACACGTCCAACTTACTATTCAAGGGTTGAATGGATCATTACTGAGGAGCATTCCAATAAGTTACGTATGGCTATCAGCTAATATGGAAATAGATAGCAGCAATGATGGTTTGATCAATCTGCGGCTAGCGATTCCTTCCACACAGGGTAGCTATCTTCTATCGTACGAATCTGAAGCATCAGGCTCCCTTCAATCATACGCGGGATCAGTTGCAATTGTAATTGGAGAAGCCGATGTTTCAGCAGCTCAAGGCATCGGAATAATTGCCCTAGCTATCGGTTCTTGTTTGTCAATTAGCCTAGTTAGCATACCATTAATCAGACGTCGATATATGTTAACTTGAAAGAAAGAGGTGGTGCTCCGGCCGGGATTTGAACCCGGGTCGGGGGATCGAGAGTCCCCCATGCTGGCCGGACTACACTACCGGAGCCATCCTAGTTGAGTCCGAAGCGCGAAACCTCTCCAACTATAAATAAGGCTTTCCCACGATTTGAGTTATTTTCATTCCGAAAAATAATTCTTGTTGTATATATGATGTGGGCCAAAAAAGAACGAGTAGCTCCATGGGAACGGAGCGGCCACGCAAGTGGAATCTATGGGACCAGCCCAGCAAAATCACGCCAGCTATTCTCTAAAAGCTGAAGAAGGTTAGTGATTACATCTTGAGCCCAACCAGTGGCTTGCAGGATTACTGCGATTACGATGGAAACAGTCACTACCGCTATGCCTAGTAGCAGGCTCTCTTCTACCAATGGGCCTGCATGATTATCGTGAAGAAGGTCATCATTTTCAACCATCAATACGCACCTAATCACTGAGCTCTTTGGGTGCTATTTTAACTCCTTCAGGAACTCACATCTACCGAAGGTTGTACTGCTTTAGATGAATCTAAACTATATCGTGCTCATCGCACCACAATTCCTCGACCAGTGAAGTCACCGAGTCAATGGAATCTTCTTCAAGTGCAAATCTGAGGCCTTCCGTTGCCCTTTCAAACACTTGAACGTAATCCTTACAACTGGCAGTCTGCGCACGCAATCTGAATGCCCCATCCTTTGCCCACGCTTTGACCGCGGTTCCTGAGCTTCGCAAATCAAAGACCTTGTTAAGTCCCACAAAGACCACGCCGCGGTGGTCAATATCTCTCCTTACTTCGACAATTTCCTTCACACGACGTCTAGACTGTCCAGGCACTGGCCTGTCAAGAGTAACTATGACATCCATCAAAGCAATGCTAGACGAATCAATTTTGTGTCCTATAGTCCAACGGGACATGAGACTTGCAGCCGAGTCGCTGTGGCATGTTTGAATTGTACGCAGTCCTGCCGCTACCGCTTGAAACAATGCTTGGCTGTGTTCAGCTGTCTGAATCTCACCTAGAATCAGATAATCAGGGGACCGATGCAAGCTCTTCACTATCTCAATACTCTTGTCAGATTGTCTGCTTTTCTCGTCCACTGGATCAACCTTTATCCTGATTTGATGGTGCCCTTCAACTAATCTACTCTCAACAGCATCCTCGATGTAGATTTTTCTCCAAGTGGTTGGTGTAACCATATCCAGTGCATTCAATAG
>Ga0114925_10001922_pt1 | contig 10449 bp, 10 predicted proteins | sample SumtaG_2_FD_87287 | JGI IMG/M metagenome (GOLD analysis project Ga0114925, IMG submission 87287) | Deep subsurface microbial communities from Indian Ocean to uncover new lineages of life (NeLLi) - Sumatra_00607 metaG | ecosystem: Environmental > Aquatic > Marine > Oceanic > Sediment | place...
CAGGTTACGGCAGGAGGAGCAACAGGTATAACGGCAGGAGGAACAACAGGTACAACGGCAGGCGTAACAACAGGGACGGCGACAACGGGCCCTGTTGACGCGGGGCTGGCGGGTGGTGGCACTGGCCACTAACCACTTGCCACTGTCCACTATAGTAGTACCAAGCGCGCTCGTAGCTCAGGGGATAGAGCACTGGCCTGCGGAGCCAGGGGTCGCGCGTTCAAATCGCGCCGAGCGCGCCAGTTTACAGCAGCACAACAGCAGCCCAACGACAGCAATAAGGGCAGCGGGCATTCGTAATAGGGTGGCTGGTAGTGGCACTAACCACTTGCCACTGTAGTATTCCGGTGCCCCCGTAGCTCAGTTTGGATAGAGCAGCAACCTCCTAAGTTGCGGGTCGCCCGTTCGAATCGGGCCGGGGGCGCCAGTTTACGACAGCACAACACCAGCAGGGCGGCAGCCCAACGACGGCATGCAGTGAAGCTTGACATACACGCGGAGAGGTGGCAGAGTCCGGTTGATCGCGCACGACTCGAAATCGTGTAATGGGTTCATTGCCCATTCGAGGGTTCGAATCCCTCCCTCTCCGCCATGCTACGGCAGCCCAACGGCAGCCTAACGACATAACCGCATCACCGGGCAGAACAGGCCCTGACCCCGTAGGAGCGACATTCCTGTCGCGATTAGAGGTCAATGCGCAGTCGAACTGTCAGCTTAACCACGCGGAGAGGTGACCGAGTGGCCGAAGGTGCACGCCTGGAGAGCGTGTTGTCGCGCAAGCGGCACGTGGGTTCGAATCCCACCCTCTCCGCCAGTTGACGATAGCTCAACGGCAGAAATGCAGTTGGCCTACCATCGTGGGTACTAACACCGACTGAGAGCATTCGTCGGTGTCCCCCAATTTCCTAAAGGATTGTGTTGATGACACCGCGCGAGCGCGCTACCCGCGCCATAGAATTCACCGGCCCCGACCGCATACCCATCCACCACTACATTATGCCAGGGGCCTTCCATCGCTACGGCCAGAAGCTGGTGGATCTGCTCAACGGGGTCCGTGACGACTTTGGTGCAATCCCGTTTCAGATGCCGGCGAAGCCCAACTATGAAGAGACTGAACATCGCGACGAGTGGGGCATCACCTGGCAATGGCTCAAGGGTGTCGGATACAGCATGGGTGAGGTGAAGCAGCCGGCGCTGCCTACCTGGGATGCGTGGCGTGGCTATGAGTTCCCGCCCCTGCCGGACTTTGACGATCTGAAGCAGCGCATCGCCGCTACCGACCACCGCTACTATATGTTCGGGTCCGGCGGCACCCTCTTCGAGCAGATGCAGTGGATCCGCGGGCCGGCCAATGTCTATATGGACCTGGCCGAGAACAATCAAGGAATCAATGAATTGGCCGACCGGCTCGTGGATCACTGGATAGAAGGTATCCGCCGGTCTTTGCAAGCTGGCGCTGACGGCTGCTATTTTGCTGACGACTGGGGCGCCCAGCACGCCCTGCTGATTAGCCCGCCGTTGTGGCGGGAGTTTTTCAAGCCCCGCTACAAGCGCATGTTTGACGCAGTGCACGAAGGCGGTGGGCACGTCTGGTTCCACACCGACGGCTATACTTGGGAGATCTTAGATGACTTTATTGAGATCGGGATAGATGTGCTCAACCCCCAGCATCACATTATGGGCGACGAGCGGGTAGCGCAGCGAATTGGCGGCCGGGTGTGCCTGCGTTCGGATCTGGACCGCCAGCATATCCTGCCTCACGGCACGCCCCAAGAAATTGAAGCCCATGTCAAGGAGATTATCACACTTTTCGCGAACTTTAATAGCGGGCTGGTTTTACACGGAGAAATCGGTCCCGATGTGCCCTTTGAAAATATTGAAGCGATGTATGATGCCTTCGTGGAGTATGGCAGATACCCGCTGGACTAGTAGAGGCAGCTCAACGGCAGCATAGAGGCAGCCCAGAGGCAGCTGTTATTCTGCTGTTGTTGTGCTGCCGTTGAGCTGCCGTCAAATGGCCGTGCTAGGCGGGGGACTGGCGGTACCCTGAACCGGCAATCCGCCATAGCCGGGCTGAATTCCCTGCTTGAGGTGTACGGCTGTGGGGTCTGACCCTGGTAAGCGGCGATGAAGGCCGGGTCCCGCGCAAACAGACATTGCTGAACCCCGTCAGATCCGGAAGGAAGCAGCGGTAGGCAATCAGTCTGTTGTGCCGCGGAACAACCTGGCTGGAGTTGGCTGCCCGGGTAACGCCCGGAGCGGTGCATCGAGGGCGGGGTGCACGGCCATTTGACGGCAGCGCAAAGGCAGCCCAACGGCAGCCCAACGGCAGCTTAACGACAGGACTAACGACAGGAATAACGACATGCACAACGGCAGACGACGCCAGACAGCGGAAGAGCCCTGGAGGGGAGGAGAATCCGGGCGAGGAAGAACTCATTGATAAAACAATTGAGTTGGTAAGCAGCTAACAGATTACGAGGGGGGAACCGCCGTGTGCAACCAGGAGAAGCAGGAAGCTGCAACCGTGCTGATAGTTGACGATGACTACGAGGTACTCAAGGCGCTCCGCACCATACTAGAGGGCGCCGGCTATCGTGTGCTGGACAGTCGGGAAGGGGGACAGGCCACCGAGATATTCCGCGCTGAGCACGACACAATCGGCGCGGTTATCATGGATTGGAAGATGCCCGGGCTGGACGGCAACGAGTGGGTGCGGACTATGCTCGGCATTGATCCGGATGCCCAGATAATCTTCTGCACTGCCTACGAAATACCTGACAACATCCGCCAGCAGTTGGAACCCAGGGTGGTTGGGTTTGTGGACAAGCCTATTGACCAGCCGCTGCTGCTCAACCTGGTGCGGCGAGCCGTGGGTGGCGATGTAGCTCCTTAAGGCAGCCGCGAGAGCAGCTAAGCTTGCGGGTAGTTGATGAACCGAGGAATGACGGGCCGATAGAAAGGCACGTTGAGAGGTGAGAATATGTCGGCAGACTGGAAAAACAAACTCTACTTTGGAGACAACCTGGATATCCTGCGGGAGCATGTGGCCGACGAGAGCGTGGACCTGATATATCTGGACCCGCCCTTCAATTCCAAGGCCACCTATAGTGTGTTGTTTAAGGAAAAGAATGGCAGCGACTCCCCCGCTCAGATAGAAGCCTTTGATGACACCTGGCATTGGGATATGTCCACCGAAGCGGCCTACCAGGAGGTGGTCACCGGAGGGGGGAAGCTCGGCGTGCTGCTGGACGCCCTGCGCCGGTTCCTGGGCACGAACGATATGATGGCCTATCTGACGATGATGGCGATCCGCCTGATCGAGCTGCAGCGCGTCCTCAAGCCGACCGGCTCGATCTACCTGCACTGCGATCCAACGGCGAGTCACTACCTAAAGATACTGTTAGATGCCATATTCGGGGGCGGTCGCTTCCAGAATGAATTGATCTGGCACTATCAGACGGGAGGCGCATCAAAACGGAGATTTAGCCGGAAGCATGACGTGATCTTCTGGTATACAAAGTCCGCCGGGCACTGGACTTACAACGGTCACGAAATCATGATCCCGAGAACAGAAAAGGCTATGCGAAGAGCGCAGAGCCCGACAGGCGCTCGTATCGCGGCTGACGACACACAGAAGAATCCTAATGACGTGTTAATCATCCAACAGATGAATCCAATGGCCCGCGAAAGACTTGGTTATCCGACGCAGAAGCCTGAGGCCCTTCTGGAAGTCATTGTTAAGGCATCATCTAACCCTGGCGACCTGGTGCTTGATCCCTTCTGTGGCTGTGGGACAACCATAGCAGTCGCCGAGCGACTGCATCGGCGCTGGATCGGCATAGACATAACCCACCTGGCTATCGGGCTAATGAGACACAGATTGGAAGATGCTTTCCCCTTTGATTTGAGCCTCTATGAAGTTATTGGTGATCCCAAAGATTTGCCCAGTGCACACGCCTTGGCCCAGCAAAACCGTTTTCAGTTTGAGTGGTGGGCGCTGGGGCTGGTTAATGCCCGCCCCGCCGACGCACAGAAGAAAGGTCCCGATAAAGGTATAGATGGGGAGATTTACTTTTTTGACGATAACACCGCCATAGCAAAACGGGTTATCGTCCAGGTTAAAAGTGGAAACGTGGCCGTTAAAGATATTAGAGACCTAAGGGGAGTTATGCAGCGAGAGAAGGCGCAGGTCGGAGCCTTCATCACGCTGGAGCCTCCGACCCGGCCTATGATAGAAGAGGCCGCCGCGGCCGGCCTTTATAAGCCTGAAAGTCTCCTATCCGCAGTGCCATGCCTTCAGATACTAACAATTGAGCAGTTGTTATTGGGGCATAAGAAACTGGACTACCCAAAGCAGCGGGTTGAGACCTTTTGGAAGGCCCCACGCCAGTTCAAAGGCAAGCGGCAGAGCAGGGAGATGACACTGGAGGGCGAAGAGTAGCCCGTGCCAGACATTGAGCTGACACAAGGGGGCTTACAATGAGCAAGAGGTGCCTTTGGCTGACGATTGGAGCAGTGGCGGTCGCATTTGCCGCCTGGGTGTACTTCAACGGCTTTCATATTGAGTTGATTGTGTCCTGGCGCGATATCCTCACATACTGGCCCCACTTTAGCGGCGCAGTCATCATAGGGCTAACCTTGTATTCGGTCAAGCTGGGTCGTCAACAGAGAAAGGCAGCTATCGAGGAAGGCATGCCAGAACTATTCCTCCACTTTGTCGTGCAGGGTATGCGCGTGCTCTTGATTTTGCAGAACTCCGGGCGGCGACCAGCCATGAACGTGAGTGTTACTTCTGTGCCTCCGCTGCGCTCTACCATCAATGACGAGGTATTCCTTGAGGGGGGTCATTCCTCGTTGCCTCCCAAGTCTCCAATCGTGTTCCGTTTGGCTTCCCGCCACGAAGTCTCTGAGCATGACCCTTCAGTGCCTCTGGACTACGATGTAAAGATAACCTACACGGACAGGCTCATTCACCGGCCTATTCGCCGCGAGCAGCATCTGACATTGCGCGATTTCTTGGGCACCTTTGCTACGGACTTTCCAGCCACTCTATAGCATAGGGCAGGACTTTCCGACTAACACAGCAAACATTACGTCATGATGCCAGACCTTGAGCGTATTGGTATACTTAGACCATAATGGCCTACCAACCTTTCGCGCTAAAATACAGGCCGCAGCGGTTTGAGGAAATCGTCGGGCAGCCCCATATCAGCCAGACGCTGCAGAATGCGGTGGCTGAAGGGCGGATTGTCCACGGCTACTTGTTCGCCGGCCCCCGGGGGACGGGCAAGACCTCCACCGCGCGCGTCTTTGCCAAGGCCATAAACTGCGAGCAGGGCCCCACGCCCGAGCCGTGTGGGGAGTGCGACAGTTGCGTGGCTATCCAGCAAGGCCGTGCCATGGACGTCATCGAGATTGACACTGCGTCCAAGGGCGGCCACGTGGATGACATGCGGAACCTCCGGGAAGGCATCCCGTATGCCCCTGCGGAGTTGCGGTACAAGGTGTACATCCTGGATGAAGCGCATATGCTCACAGCTGCTGCCGCCAACGCTTTCCTCAAGACCCTGGAGGAGCCGCCGGCTCACAGCTTCTTTATCCTGTGCACCACCGAGCCGCATAAGATTATCCCTACCATAATGTCGCGCTGCCAGCGTTTTGACTTCCGGGCCATACCTGTCGGCCTGATAATCGAGCAACTGCGCCAGATTGCCGAGCAAGAAGAGATAGAGATTGACGAGGCGGCGCTGCGGGCAATTGCGGTCGCGGCTACCGGCGCCATGCGCGATGGCGAGAGCATTCTCGACCAGGTCATTGCCTATGCTGGCCGCGATGAGCCGATTGACGTGGACGTGGTACGGGCCGTGCTGGGTATTACCGAGGAGGCCCTGCTGGCGCGGACGGCTCAGTTGGTCGTAGACGGCGATATGGCCGGGCTTTTCGCGGTGGTAGATGAGCTGGTGGACGGCGGCAAGGATGTGGTGCAGTTCGTCGTTGACCTCACTGAGTATTTCCGTAACCTGCTGCGCACGGCTATGCAGGCGGACGTGCCTGCCTGGGCGGGCCTGGAGCAGGAGGCTGCCGGGCAGCGTCAGCAACAGGCCGCCCAGCTTGGCGCGGAGCGCATTCTGGAGATTATCCACCGTCTCTCCCAGGCTCGTGACCAGTTGCGGTACTCTAATCAGCAGCCTCTGCTGGTGGAGGTGACCCTGGCCCAACTGGTGCCGGCGGCACAGGTCAAATCAGCCCATCCACCGCCGCCCGCTGCCGAATCTGCGGCGGTTGAGCCACCGGCAACCGCGCAGCCACCGCAAGCCGCGCCTGCTCTTGGCGAGGGGCCGCTAACTCTGGAGGTGGTGCAGCAGCACTGGCAGCGGCTGCCCGTGGAGTTGAAGAGGTCGGGAAATATGCCGATAGCGCCGATAGTTATGGCGGGCGGTCCGGTGGCGCTGGACGGTGACAAGCTCGTGCTGCGATTTGACGAAAGCAATCAGTTTCATTATAACAAGACACGAAGTGAGTACCGGGACGTGGTGGAGGCGGCGTTGAAGGAGCTGTTCGGCCAACCGTTGCAGATCGAATGTCGGCTGGGCAGCGCCCCTGCCGGTGGCGAAGCCGAGCCAGCGCCTGCCGCAGTGCCGGCCGAGCCGACCGGTCTGGATGATACCCAGCAAGTAGTCGAACGAACGCTGCAACTATTTGAAGGAAGTCGCGAGATTACCGAGGAATAATCTATGAGAAATCCCATACAGGCAATGATTGAAAAGCAAGTGGCCAGCTTCCAGCAGGATCTGGCCGAAGCGATGGAGGAGCTGCAGGGAGCCGAAATCACCGGTTCGGCCGGAGGGGGCGTGGTCAAGGTACGCATGACCGGTGATGGCAAGGTGCTTGACACCGAAATCGCTCCCGAGGTAGTGGACGCTGAGGATATTGAACTGCTCCAGGATCTGGTCTGCGCTGCCTTCCGCGACGCTCTGGGTAAAGCCGCAGAGCTGAAGCGCGAGAAGATTATGTCCGCCACCCCTCTGGGCGCAATGGGCGTGGACCTGCCCGACATCTTTTAGGAGACCATTGCACAATCCGTAGGAGGGGCATCCTTGCCCCGACGCCTACATGGCTTTGACGCGGATTATTCATAAACCGAAGTGCAAAGATGTCTTGTAGTGTCAAGGCCGGTTGCAAGGGGCGTCTTAATAGAGACTATTCGGCCCCTATGAGGGATAACAGTATGCTATCTGCCATGCTGTTCTACTGTTAAAGTTTTTGCCGGAAAGGTGCGGAAAACCGACTTTTTTCAAAAAGCGGGTTTTCCGCAAAATCCGTTCATGAATTTTGTGGCTTAGGCGTCAACGGAAGTTGAGTTAGCCGAAATGTTGAGATATGCCCCACCCTTGCAGAAACTTATCGGGGAGCTAGAGAGACTACCCGGCATTGGCCCCAAGACCGCCCAGCGGCTGGCCTTTTTTTTGCTTGATTGTAAAGACGAGCAGGTTGAGCAGCTCGGCCAGGCGGTGTTGAACCTTAAGGCCCAGATTACCCGCTGCCGGCAGTGTCACAACTACGCCGAGGCCGAGGTCTGTCCTATCTGCGAGGACCCAGGCCGCGATCAGATGGCTATCTGCGTGGTGGAGCAGGCCAGCGATCTGATGGCGCTTGAGCGCAGTGGCGAGTACCGCGGGCTGTACCACGTCCTGGGCGGAGCGCTGTCGCCGGTGGCCGACGTTACCCCCTCCGATCTGTTCATTAGTCATCTCCTCGAGCGTATTGGGCAGTTGCAGCCGGAGGAGGTCATCATCGCCACCAGCCCCACCGTGGAGGGCGATGCCACGGGTGAATACATCCGCGATCTAATAAGCCGGCTTGAGAGTCCCCCGCAGGTCACCCGCATCGCTCTGGGCTTGCCGGTGGGTGGCGATCTGGACTATGCCGACCAGGTGACGCTGGCCCGGTCCCTGCGCGGCCGCGCGATGATGGAGGAATAGGGTAATGCTGCAGCGCAGAACGCTTCTGATAGTCGTCGGATTGACGCTGGTCGCGGTTGTGTGCGTGACCGCGGCCAGCTGGGTCCAGCGCAGTGACATACAGGTCTTGTTCTCGCGCGTAGGCAATCCCCAGGCGGCAATTCTTCAGCAGCTAAATGGCGCTGAGCAAACACTGCACATTGCCCTGTACTATTTTACGGATGCGAAGCTTGCTGATGCGGTAGTCCGCGCCCACCAGCGCGGGGTGCAGACATACGTCTACCTGGACAAATCCCAGGTGAATCATCAATACGCCAGGGCCCGATACTTGGCTACCAAGGGCGTACCGGTACGCATCAGCAGCAACTCAGCAATTATGCACAACAAGTTCGCTATTATAGATGGTTCTACCATAATCACCGGCTCGTATAACTGGACCAAGTCTGCCTACCAGCGCAACGACGAGAATCTGCTCATCATCCACCTACCGGATGTCGCCCAGCGTTATAAGCAACGCTTCGCTGAGCTGTGGATGCACGAGTTTGATCTGGCGGCGACACAGGCAGTGCGGACGAATTAGCTGTATCTGAGCTGGTTCCGTCCTCTGACTGGCGAGTACAGAGAGACGAGTTTAAGGAGGTAGAGTAGTAGATGGCAACGATGACAGAAGTGCGATGGCACGGGCGGGGTGGTCAGGGGGCTAAGACCGCCGGTTACATCCTGGCGGTGGCTGCCGCCGAAGACGGTTGGCAGGTGCAGGCCTTTCCCGAATATGGCGCTGAGCGCCGGGGCGCGCCGATGCGCTCCTACGTGCGCATCTCCGACGGGCCGATTCGCCTGCGCTCGGGCATCACCAATCCCGAGATCGTGGTGGTGCTGGACCCGAGCTTGCTGGAAAGCGAGAATCCGGCAGAGGGTATTGTCAAAGACGGTATCATTATCGTGAACACGGCGGACTCGCCTACGGAAATCCGCGAGTGGCTGGGCGATCCGTCGGCGCAGGTCTGGACCGTGGACGCCAGCCAAATCTCGCAGGACACGATTGGCCGCAATATGCCCAACACGCCGATGCTGGGCGCGCTGGCGAAGGTCAGCGATGTTCTGGACCTGGACGGCGCCCGGCAGGCTATCCGCAAGCAACTGGGCGAGAAGCTCCCGGAGAACATTATTCAGGCAAATTTCGAGGCGGTTCAGCGAGCCTACGATGAGGTGCAATCTGAATGAGTCACTACAAACCTGATACCAAGTGGCACGAGATGGTCTCGGGCGGTTACATTCCCCAGGCCGGTAATGCTGTCGAATATGATGTCTCCGGCTGGCGGACTGACCGGCCGGTGCGCGACGACGAGTGCTGCATTGATTGTCTGTTTTGCTGGGTCTATTGCCCGGACAACGCTGTTCACTGCAAGGGTGGCTCGGTAACCGGGCAGGGCATTGATCTGGTGCACTGCAAGGGCTGCGGCATTTGCGCGGCAGTCTGCCCCAAGGATTGTATTGAGATGGTGCCCGACAGTGAACAGGAATCAGAATAATACGGCCTGCGCCGCTGGTGATGTCCGAAGACCAGCCGTAAATCTCAGGAGAGGACGGCAAAGATGCCGGTTTGAGTTGGGGGGATTAGGGGAGAAGAATGATGCGAACGTGGTGGTGGATTATAGCTGTTCTGACGTGCGTGTGCCTGGGGGCGTGTGGAACTCGCCAGACGCCCTTGGAACGAGTCAGTGACCTGCGGCAACGTGGCGACGATGACGCGGTTATCGCCCTGTGCACGGAAATTATTGCGGCCCACCCGGAGTCAGTGGAGGCTTATCTGCGACGTGGATCGGCGTACTGCTACACGGCTGGCTCGAACGCAGCAGCAGACCGAGCTTTGGCAGACTTTGAAAAGGCGATGGAGATAGCCCCAGAGCACCCATACGCATACATCGGTCGTGCCCGAGTCTATGAGTTGAGGCATTTCTTCGAGTGGGAAATAGAGTGGCAAACAAACGCGCAGAATCGCAGAGATATGAGTGCTGAGGAGAGCGCAAGAATGGTAGAGGACCTGTTGACTGTTTCAGACAGAGCCGTTGACGATTATGAGCGGGCTATTGAGTTGGCTACTAATGCTCTCGAAATCAATCCGCAAGATGCCAAGTCATACTACTACCGGGCGGTCGCGCACTACGATCTGCGCGAGTACGAAGGAGCCGTTAATGATCTATCAAAGGCACTGGAAATTGATCCTGATTATGAGCGGGCCTACCTGGCACGCGGGCTGGCTTACACCAAGCAGAAGGATTACGAGCCGGCCATACAGGATTACACCAGAGCCGTGCAACTCGCTCCCGAATTCGCGGTCGCTTATGTGGCCCGCGGTAACGCGTACCTAAGTGCAATGAACGCCGAACAGGCTCTGGCTGATTATGAGCGCGCCCTTGAGATCAATCCTGAGTACAAGGCCGCCGAGGGAGCGCGTACCGGAGCGCTCATTGCGATGGCCGTA
>Ga0114925_10001923_pt1 | contig 10445 bp, 12 predicted proteins | sample SumtaG_2_FD_87287 | JGI IMG/M metagenome (GOLD analysis project Ga0114925, IMG submission 87287) | Deep subsurface microbial communities from Indian Ocean to uncover new lineages of life (NeLLi) - Sumatra_00607 metaG | ecosystem: Environmental > Aquatic > Marine > Oceanic > Sediment | place...
AAGTCCACTGGACGGAACCCTTCCTACTGTTGTAATGTCAGGAGACAGAAGCAGTATTGATGGGTTTACTTTTGCTGGAAGCAATACTGGTAATTGTATAGAAGTTTGGGGCAATAATAATAATATTGATAATGTATTCTTAAATGGTAACGCTAATTGTGCTATCGCTGTTTATGATAATGTTCAATTAAATACTGCTACAATTTCTAACTATGATGTTGGTGTTTGCTTCACTCCTGTAAGTTCTGGTCAATCTGTAATAGATAAAGTTCAGTTTGCAGGAAACCAAAAGGGTATTGAAGATAGGAGTGCCGGAAGTGTTAATGTACTTTCTGCATCATTTAGAAACAATACAACAGGTGTATCGCTTGACAGCGGTAATCAATTCATGTTCTTAGGTATAGGAACAGAATTTACAAACAATACAACAGATTATACATTAAGCGGTAATTTTAACTTTGCTAGTTCTATCAGAGGCGATGCCTATGTCGAAAGATTGAAGCAGTCTCAATGGGAGCATCCTTCTGGTACAAGTAGCAGTCAGTTTGAGAAAGGATTCTTGGATATATTGGGTATGGCTAGAGGTAAGATTGTTAATTCTGCTTCTGGAGTATTTGATATATACGATCAAGATGATTCAAATATAATTTACACATTAGTTGAGTCCGGGCTAGAAAGGGTTCGCCAGTAATGACTTCCATCTCAACCATAAGAACGTGGGGCTGGTTTCCCAGCCAAGGAGGAGGAGGAAATACATCAATATCATCTTTAAGAACATGGGGTTGGTTCTTTGACGATGATGGTGACGGCGGGGTAATATTTTTAAATATCCCATTTAAGATCCCAGTAGAACACACTTTACTACTAAACCAAAACAACAATTTACCAGTAGAACATTTAGCATTACTAGATAGAACTGATAAATTACCAACAGAGATACTTGGAGGAGCAGGATTAACTGGAGCAGACGGTCAAATACCAGTTGAACTTATTTCAACTTTTGCTTCAGATGATGGTTCAAAAATACTTATTGAGAATGTTTCCTCTTTATTAGATGCAGGTAATATTCCAGTAGAAAAGCTGGAAGGAATAATTAGAAATAATAATATATTAGCGGAGATTTTAGGGGGAGTAAGAAGAGCAGAGAAGATACCAGTCGAGACTATTAGTAATTTAAATTTAGTAGTTTCCACTGAAATACCTATAGAGAAAGTTGCTTTACTCTTCCAAGAAGCAGGTATTCCTGTAGAGATTTTAACAGATACGGTTTTGATAACTGGTGAAAAACAAATTCCAATTGAGCATTTAGCTGGAGTATTATCAGATAATCAAATCCCAGTTGAAGTATTCAGAGAAATTGATGGCTCTATTTGGGCCTTAGACAGAAGAGGCGTATTGTGGGAAGTTGATTCAAGACAAGTTCTTTGGGATATTATCAACTGTGGTGTAGTTTGGATTAGAAAAGATTAATAACTTGGAGCTTTAAATGAGTGTAACTGCAAGTCAAGAGCTTTGTAAACAACCAGCGGAAAAAAGAAGATTCGCTATGGAGTTTGCAAGTTTGCTCGTAACAAACGAAACAATATCAACTATAGATTCTATTATTTCAGAAACTATAGATGGCAATACATCGGATCTTACTATATCTGGACCAACCATCGAGGATGGTACTGCTCCGTCAAGTAGGGTTCAATGCTGGATCGAGGGAGGAACATCAGGTATTAAATACAGGGTGGAAATTTTGGTCACAACATCTGATGGTCAGATATTAGAGGGCGATGGTATCTTAAAAGTAACAGATAGGTAAAAACATGGCAAGTTGGCAAAATACTAGTCTAATTATGCTTCGTACCATGCTTAATGATGCTGGTTGCGGAGACACTAAGTATTCAAATACTAGACTTGAGCAGTTGTTAATTACCGCTGCTTATTTTCTTCCAATCGACATTAACTTTAATAGTGATTATGTCGTTGATGTTGAGCAGTTGTCGATAACTCCTGATCCAATTGGTCAGGAAGATGGAGTGGACTTTATAAATTTCATGGTTCTTAGAGCCGCTTGTATTGCAGATGAGGGCAATTTTAGAAATGCTGCCCTGCTCCAAGGTGTTCAAGCAAGATGTGGCCCAGCAGTTCTTCAGACAGGTTCTTATGGTCAATACCTGAAAGAGCTTTTAACAGAGGGTCCATGCAAAACATATGATGATTTGAAAAACGAATATAACTTTAGTTATGAGGGTAAACGTATTCTTAGAGCAGTTATGTCACCATTTGCTTCTAACGATTTTTATCCTCCGATGAACGATGGTGGCTTTGGTCAATTAGATACGAATAACCCACATAGAAATAGATAATTGGAGTAAATTATGACTATTATATATCAGCCCAAAGGTGCTGGAACAGAACTTAAAAACGGTACAATATTGGTAAAAGCACCAGCCGGTGCAACTGCCTCTGGAGTTACTGCAAACTATACAATTGATACTTATGTGTCAGACTTGCCAACAACAGGTGAGATTAACGCTAAATATGACGTTAGATTTACTGGATGTGATATATGTAATTAATAAACCCAAGAGGTCTACTTATGATTAGAAAAATTAGATTGATTTTACTAAAACTGAGGCTTAGACTTTTGGCGTGCAGAATAAGAAGAAGAGGCTTGAAAGCCAGAAAGTATGAATTCCGCAGCAGTCAAATGACTAGAAGATATTATTTTTTAGATTCTATAAGAAAAGATATAGAGAGAAGTAAGTAATGACTAATCCATTTTCAGGAATAATAAGTTCAGACTTTAAGCAGTTATTCGACAATATGATTTCCTCATTATTGTACGATGATGCTCTAACACTTCCATGTACTTTATCTTATGGTGTCACAAGATATAATGATTGCGACAACTGCGTATACGATCCAATTGGTCAAAAATCTTCCAATAGATTTCAAAGCGGTGGTCAAGTTCCTTTCCCATTTGGTAGCATATGCCCAATGTGTAATGGAAATGGCAAAACTCCAGTTGAAACAACAGAAGATATTAAACTAATGATTATATGGAATACCAAAGAATTTATTAATTTCGGTACTGTAAATGATGGTCAAAACGATATGATTCAGACAGTCACCTTTGATGAGCATACGCCCAAATTGGTAAGGGCTAAGGAATTGGTGGTTGCTACAGATATACAATCATATTCAAGACACAGATACGAAAGAGTTTCTATGCCAAAACCTTGCGGTTGGGGTAATACCTCTTTTGTTGAATGTGTTTGGAAAAGGACTGGTTAATGACGATAAAAGCTAACATATCCTTGCCGAACTTTGAATCAGAGTTTAACAAGAATATTAACTTAGAAATAAAGAAAATAATACAAAAAAATATTGGCAAGGTAATTTCCAATATAGAGAGAAGGTTACAAGATCAGGTTAGAAAATTAATTTCCGATTCAGAAGAGGTTGCCTCTATAAGAAACGGACAATTAACTGGAGAGCTTGGAATTGTAGCAACGAGTAATATAGATGTAATAATAGAGCAATTTTCACAGAGTGTCGAGGTTCGTTATTTGCCGAGAGGTAAATTTGGAACTTTGGTAATAAGCATTATTAATTCGGATTATTCTGATGTATTATCAATGCCAGAATCTTCCTACATTTATTCATCTAGGAGTGGTAGAAGCGGTGTTATTGAATGGTTACGTTGGTTGCTTCTTGAGGGCCGTTCAACAATTGTCGCTGGCTATGATTTCCAAGGTGGTGGTGGAGGTAGAACTGGTAGAGGTATAATGGTGAGAAGGCAAAATGAAGGATGGTCTATTCCATCTAGATTTGCTGGAACTGCCAGTGATAATTTTGTTACTAGATCTCTTGCGAATATTGATGATATCATAGAAAGCATCATTAGACAAGAAATAACCAAAGGGTTTAAATAATGGCTGTACCTGATTACCAAAGATTAAATAAGCATGTTTCTCAAATAGGTGAGACGTTACTGACTTCTCAGCTTGAGAGCAACATGAAAACTTACTTAGACTGGGGCTTATTAGAGGTCGGCGGATTTTCTAATGTTGCCGTACCTACTTCCGGTGCTTTTGGTGGAACTTTCGACAGACTGCGACTAGTCGATGATCCTTCATATGCTCAGGGACAAGTTTGGGAGGCAGCTAGAAAAGATTGGGTTTGGGAATCTGGAATGTCCTATGATCCTAAACCAAATGCCCTTTCTGGTGTTTATGTCAATAATGTTTTTTATGGAACTGGCGATGCTACTTATGGGCATCATTATAACTACCCCTTGGGTAGGGTTGTTTTTGATTCCGCTATTCCTATCACAAGTGATGTACAAATGGAGTATTCCTACAGGAATGTTCAGGTGTATATTGCAGATCAGGCTCCTTGGTGGGATCAGATACAATATGACTCTTATAGAGTCGATGATTCAACACTGTATGATGTGGGTTCTGGTAATTGGCAAATATTAGCAAATAATAGGGTTCAGTTACCATCGGTTATAGTGGAAGCAACTTCTCGGCGTAATTTCAGACCCTATGAAATGGGTACTGTAGGTAATTATGTTTATCAAGATGTATTGTTCCATGTACTGGCAGAATCTAGATGGTGGAGAAACCAGCTTGTAGATGTAATTTCCTTAGAAAAAGACAGAACAATTTGGCTCTACGATAATAATGAGGTTGCTAATATAACCGGATATCCTTTAGATCATAGGGGGATGCTGGTATCTAATCCAATTATGTACCCAACTCTAGTTGATTCATATAGGTTTAAAATGGCTAGATTTTTCAATATGGCAGTAACAGAAATGGAAAGTCCTACTAGTAGGATGCACCGAGCAACTGTAAGGGCCACTTTTGAAATAGTTATGGCTTAACATTTTGTAAAAATGGTGTATTTAATTTAAAGGCTATGAATCAAATACGCTTTATAAGATAAGAAATTAACTAGGAGATAATAATGGCTAACAATAGAATTTACTACCCAATCCAACAGGTAGCATTTCGTAAACCGGGAACTACTGTTTTCCGTGAAGCCCACGGTGTTCAGTCAGTTGCCATTACAACGACTTTTAATCTTGAGCAGGCTTTCGAGCTTGGTCAACTTGCGATTTATGAGAATATCGAAGGTATCCCAACTGTCGAAGTAACTCTTTCAAAGATTCTCGATGGTTATCCGCTTTTGTATCTTCTTGCTACAGCTAGTGATGCAACTGGTGGTCCTTTGGCTGGTCCTCAGTTGGCAAAGCGTGCGCCAGCAGAAACAATGATGCAGCTAGGTATTTTTGATGAGACTCTAGAAGCTGTTAAAGATAATGCTTTAACATATGTTGAAATGTCAGGTTTGACAGTTTCTTCTGTAGGTTACAACTTCCCATTGGAAGATAACTTCTCAGAGGATGTCACTCTTGCTGGAAACTCAAAGGTCTGGAGTACTTACACAGATCCGGGCGATTGTGCAACTCCTTGGACATTGGCAGAAGCTACAGGTTCACCTAACTTCTCAGGTAATGATGATGCTCCTATCGGTTCCGGTGGTGTTAATCGTCGTGAAAACTTGATTATTGCTAGTAACACTGGTGAGTCCTCAAGTGTCGATTACTCATACCTTCCAGATGACATCGCTGGTGTTGTCAGTGGTTACAAAGAAGGTCCAACCGCTCACGTTACTAACATTACAATTTCAACCGACTTGGCTAGAGAAGACTTGTTTGAGCTTGGTGCTAGAAGCCCTTATGCTAAGACAGTTACATTCCCAGTTGAAGTAACCTCTGATTTTGAAGTTACATCTGTTTCTGGTGATTTGGTCAATGCAATTGACGATTGTGGTGGAGCAGCAGCGGCTTGTTCAACTGCTACAAACCTTGTTGACAGAAGAATTAGAATCGCAACATGTGAAGGAACCAGAATCTACCTTGGAGACAAGAACAAATTGTCCTCAGTTTCCTACGGTGGAGGAGATGCTGGTGGAGGAAACGTTTCAGTTACCTACTCATACCAGACATTCAATGACTTCACAGTTCTTCACTCAGGCGACGACTTCAACACAAGTGGTCAAGCTTGGTGGACAAACAGAGCAAATTATCTTGGTGAGGGAACAATCCCAACAGTCTAAGCTAGTTTGATTTGAAGATTTTTAAGATGATAATTAGCGGGGGCGGGTTAATTCCTGCCCCTGCTTTTGGATTTAGGATTAGGGTATATGGAAGAAGACAAGAAAATATCTTTAATAAATAGGATATCTACCGGGATTGTGTTTCAATCGGTAGAAGGCAAACTCTATAAATTAATGCCTCCTGACAATGAAAAAAAGGCATTATCTGAGTTAGTTTATCAAGAAATATTCTACAATTCTAAATTTGATGAGCTAATAACAAAAGATCAAGCCTCCTTCTTTTTACAAAGAAAAGGTATATGGCTACCAACTGATGAAAAATCTTTGGAAGATCTTAGTAAATATACAGAAGATTTGAAGATAGCTTTATATAAAGCTCTATATAATATGAAAGAGCAGAAGAATCTTCGTAGACAAATAAGCCGAGTCGAGAAGCAGGCAGAAAAAAAGATCATGGCTAAACACAGCCTAGATTATATGACGCTTGAAAGCTTTTCTGAATCAATACGAGATGATTTTTTAATTGCTTCTTGTATAGTAGATTCTAATGGCAAGAATGTATACGATTATTTTAATTTCTGGCAAAGCGATTCTATTGTTTTAAATAAATTTAAGAACTATTTAGAGTTAAACCTAGTATCGGCAACCCAGTATAGAGAGATAGCAAGATCAGAACCATTTAGGTCGTCTTGGTCTATATCAAAACAGAACATATTTGGAACACTTAGTAATTTAACAATAGATCAGAAAAACCTCATTCTCTACTCTAAGATGTATGACAATGTGTATGAGCATCCAGAAAGACCTAATGAAGAAGTAATTAATGACGATTGGATGCTAGATGGTTGGTTCGCCATGAAGAAGAGAGAGGCGGAAGCAGAGAGGAAGAAGAAAGAGGCAGATGAAATATTAGATAAAAAGGCAGGCAAAGGGAGCGATGCTGGAGAATTATTTGTTGTCGCCGGTAGCAGAGAAGAAGCTGAAAAAATATCTTCTTTAAATGATATTGGAACTCAAATGAGACTAAGAAATAGACAGCAACAATTAAAATCAAAAGGAAGCGTTCAAGAGCAAGATTTTGCTGATGTCAAAATGGATTTAAGGAACGAGGCTATGAAACAAATGTCGCAAAGAGTAAAAGGATAAATTATGAAAGAGCAATATGAAGATTTCTCTAAAAAAAGACTAATGAATAATATTGAAAAAAAATTCAATACAACAATAATTGGCTCTTTGGCGGCTTTTGAAGACGCTTTTGGCTTTTTATGGGGGCATGGTCTACCGTATTCGGAACTAAACGACGAACAAAAAGAATATAGGAAACTTTGGAAAAAAACTAGAATCTCTCTTTTAGATGCGGGTCACTCAAATTTAAGGGCTTGTCAAAGTGAGGCTTCTCAGTATTCAGTTCGTTGGAATAGATATGTAACAAAATTTAGTATCAATCAGGATAACCAAGGAGAATAAAATGGCTAAAATTTCTGAGCAAGATAAAGAAAAGGTTTTTTCAGTTGACGGTGTTGAATATAAGGTTATTCGACCAACTATTGAGATTTTGACAGAGGCTAATAAGCTTCGTAGAGAAACTTTTAACCAAGAGCTTGAAGCAGGTTCTTTGTTGAGGGATCAGCTTGAGGAAGAGCTAAGAAAGAGGGAACTCTGGAATGACGATAGGGAAGCCAATTATCAAAGACTAAGGGCTGAGATTGTCGATCATGAGTATGCCCTTGCTAAAGGTGGTATTAGATTAGCAGATGCAAAAAGTATTGCTTTGATGATGAAGCGTAAAAGAGGAGAGATGGTTGCTCTTCTTTCTGCTAGAACAGATCTTGATGCTAATACATGCGAAGGCAAAGCCGATGCTATTCGCTTTAATTATCTATTTGCTAACTGTTTGGTGTATTCAGATAGTGGGGAAAAGTACTTTCCTAATGGTCTAGGTGATTATTTATTGAGACAAGAAGATCCTGTTGCTTTAGCTGGTGCATCAGAATTTTTCTATCTAATATCTAACACAGATCAGGTCGATGATAAACTACCAGAAAATAAGTTTTTGAAACAGTTCAACTTTGTTAATGATAAGTATGAATTAGTTGATAAGGCTGGAAAACTTATAGATCATGAAGGTAGACACATTGACGAAGAAGGCAATTACATCCAATGGATTAACGATAAAGATTTTATCTTTGTTGATGTTAATGGCAGAGAATTAGACGATAGTGGTAACTTTAAGGTAGAATTCTCACCATTCTTAGATGATGATGGAAAGCCTGTTGGTGATAATGAAGAAGAACCAGAAGTAAAACCAGCTAAAAGAACTAGAAAAAGAAAGGCTGCTCCTAAAAAGGAACCAGTAGAGTAGCCTTTACTAATATTGGGTAAGCGATCTATTTTGATTTAGTTATCAGGGTGGGTCGCTTTTTGTTTATGGGGTAACATAATGGCTTTCAATATCAATGCACAAGTTGTTCTTAGTGGTCCTCAGAATATTAGGGCAGTAAGAAGATCTATCCAGAATCAGCTTGGTGGAATAAATTCAACTATTAATGTTAAGCTTGATAGAGCAGCTAAAACTGATTTGTCTAATCTAAATAGGCAATTAACTACTACTAATAATATCTTAAAATTAGTAAACAAAAATGCTACTCAAGCAAATACTGCAATTCAAAGTTTATCTAGAACTGCTAAACAAGCAGCGAGTTCTGCCAAGAGCTTACAAGGTGCTACAAAAAATGTTGGTCAAAGTTTTGGCACTATTGCACAGGGTGCTTCACAGGCCAGTAGCGCTGTAGAGGGGTTTGGTAAAGATGCAGCACTGGCTATCCGTAGATTCACAGCTTTCACTGTAGCGACTGGTGCTATTTTTGGATTTGTAAATGCTGTTAAGCAAGGTGTATCAGAATCAATTAAATTTGAAAGAGAACTTGCTAGAGTTACCCAAGTTACAGGAGCAACAGCTAGTCAGCTAAAAGGTCTTGAAGGAACAATTGATGGTCTTGCAGCTACATTAGGATTAAATGCAAATGAATTAGCCAAGACATCTGTTACCTTAGCCCAAACAGGTCAGACGATTGACCAAGTAAGAAAGTCTCTTGACGCGATTGCCAAGGCCAGTCTTGCTCCAACATTCGGTGATATTAAAGATACTACCGAGGGTGTTATTGCTGCATTGAACCAGTTTGGAATTAGTGCTGATAATACTCTTGATGTTCTTGGTTCATTGAACGCTGTTTCTAAAAGATTCGCTGTTGAATCTGAGGATTTGATCTCTGTTATTCGTCGTGCTGGTGGTGTTTTCGCTACTGCTGCTGGACAATTAGATGCGCCTCAAGAATCCTTATCAGAATTGATTGGTATTTTCACAGCGGTTAGATCCACAACCCGTGAAAGTGCTGATACTATTGCTACAGGTTTGAGAACCATTTTCAGTAGGATTCAAAGAAGAGGTACTATTGACTTCCTAAAGCAGTTCAATATTGAATTGACAGATGCAGAAGGAAGGTTTGTTGGATTCTTTGATGCGTTTAGAAGAATTTCGGATGGTCTTTCTGAAATCCAAGCCAAAGGCGATACTATCACAATCGGAAGGATTGTAGAAGAGCTTGGTGGTATTCGTCAGATCGGAAAAATCTTGCCAGCCATTCAGCAATTCTCAAAGGCAGAAGAAGCCAGAAGGGTTGCTTTAGAAGGAACCAAAAGTATTACTGATGATGTTGCTATTGCAACTCAAACTCTTTCTGTTCAGATAGAGCAATTACAGGCTAGATTCCAGACCTTAATTAAAGATATTACTCAGTCTGATACATTTCAAAACCTTGCTAGATTCGCATTAGGTGCAGCAAACGCATTTATTACTCTTGCAGATGCCCTAAGACCAGTTCTTCCTTTATTAACAACTGTTGTTGGTATTACTGCTACAAAGGGTTTCATTGAATTTGGAAGAGGTTTTCTTGGCGGTCTTAAAAGAGGTGGTGGTGCAGGTGGTGTTGGAAGCGGTCTTGCAAACCTTGCTACAGGTGGTGCTGCTGGTACTGGTACTGGTGCTGCTCCTTCCGCTGGTAACAAAGCATTACTAAAAGCATTATCAATTAGTACAACAGCAGTAAAAGACAATACAGCTTCAGTAACAAAAAATGCTTCATCAACAGATTCATTAGCATCAGGAAATAAAATATTAAAGAACTCTATTGATACTTTAACTAATGCTGTAAGAAACGCTTCTATTAGAGGCGGCTTTGGTGGAGGTGTAGGTAGAGGAAGAGGTCCAAGAAGAAGAAATCTAGGCGGCTCTATTCCAAAATTTAGAGATGGCGGAATGGTCAAAG
>Ga0114925_10001925_pt1 | contig 10435 bp, 11 predicted proteins | sample SumtaG_2_FD_87287 | JGI IMG/M metagenome (GOLD analysis project Ga0114925, IMG submission 87287) | Deep subsurface microbial communities from Indian Ocean to uncover new lineages of life (NeLLi) - Sumatra_00607 metaG | ecosystem: Environmental > Aquatic > Marine > Oceanic > Sediment | place...
ACAGGTAATAACGCAAGGAAGATGGGTGCTACGGTATTAACGCAGAAGAGCAGGGGAAAGGGATCTGCTATAAGGGATGCACTGGAATATTTAGAGTACAGTGGGTTAAATCATAAATATTTGATTATGATAGATGCGGACTATACTTATCCCGCTAAACATATTCCTGAGATGATCGATGTACTTGAGTTGAATCCGGATGTTGGGATGGTGTGTGGAAGACGACCCAAGAGCAGGGACTTTGACAGATTTCACTTAGGAAATCATCTTTTAAGATTTGCACATCTCATCTTGAACGGTATTACTATTCGTGATCCTTGCACGGGTCTGAGAGTTATCCGCTATGATATAATGAAAAACTGGAGACCTAAGTCAGAGGGATTTGACATCGAATGTGAAATTAACCACTTCATAAATAAGATAAAGGGATTCAAGGTGGTTGAAATTCCTATAGAGTATCGCATTAGAATTGGAGAGAAGAAGCTGAGTGTTAAACATGGATTAATAATATTTAAGAGAATGTTATTAATGTGCGCGAGCAGGAAGGTAGATAAAAATTAAGTTTGATAATGACCTGCTATTTGTAAACGCTTTGTCGATGGCGCTTATCCTAGCTATAGTTTTCTTTCCAGATTCGATACTACGCATGGCGATGGGGCTTCCCTTCGTTCTGCTCTTCCCTGGATATACGTTGATATGTGCGCTGTTTCCGGGGAAGGAGGATCTAGATGGGATTGAGAGGACGGCCTTGAGTGTCGGCCTAAGCCTGGCGATTGTGCCCTTAATAGGTTTAATTTTAAACTACACACCTTTTGGAATACGGCTCCATCCAACCGTTGTTTCACTGTCTCTATTCACTCTCTCGATGTCCATTTTATCTACTTACAGAAGGGATAAGCTGCCATCTGAGTCGAGGTTTGCCCCATATATGTCTGTGAAAATACCTGAGTGGAGATCGTTAAGTAGGCCTGACAAGCTTATGTCGGTTGGGTTGATTGCTTGCATAGTCATCGCTGGAGGCCTAACTGCTTATGTTGCATATATGCCCAGAGTCGGAGAGCGTTTCACCGAATTCTACGTTCTTGGATCGGGAGAGAAGATTGAGAATTATCCAACGAATTTCATTCTTGGAGAAAGTGGAACCATTTTTCTGGGCGTCGTAAACCACGAATACGAGGAAGTAGCTTACAGAATCGTCATCAAACTGGACAATGAAACCATCGGAACCATAGACAGCATAAAGTTGAATCATGAAATGAAGTGGGAGAAAAAATACACCTTCACGCCGGAGAAATCTGGCGAAAAAATGAAGCTTGAGTTCCTACTCTTAAGAGAATACCTAGACGAGCTCTACCGTAGTTTGCACCTATGGATAACTGTGCGGCCATAGGATGATGGCAAATAGGGAGCATAAGCCCTTTTTCATGGTTATGGCAAGAGACCAAAATCATGTGGAGAGGAAGATTGCAGAGTTAGAGGAAATAGGTATGCCTTTTCTCGTTGTTTGTGGTGAAAAGTTTAATCATCCAAACGTTGTATATAGGGAGGTTAAGGGTAAGTGGGATGCTATTAATTTTGGCAGTCGTTTTGTGCCTAAAGAATCAGACGTTATTGTGCTTAACGATGTGGATACGAGAATACATAACTTTGAACATGCCCTTCAGCATTTAGAATCAAGGACAGATCTCGTCTATTGCCTAGTGAATGTTTCTGAGGGTCCTCAAGTCAAGTTTTACAGAATCCTTAATCCGATAAGGCAAAGGCTTCACGTGGCTGCTAGCGGAGAGCTTATGCTTGTGAAGAAGCGGGTTTTTGAAAGCGTACTGCCCATCCCGCCTTGCATAGCTGAGGACTCCTATATCCTTTTCAAAGCACTAGAGCTGAGATATCGTGCCCACTTCTGCACAAAAACATATGTGACTACGGAGAGAACGGCTGATGCCAAAGAGGAGGAAGTCTACAAGAATAGGACAACCCTTGGAATTTACCAGGCATTAAAATATTCTAAGCCTCCACCATGGATAAGAGTATTTTATAAATTGTTACCCCTGACTTCGCTCTTGCTAGCCTTAGCAGGTGAGGATGGCATGGCGTGGGTAAGGGGCATCAGAAAAGCAGTGAAGGCTAATATAACAAATATTCATCCTACAAAATTTTAATTCCAAGCGAAATTTACTGAAATGACAAACGAATTTAGATTAACAATAAAATCATAGGTGGAGACGTATTGAGGCAAGATCAGATTCTTCTAAAAGTTCTTCGATATAGGCTGGCAAGAATTGGAGTGGCTAACGTTGGGATGCCCCTAATAGTGACGTTTTCTATTACTAATAAGTGCAATTCAAGATGTAAAACGTGCAATGTCTGGAAACAGCCTAACAGAAGTTCGGAAGAACTTAGCCTAGACGAAGTTGAAAAGATCTTTAAAAGTATAGGTAAGCTGTACTTCCTGAACATAAGTGGTGGAGAGCCTTTTTTAAGAAATGATATTGTCGAGATCATTAGGCTTGGTCAGCGTTATATGCATCCTAACCTGATTCATATCCCTTCCAATGGGTTGCTAACTGATCTGATTGAGACGAGAGTAAGAGAAATTTTTGAGGTGATATCTAGGAAAACCTTTTTGACTATCAAACTTTCTTTGGATGGTATTGGGGAATTACACGACGATATTAGAGGAGTTAAGAACAACTTTACGAAAGTTATAGAAACTTACTCAAGGTTAAGTAATCTTAGGAAAGAATATCCTAATTTTCATCTAGGGTTCAACACCATAATATCCAAATTTAACTTAAACCATTTAGACGAAATTATCGAATATGCAAGAAGCCTAAACCCTGATAGTTATGTTACAGAGATTGCGGAGAATAGGGCGGAATTGTTTAATCTTTTTGATGATATTACGCCCGATACTGAAACTTATGAGAAGTTAATATTAAGTTTCAAAGAGAGTATGAAAAAGAATCTCAAAAGTCGTCGCTCGATTTCTAAATACACTGAGGCATTTCGTTTAGTCTATTATGATTATGTTGTGAGAATTCTGAAGGAAAAAAGACAGATCTTGCCATGCTATGCTGGCTTTTCTAATGCGCATTTGAATCCATTCGGTGAAGTTTGGCCTTGCTGCATATTGGCATATAATCAATCTATGGGTAATGTAAGGGATTTTGACTGCAACTTTAAGAAACTATGGACTTCAAGCAAGGCAAAAGCAGTAAGGGAATACATCAAAGATAGTCGTTGCTATTGCCCTATGGCCAATCAATCGTATACGAACATGTTATGTAGCATGACGACCATGGCTAAAGTCGCTAAAAACCTTCTATTCTCAAGATAAACAATCAACTTTAGTCTACCTCATATTCCCTATAGAATTTCGGAGAGAAAATCAATGCGTATACTTGTAACCGGTTCAACGGGATTCGTTGGCAGCCATTTGATGGAAGAACTCGATAAAAAAGGGTTTAGCTTAAATGCTCTTGTACGCCGCCATTGGCTTGGCTCTCTTCCATCCTGGCTTAATAATGCAGAGATTATTTATGGTGACATAACGGACACGAAAAGTGTTAGGAACGCTGTAAAAGGTGTGGATGTTGTATTTCACCTAGCATCGTTGCTAGGCAGGTGGCAAAGTGAATTTGACGAGAGTGAATATTACCGGATAAACGTGAAGGGAACAAAACTATTGATAAACGAGTGTCTAAGAGAAGGAGTAGATCACTTTGTTTATCTCAGCACAGCTGGAGTGATGGGTCGATTAAAGAAAATACCCGCAGACGAAAATCATCCCCTCTCACCTAGATTCCCTTATGAAAAATCCAAGTATTTTGCTGAACTGGCCTTAAAGAAGTCCATTTTAAAAAAGAAATTCCCTGCGACTATTATTAGGTCTACACATATTTATGGTCCTAGAGACAAGAATACTATCAAAGTGTTCAGAATAATCAAAAAGATTGGGATATTTCCGCTTATAGGTGGAGGCAACAATCTTTTTCAACCATTGTATGTGGAGGATCTTGTAAAAGGGATCATTTTATGCATGCATAAAAATGACGCAAGTATCGGAAAGACCTATCTCGTTGCAGGTAAAGAAATATTTACCTATCGAGAGTTTATACTTCTTTCTGCTAAAGTATTGGGCGTCCCAATAAAGACGGTCCTCATATCTGAGCGGTTGGCAAAGTTGATGGCATCTGTTATTGAGAACATGGGTACTGCCTTTAATTTTGAACCGCTTTTAACACGTTCTCGTGTGGAATTCTTCTCAAAAGACCAAATATACAAAATCGAAAAGATTCACAAAGAGATTGGTTTCATCCCTGAAACTGATATAGAAACAGGTCTGCAGAAAATGATTTACTGGTGCCAGAAGAACTATTTACTGTGAAACTGCTTTGAACATTAAATTATTTTCACGATTACCGCCAGTGTGTGATATGAGATGGACCTAAGCGTATTAATGGTCACTCCATACTTTCCGCCGATGATAAATGGTCCGTCTTTGCATGTTTATCAATTAGTGAGGGGTCTTATCGATCAGGGGATCCGTGTTCATGTGCATACCATGAGTTATGGTACGTATGAGGATATTATGAATTTTGATGATGGCGATCTTAGTATTACGAATTTTAAGCACTTTTCATTTTTCAGAGGGGCGTCGTTTGATCAGCCGATATCCATTTCCTATGTAAAATCAACAATAGAAACAAGCGATAGATTTGATGTAGTTCATGTTCACGATTTTCCGAAACTCTGCAACGACACGCTAATTTTGGCACTTAAGAGGTTTAAACCTAGAAAGTTGATAGTTCTTACCCCTCATGGGGCAGGTGCACCTTCACCCACTTATAAAATCTCCTCAAAGCTTTATTGGTCATTAGGCATTCCGTTAAAGGTTCTCCGATCAGCAGACAATTTGATAACAGTAACTCCTTTGCAAAAGAAAGTCTTTTCCAGAGTCTGTGACGAACAAAAAATTTCTATGATCTCTGAAGCAGTACCCCCTCATTATTTTGTGAATGAGCCTTCCTTTTTGGAAGATGATAAACTAAAAATTCTATTTATCGGTAGAATTATTCAGGAAAAAGGAGTAAAAGACCTACTCTACGCTGTGAATTCTATTTCAAAAATGTTGAATAATCAAGTAGAACTAAGGTGCATAGGACCTGACTATGGCTTTATGCAGGAAGCCTTGAAAATCATTAAAGATCTGAACCTAGAGAACACGGTCAATATGTTAGGTCTTTTATCTGAAGATCAAAAGATACAGAACTTGAATTGGTGTGATGTGCTTGTGCTGCCCTCATACTATGAGGCATTTGGAATACCGATAGTCGAAGCAATGGCTCATGCAAAGCCAGTTATCGCGACAAAGACGATTGGAGCCATGTCGTTAATTAGGCACAACGAGACAGGTTTTCTAGTAAATTTCGGTAATCCAAAGGGTATTGCGGATAGGCTTATGCAATTTCTAAATAATCCCAAATTAAAGTTTCAAATGGGAAAAAAGGCTCTGAAGTCTGTATTCCCTTTTTCGATGCAGAATATGACTAGAAATCATATAGATCTTTATCAGAATCTAATGGTAGCCAATTGAGTGAGAAAATAACGATTCGAGCAAGTACATGAAACCATTTAACTCTAACTTTTGGAGCAAACTAGCTAGCCGGAAGTGACACGGATGGAAATCGAGAAAATAGTAAGAATTATGGGCATTTACGCTATCTCTTTACTCATAGCATTAAGTACAAGTAGCCTGTTTATGTCTTCTCAGTCATACGTTCCTATACTGCTAATTTTATTTGTGGCACTGACCGTTTCAGCTGCTTCCTTAAAGGTTGGCAAAGTAAAAGAATCATTCTTCATCCTTTTGATAATTTCAGCATACACACTTCATCTGATATCAATATACCATTTGCTGCCCGTAGGATGGAACCAAGATCAACGGCTCTTCATTATAAAGCTACTGAAAGATGCAGGGAGAATCAATGTTCTCAAGGAACAAGTAGCTAGTTACTATGCGATTTATCCAATACCTTGGCTTATAGCTTCCTCCATTGATATGATAACTCTTCTCGGTTCTCAAGCATCACTATTGCTATTGTATTTGGTAGTCTATGCCTGTTCAACCATGTTTCTATGGCTTATTTTAAGATTAATATCTTCGGACGATCAACGAACATATCTCCCTTACCTTCTTGCAATAATCCTATCGACTTCCGTTTACTACCATAGACCGTTCCAAGATTTATTACCAAGTGCTCTAGGCATATTATCGATTTTAATCACCTTTTATCTGCTTGTAATTCCTAAGAGCTTATCTCCAGTTCTTTTGCTGTTATCCATTCCATTATTTGCGGCTCATGGACTTTCAATTTACATCATGTCGACATTTTTATTTGCTTTGGCCGTAACGTACGTATTAATAGGATCTAAAGAAAAAGCCCGCCGAACAATAAACTATGGTCTGATAATCTTTGGAGGTACGTGGACCTTTCAGGTGGGAAGCCAAATAATCGACACATTGGTAAGAGAGGTGCCATATAGGTGGGGGCAAACAGTGAATGTATTCCATATATTGTTCGCAAGACCCGAAGTTAGTCAAAGCGTAGCAGAACAGCAACTGCATTACGTGTATTGGTTTGACAAAATTATTACTCCAGTTGCTTATACATACATTGTAGTGCTCGTCTTCTTAAGCTCACTCTACTTCTCATTTAAACTTATTAGATCGAGGGATGTGTCCATCGCTCCGTTACTTACGACGGGCTATCTATGCCTTCTTGCGTATGGTGTAGCATTTATTTTCAGTTATAAGGGGATTGAAAACTACGTTGCACGATATCTATACCTTTATGCTACGCCACCTTCTGTGATCATCTGCACACTGTTCATATCCGAACTTATCAAGAGCAAACAGAAATTCGCACTATCATTACTAATTGTAACGTTGGCTGTTGGAATACTTTCAATGACCGAGAGCCTATATACACCTTACGCCTCAATACTGAAGGCTCCCGATAGTGAAAAATTTGAAAAACTATACGAGATCTATTATGCTCCAGCTGCGTTTAACAGAAATATTGTAAGCGATTTCTCTGAATCTATATATAAAATATGGAGGGCGGAGAATGTTCAAATCTATGCTCTTCACAGATTTGTTCAAGACCAGCATTCCATTATCTACAGCAATGGTATTGTGGTGGCTACATACGATTGACATTTTAACGTGCTGTTCCCGCGCTATAAAACCTAAAATGTGTGTATGCCAATTCGTCGAGGATAGATATTGATTCCACGTTTTATATCTTTCTTTGGACCCGACGGTGCCGGAAAAACTACCCATACTCATCTCTTAGTAAACCAGATTAGATCGCGAGGAGTTAAGGTAAGGAAAATTTGGATTCGCTCACCTCACACATTAGCCTTCTTACTGTCAATGTTCTTCCTAAAAATCGGATTCTACCGAGTATCTTCAAATTCGATCGAAATCTCAGATGAGATTCCAGTCGCAAATATAAAACTTGAGAATCGCCCGAATCGCCCTCCTTGGGATACTCGTTTTAACAAGTGGCGAGATACATTCTCTGATAATGAAGGCAATATTATTGTTCGTGAGAGGATACCCGCTGTAAACATAACCCCTTGGCTTAAACGGTTTTGGTGCGTAATAGAAGTAGCTAGTGTGCTACCTCTGATCTTATTCCACGTGTATTTTCCTTTGTTATTAGGCTATACTCTCGTTGCGGAACGATATGTAATAGATAGTATTGTCACTATTGCATATTTTATTAACGACTTTAATTTCTTAAATGGCTTAGGTGCAAGATTGCTTCTTCAGTTCATCCCAAAAGATGCTGTATTCATACACCTTGATTCAGATTATGCAACCCTGATTAAGAGACGAGGACATAATGTTGAGGTGAAAAATTTTATCGATTTTCAAAGAGCTGCATATGAAAAAATGGAAAAATTCGTGAACGTGATTTCGATCGACACATCGATCCTTGATGTTAGACAAACCTCAGAGAAAATTATGCAATCGCTTGAAATAATGAATATATAGTGACGAAGTTAATTGATGCTTGAATGACGATATTTAGAGACACGCTTTTACTCATTAAGTCTATAGGTCTACCAGGGTTAATCGAAGGCGAAGGAAATCTACCCATAAATGATCTGAGTATCCTTCAGCTGGCTGAACTAAATAAGATACCCTTATTTTTCTTAGAATCCTTAAGAATACTTGAAAAATATCCGCCCTTCGAAATCCAGCTCTCACGTTACAGGGATAAGCAGAGAAAAACTTTAAATTTAATAGCCATGGTTTCCGGCCTTATTGAGGAATCAGGCATTCACTATACGATCTTCAAGACTTTGAAGCCATTTCCATATACTCCATCTGACATTGACATACTTTTACGGTCAAAAAGTGACCTTGCAAGTATCGTTCAGATTCTAATGAAGAGAGGTTTCAAGCCCTTAAATAGGGGTCTATATGGTTTAAATATGTTCAGCATTGAATACGGCATTAACATAGATATAACAACTGAGATTGCTGTTGCGGGTTTGATCTATCTGCCTAAGAATCTTGTGTTCGAGCATGTAAATATAGTTAAAATTAATGGCTTTAGAGTTAGGACACTTAAGTATCATGCAGAAATTGTGGTCGCGGCAGCGCACAGTCTCTACAAAGAACAAATGTACACGCTTAGCGATTACTACACCTTCGCCCTGCATTTCGATCAATTTAAGGCGGCACAGGAACTAGCTAGACAAGCTTATGTTGTGCCAGCTTTGGATGTCGCCCTTTGTCTGACGAATACAATTACTTCAGCTATATTAGGTTCCAAAGATGTCTCAGCTATGAGTCATGAGGATATCGACGGAGATGTGATGAAAAAGGTATTGGATAGCCATCTGAATTTTCCTCTAAAGTATGATATATCTACTCTCTTCAGATTATTTTCCAGAAAACTCCTCGAAGATCAGTCATTCAGAGAGTCACTACCAAGCTTTCTCAAATCGATGTTCACGATGGATTTCTATAAACATGCAGTCAGCCATATAGTGCGGCAATCCTATTAATGATGCTTTAAATTATGAAAACTTGTTTATTTAGATTTTATCTTGGAAAGCATGATCTTAAAGGCTATAGATGAAAAGATCAATATCTAAACAATTTTTAGCAGATAATGATATGGATAATTATTTTCTGAGAAGCAATTTACCTAGGTACGAAAAAACCTATAGTTTAATTCATCCACATCTTGAAAAAAATAAGTTCCTTCGTATTTTAGATTTGGGAACTGGACTAGGATACATGGCTATCCTAACCAAAAAATTCTTTCCTCAACATAATGTAGTAGCTGGTGACATTGAAATAACAAACAACGTTAGAAAGAGACTGATAAAAGCGGAGATAGAAATATGGCCGCATAGTTTGAAAATAGAAGCTAACCGAGATCTTCCTATTAAGAGTGAATCTTTCGATGTGGTTTATTTCTTTGAGATACTTGAGCACATAATAGCAGACCCTATATGCATTTTTTCTCAAATTAATCGGATTCTAAAAGTTGGCGGATATCTTTTTTTAACAACTCCTAACATTGCCAGCTTATACAACAGGATACTTCTATTACTCGGAAAGCAACCGCAACTATATATTTCAGGCCTTAGGAAGGGATTTCAGGAGCCAAGAGGCCATTTCAGAGAATGGACGACCAGCGAACTATTGTATCTTTTGAAGGATATATTTGAAGTTCAAGAATTGCGTTTTTTAAACTGTGTTGGCAATCAAGGACTGATTAGAGAAAGAAAACTATTCAAAATTCTTTATTACCCACATCATTTTTTATGCGCCATTAAGCCATCCTTCAGAAGCACAATTGGAATAGTGTGCCAAAAGATTTGAATGCATGCGCGATGGGCGCGCGCGAACAGAAAGATGCTTACAGAACACTTCATATATGGATCAGCGTTACATAGGACTCTATCAGGAGGCTTGTTTGGTGGATGGATTCCTGGTGGCATTTCTTGTGGGGCTGTCTGGCGGCCTGGCTAATCTACTCGTTGACATACCAGCTCTCTGGCTCCATGATTGGAGCAATGGGATTTCCAGCTACCGTGACCTTGAGAGGACTCCGCATAGGCATCTCCACACTCCGGTTTTCTGTCTCCTCGTTTCTAGCATTGTTTGGATCTTCCTTGCTGCACTTGTACATGGATCCTGAGGATCCCGATGGGTGCTAGGGAAATAGTGGGCTGGTTGTTCGTAGGATTCACTTCAGGGTTTTTCATAGGATGCATTCTGGGATACAGGGTAGGCCTCTACAAGGGAAACGGGGGTGAATAAGGAGAAATTCGATTCTATCAATAACCTTTTAACGGTAACGAACCCCATTTATTGGTGCTTAAAGATCAGATTGGATATAAG
>Ga0114925_10001926_pt1 | contig 10432 bp, 9 predicted proteins | sample SumtaG_2_FD_87287 | JGI IMG/M metagenome (GOLD analysis project Ga0114925, IMG submission 87287) | Deep subsurface microbial communities from Indian Ocean to uncover new lineages of life (NeLLi) - Sumatra_00607 metaG | ecosystem: Environmental > Aquatic > Marine > Oceanic > Sediment | place...
AATTCATCGAGAACCGCTTATCTATGATAAGTCTTACAATCTCTCCAAACGCGTAACTTCCCGTAGTCCCTACGGTAGAATGATGAAATATTATTGGTTATCTAATTTCTCATCATTAATTATAACTACTTTTTTAAAGATTTAAATATTAACAGAGATAATAATTAATGATTTATTGCCAAATTCATGCCACACCTAAATAAAGGAGTGGGTTTTCTTTTGCTATTATGATAAATTTCAACAAAAAATAAAAGAGATTAAATCATATTTAAATAATATTAAATATCTAAAAATTTTTAATAGAGAATGAAAAGAAATGAGTCCAATTATTACACATGAAGATGAGTTAATTTTAGCAAAGACTGAAAAAGAATTAGTAAGCCAAATTAAAAAATTAGCTAATGCACAAAAAGCTCTTATAAGTACACAAAAAAAATATGCTGATAATCTAACGAAAGTAAAAATCACCAGAGAGAATTTAAATAAAATTATGAGAGATGTCCTTAAACAAATGCAAACCTTGGCACGAGAGCACAGATCTAATATAAAAGACCAAGAAGTAAATATTTTTCAAGATATTATTCATAAAAATGATAACTATATCTCAGCAAGTAACGGTTATCTCAACGCTATTAAAGATTTAGCCGTAAAAAAGGATTATCTTATTGAAAAGAAAGATGAATTCGCTGATGCTCTTAATGAAGTAGCTGGAAAAAGATCTAATGTTATTAAGAAAGCATTAAGTGTAGAAAAGGCGAAAAATAAAATGATCGATGGGGATAAGCTAGCTTTACTTGACCAGCAATTAACTGATGTTCAAAGAAATTTTGATCGCGCACGGGATGTATTTCTCAAAAAAGTTGAACAATTTATAGAAGTTAGGGATGAAGTTGACGCTCTCTGGCGGAAATTAAAAGAAACTATAACCGAATTCAGTTAAATTAATAATATTTCTATATCTTTTTTCTATATTTTTCAAGGAATATTATATCAGATTCATCTTTATGTATTCTTTTAAAAGAATAGATTTATATAAATTTATTAAACATTAGAAATATTATAATTATTAGTAAATTTTATAATTTCAATCTTAATTAACCAAAGAATTTTAAAAATGTGTGCGGAAGAATTTGCAAGTTTTCTTTCAGATGCGAAAAAGAGCCCTATTGAAGAAAAAATCGATGCCTTCGGGGAAATAGTAGAAAAGATAATGGCAATAGTCCTACGAATTCCAGATTTAGTTGATACGACTCTTGCGGGGATACATCAGCAAATAACTGGTCTAGAATCTCGTGTTAGCGCTATGAACAGCGATATTTCGGCAATAAAAGCAAGAGGCGCTCTACCAGCAGGACCTGCTGCGCCAGGAGCACCTGGAGGTCCACCTGGGGGTCCACCTGGAGGTCCACCTGGAGGTCCACCTGGGGGTCCACCTGGAGGTCCACCTGGAGGTCCACCTGGAGGTCAACCACCACCACCTGGAGCACCCGGAGGTCCACCTGGAGGTCAACCACCACCACCTGGAGGCCCACCACCACCTGGAGGCCCACCTGGAGGAGGTAAGCCAGCTAGTCCTGTTAGTTTACGTGGTGCGATTATGGGAGAATTAAAATCGTTATTTGCAAAAAGACGTAAAGTCTCATAAAATTTTTTATTTTTCCTTACAACTTTTTTCTATACTAAATAATTCGAAAATTTCAGTTTTAAATAAAATTAAATATAATATAACTTAATAAGATCTAATTGGGTTTTTGATTGGTTTAAGCGGTGGAGCACACTAAAAATCAAAGGGATAGTATAGTATTTGTAAATATTGCTCATGATCTAAGAAGGAGAATTTTAGAAATTCCTTCGCTATTTAGAGTTATGAATAATTATTATGATAAAAAATCTGAAATACAAAATCAATTAAGACCTTTAATTTTAAAGAAGTTCAAGGAAAGTTTGAAAACGGTTACCGAAAAGAACAAAGATTGGCTATTTTCTGTCCCTACAGCCTTAGGCACTTTAAATGAAGATTTTATAAAAAATAAAGACTCTTTTAGATTTCCAGATAGTATTATTCTTTTCGAGGCTTGGATGAATCTAGGATTAGATGCGATATTCCCTCGGTTTGTTTTACATTTTAAATTTCCTGGCTTTTTAAAAGGAGAAAAAGTCCGCCATATTTTTCAATTTATTTATTCGACATCTCGTGGATTTGGATTTCCAATAAATTTTGGTCCAGAATTTTATGATTATAAACTTAAATTTGCTAAAATATTCCAACCAATCTTAAAATGGACCTATACATTATGTCATAAAGCAAACCAAGGAATTTATCTTGTTGGAGATAAACGCTTAAAATCAAAAAGACATCATCCAGGCGAGTTTGAATCAGTAATTATTTCTGAATATGATAATAATATCTTTAAAGGTATAGATACACTATTACACGGCTACTTTACAAATGACCCAAAATATTTAGGTGAATTCACTTCTTTAGAAGAAGCCCTAAAGAATGTAATTTTTTCTTATACTATTGGAGATCACGCAATGAGTGTTGAAAAAATAGAAAAATACAATTCTATGAGAATTTTAAAACTCCCATTGATTTCCTATGACTCTATTATCAAAAAATATGATGTAGATTTCTATTCTTATATAAAGAGATGTTTTAAAGTTGATAAGTTATTAATCAGAAAAATTAATCATTATAAAAGAATACGACATACACTCATCGATAATTTGAAATTGATCGATAAAATAAAACTTCGATTGGAACAATCAAAAAAATTCTCTATACCTGGACAAAAACTCTCTGCTAAGTTTTCCGAAATTCAAAAATATACTCATTATAAACATTTAATGGAAAATCTTAGGAACATTTTATTTACAACACCTCCTTACACGCATACAGTGCATATCCCTACGAAAAAGGAAGAAAAATTTGCATCTAAGAATAAAAATTATGATGATTTTGAACAAGATTCTTCAAATTCAATACTACTCTCATTTATTAAACAATATGAAAAAGAGCAAGATTTTAAATTTGAAGAACCTGAAGTAATCGCGGAATTAAAACTTTTAAGGGATGATATGGCCAAGATGTGGTTATACTTTAAAGAGAGACACTTTAGATATGCTGTTAAAAAATTAAATGAAATTACCTCATTATCTTTAGATGATCAAAATTATGAGGAAAATATTAAAATTTCATTGGAAAAACTTGTTCCCATTATTTCTATTTATGAAATCTTTAATCGTCCTTTATCTGAAAGTGTTTATCCTGAATCTATCCCCCAGACTCAACGATTTGGTGCCCATTTAGCACGATTCTTAACTTCTAAATATAACCCCATTGGATTTAATATCATGGACCTCTTTAATAAACTCGCATTTAATAATTGGTGCCATTTAATCAAAAAGAAAAAACTAAGCTATAAAGAATACTTTAATTTAATCGTAAGACTACCTATTTGGAAACACATCCCTGATAAAATTAAATTGAAAATTCTTAGCTATTATTCCTAATTTAATTTTTTTCAATTAAAATATCTTTAAATATTATCATTGAAATAATTAAAGTAGATAAAGATTTAGCTAAATATCATAATGAAGCGACAACAAATCATTCATGTAGCAGTATTCTTTTTAATTTATATTGTTATTAGCTCAAGTAAATATTAGATGGGATGATTCTCTCTCTGACCCCGAAAAATTTATTTCTGGTTTTAATTTATTCATTGTTATTAGTACAATTTGCGTACTGCCTTCATTAGTGGTAATCACAAATAAAAAACTCAAGAACTTTTACAAATAGGTTTTAATAAAATTAAAATGAAAATAATCATTAAAAGGATATGAATGATTATCTTTAATCTAATGACCTATTCTCCTAAATCAAAACTCTAGAAATCCTGGGTCCGTAAATATGTCATCAATCTTTTTCTCCTTCTTGATATCGCTCTCCTCGTGCTCCGTAAATAAAGATTCATCATCGGTTCTAATTCCTCTTTCAAGTTCTTCTGATTCCATATATAACAAGGCATCCTTCTCCAGTCTTCTGTATTCTTCCGATCTAAATCTCCATTTATTGATTTCGTCCTCATCGATATTATCCTCATCCTCCATTACTAATACCGCTTTAACTTTACATATATAAGATAAAATTGAATAGCATAAAGCAATTTCGCCGTATTCTTTTTCTTTCTTTAATTTCTCAACGCGCTTTTCCAATCTTTGAAGCTCTTGGTCTACGTAGAAAATATCTATAAAATCTCCAAAGGCATCAACAGGCTCAGAAATTGAATTTACAAGTACTTCTCTCGATAAACCACAATGACCACACTTTACAGTGGCAATAGCTGATTTTCTAATATTTTCCACTTTAACTGACTTCTCCCCACAATTAGGGCAAGTAAATATTTTTGGTACTCGTTTTACTCTTTTATATGTTTGTTGCTTTCTTTTCCTTCTTCCCATTTTAATCTCTCAAAAATTATAATTAAATTCAAGATAAATAGTGAATTATTCAAAGAAGTACTTATCTTTATAGAATAATTACAAATTAAAACTAAAAAATTTTTGCTTTATTGACCTAAAAACAGTAAAATTTTTTAGGAATGCTTAATTGTTAATAATATCTTTTTTTGATTGATTATTATTTGTTTATTATATATTAGAGAGTGGATTTTAGGTATGGAACATAAATCTTTATCACTGGAATATGATAAAAATTTGATTAATAAGATACTCGATGATAATAATATGCGAGATATCATACTCTTCTTATATATCATTAGAAATGACTTATTGGAAGACCTAAATGATAGAAGTCTTATTGAGTCATACCAACGAGTCTTGATATTAGACGATATCTATAAGAACAATCTTTTAACCTTTTGGAATGAAATTTTTATCGAAACTGCGATTGATTTAGGTTTATTTAAAAATATAAGGAGTTTAAGAGAGTTCAAGCAAAAAGATGAAGATTTTATTTTAAAATTGGGCGATGAAACGGTGACCATAGAAAACGATACTATATTAGTGCCTGAAGATACGTTATTTCGGATGATTTATAAAAAATTTAAATTCCTTACAAGGAGAAATTTTAACTTAGCACTTACACGATTGAAAGGTGTAATGTGTGAAAGGAGTTCCGCTGTACACCCTTTTATATATCAAATTGGAGAGAACGATATTACTCTCTCAGACGATCTCTATTATATTTTGGATCAATTTGGAAATATTTATCAAGCTATCAAAATGGAAGTGACAATTGAAGGTTTTTATGAAAGATTTATCGAAATTAAAGATAAAATAACTGATTTCATTGAGATTTTTGATCCTATATTAAATAGTAAAACAAGTATTAACAAGATTAATAAAGCGATAGAAGAGCAAAAGGATATAATAAAGTTACTTAAAGATGAGAAGATTAAATTATCTGATAAGTTTGAAATGGATAAAATTGATAAGAATGATAAAATCTTTAAAGAATGGTATTCAAAATTAATACAGTTGTTAAATCTTAGGTTCGAAATGGAAATAATTGATGGAAAACTATTAGAAATTAAAATTTACTATACAGGGAAAAATAAAATAAATAGCTATTTGGAATTTATTGAAAAAGTGTCGTTTAATGAAGATGAAATAGTAAATAGAATCCAAAATTCGTTAATAGATCTTAGAAAAGAAATAATAGAAATTGATAATGAAATATCAAAATTAACTAAAAAAGATTTAAAATTATTAAATTTAGATTATGAACGTTTAATTATAATGAGTAAAGACTAATAATAATGAAATGTCCTGCCTGTAACGTTGAGATGGAGCCCTTAGTTGCTGGAATTTTTCAATGTCCTCAGTGTAAAAAAATTATAAAAAAAAAAGATAAAGAAGCTGAGGAAGAAGAGAAGAAAAAAATTGCTGAAGGTGTTTTTCAAGATGGTGAATTTTTTCATAATAATACGAGTTTAAATAAAAAATACGAGATATGTGAGAGCGGTATAACTATTACAAAAACACCAAATCGTTGGATTGCTGCGTTAATCTGCCATAGTGCATATCTAAAAAGTGAAAAATATGTACGGTTATCTTGGTGGAAAAAATCCTTTCACCAACATGCAGGAATGATTAAAATTTATGAAAAAGAAGTCCTTAAAAATATTATTAATGTGCTCGAGAAGATCGATGAGGCATTTGATGACTTTTGGGGATGGAAAGGTAAGTTTGGCAAAAAAGAGCCTAAAACTGAGGAAGAAATCGAAAAAGAAAAAAAGCTTGATATCATTAAATACAGGATTATTGAAAATCGAACATGTCCTAAATGTCAAAAGAAAATGACAAAATATAAATCTCATATGGAATGTGAACATTGTGGCGAAATTATAATATTCGAAGGTTATAACCAGCCAATCTTTAATATTACTCCTTCTGATTTAAATCTCAAATTTCAAGGAGATTTTCCAGTAAATTTTTATATGCCCCTAAGTGGGATCACTATTAAATGGTTAATGGGAGAGTGGAAGGCGGTAGTAGTTATATATGCAAAGGATAATCCCAATAAAAAATGGCTAAGATTCTATTGGTGGGTACGAGATCTTCAAAATATTATGAAATATGGTCATCATGAAATGGGAGATGGAACTCAAATGGGATGGAAAGCACAGAGAGGAGTCTCATCACCAAATATTTTTGATAAGAAAGAAATTAAACCTTTAATTAAAGCCTTAAAAAATATTGCTAATGAGTTAAATTGGGAAATAGAGGCTTAGTAGATGAGTGAAAAACAAGATAATACATGGAAAGATTTGCTTAACGATTTTGTCAAAGGGATAGATGTTGCTATTGAAGAATTAGAAAAAAGAGATGTGGATAATATTCCGGGAGCAAGAGAAGCGCTATTACAAAGATTAAACGACATGAAAATTCATTTTCCTAAAAATGATGGAGAGATTTTCATAAAGGCTATTAACGAAACAATTCAAAATGCATTTTTTCCAAATACTAAAGATTTTGCTGAAGCCTTTGAAAAAATCTTAAAATCTCGAACACATGAGCAAGATTTTATTATAAATGAGTTAGTAAATGGTTTCATCTCCTCGAAAGCAAAAGCCATAGCAATGGGAACCCAAGTAACTGTAATAGATAGACTTGTAGAAGCATTTAGTAATAGAAATGATTTTTATATTGTAGATCATCAATTCTTTGCAATGTTTGGCGATCCCAATAAACCTAGGCAATATGTAAAAAAGCAATTTGAAGAATTAATTAAATTATTTGGACTAATTGCAAAAGAATTAGTAGTAGAAAAAGATGTTAGAAGAAGTGAAAGGAAAGTCTATACTTTTTATACATTTCATGATGATATTTTGGCTATACTTGAAAAAAAATACATTATAATTGACGAAGAACTGGGATATGCCTATGTTTCTGAAGATTTTGATAGAAACGTATTTATAAGCATGTTTTTAGCTAATATTGCTATCAATCGCGACAATATTGATAAAATCGGGGGTGCTTATACTATAAATGGTATCTCAGCGATTTTTGCTCTTATTCTATTATTAAGCTTTATGCCTAAACTTAAAGTAGATGAAACTAATCCTGTTTTAAGAGATCCCTCATATGATGAGAACACTATGAGTGTTATCCCTAAATCTTGGATGATGAAACAAGTATTAGACGATTTATTTCTTCCTCTTATTAAAATAATCGCATATAGAATAGGAGGAGGTTTATGGTTTTCTAAAGTCATAGATTCTGAGATAAACAAAAAAATAGTAAATCAAATTCGGTTCTTAATCCGGGATGTAAATAAATGGATTCTAGGGCAAATGGTTAGAGTGGAAATTCCAATATTCGTAGAAATATCCAATATCTTTACACAAGTTCTAGTAGGAACAGACACAGAACAAGACTGATAAATTAATACATAAAATGGTGAATTTATGGTAAGAGAAAAATGGACTGACATATTGCCAAGGTATCTGACATTTATTAGTCATATGAGACCGATCCTTAGGGAAACAAGAAGGCTTATAGAAAAATTAGACCCTGATCTATTATTAGATATTGAAGTATTAGATAAAATTCGTGAGGAAGAAGAAAAAAGAAATATTCGTAAAGTTAGGGCTTTATCTGAATTTTCTGCTATGTATAGATCTAATGTTTATGAAATTATTAAAGATTTTATTGTCAAATATAGAGAAAAAATTTCGATTATTGATATAAAAGATTATATCATCGACTTTCTCTATGAATCTGTTGAAGCTTTAAATATTTTACAAAATGTTACCAACCCTGATGAATATAATTTAAAAAATACTTATTTATACCGGTTAATCAAATTTATTGAAGATGCTCTTTTTCCAAGAGGAAGTAACCTCGAAATTATTTATAAAAAATTATTAGAATATACGCCACAATTCTATGAATGCCAGAGGCATATTTTACAGCCACATACATATTACCGTGAAAAGTTAGAGAATCCAGACTTCTTTGTGATTCCTGGTATGTCTCCAAAAGTTTATCAGATTATTAATAACATCACTTCTTTATTTAATTTAGATCCCAACTATGGAGAATTTCCTGAAAGAGAGAATTATGAAATTCCAATGCTTTTAAAAAATGATGTTTTTTTACCTTATATTGATTCCATCGCTAATGCAGAAGAGGAATCAATCGAAAAAATCGCTGAACGCATTGGTTTACGCCTAATTGATGGAATATTTTTAGCCCCACAAGAATTCTTTGTAGATATACTTCTGAAAAATAATTTTTTACGTGAAAATAAACAAGCAGATGGAACAATAAGATATATTCCTCAGTTTAGCAATGAGACCCTAATTCTTTATTATTTAGCTTTTGCTTCACTAAGACGTGGTTTTCTTTCAAAGGAATTAATTAATTGGATTTCTATGAACTTTGCACTCCTAATTTATATGGGGATAATAAAGTGGAAACTAACTGACGAAAATATCTTTTATGCTATATTTAAAGACTTACAGACAAATGAAAAGGTTCTACCGTATTTAATGAAGTTAATTTGCTTTCCAAATTATCTCGGGTTGGATAAAATGAAGATTCGGGATTCAGTTCAATATAGAAAAGAAATCTTTAACTTCATAGGGTCCCAAATCGATAATTTTAAAGATTTTATTAAACAAATCGCATATTATTGCGAAAAAATTAAAAAAGAAAAAAATAAATAAAATAATAAAAAAGAGATGAGAAAAAATTACATATTCAGATGATGAGATTAAAGAACGCCTCGGAAAATATGGGGCTGTTTTTCTACCATCGGAAATAAAAGAATCAATAGATAATATCTTAGGCAATGAATCGAAAAAGGAGAGTCTTAATGACTTTTTTAAGGCTCTTAAGAATTACAACGAATTTGTTGAAGAATTAAAAAAAATTAATTTAAGTCCGAATTTAACAGTACTTTTATATGGACCACCTGGTACCGGAAAAACTTCATTAACTAGAGCGTTCGCAAAAGAATATGAGATCCCGATATGCATTGTTGAATCTGATAGATTAGTATCTCCCTTGTTGGGTGATACCATAAAGAATATTAGAAATGTTGTAGAATTAGCCGCTGATATTGCTAAAGAAAATGGATATTTTATATTATTCTTCGATGAAATTGACGCAATAGGGTCGGAACGATCAAATGTTCATGAAGTTGGAGAAATTAAACGAGCAGTGATTTCTTTTTTACAAGTAATTGATAGGGTAAATTACGAGGGAGTACCCCTAGCAATTTTTGGTGCCACTAACCATCAACATCAATTAGATTCTGCAATTTGGCGTCGTTTCACATTTCATCTTCAATTTGATTTTCCTGATTATCATTTGAGGAGGAGAATCATTGAGATGTTCGTGAGAAAAATAGAAAAAACTAAAATTGGCGTAGATGCAAAAAAAATTCTAGATAATTTAGCAGAAGAAAATAAGCAGATTGATATTATATCTAATGAATTAAAAAATAAATTAGGATATAGTGTGTCAGAATTTGAAGATAATATATTATGGGCTGAAATAAATAAATCAGGTAAGGTGGATGGACTATTAAAACTGACGTATGGTTATTCAGGATCTGATATCGTTCGAGGTACAAGAGTTGCAATATTTAAGGCAATCCATACACGAGTAATGACTTATGATATTTTATATAACTCAATGAAACTCGTTGGTGGTACAGCTATTCATGTCAATCAACAAGATATTTTAAGTACATCAAGGAACTCAAACATTATTAAGGAAAAAAACACATTCGGACCACCAGAAATATGATATATCTTTATTAAGAATTAATTTTAAATCATTATGATCGAAGATCAATTGTTCAATTTGGAAAAAATTAAGGAAGTAACCAAACCGATTGAAGATTTACAAGGCAAAATAAGTCAATTGGAAGAAATTTATTCTAAGTTTAAATCAT
>Ga0114925_10001927_pt1 | contig 10430 bp, 10 predicted proteins | sample SumtaG_2_FD_87287 | JGI IMG/M metagenome (GOLD analysis project Ga0114925, IMG submission 87287) | Deep subsurface microbial communities from Indian Ocean to uncover new lineages of life (NeLLi) - Sumatra_00607 metaG | ecosystem: Environmental > Aquatic > Marine > Oceanic > Sediment | place...
ACCACAATAACATCACTATTGGCAGTGTCAGACCAGTCAGTCGTACCAATAATTCGAGAATCGAAACCAACAACAGGTGACGACTGGAAAAGGTCCAAAGCCTTTCCTGCTGGCATGCCTTCAGTGGCCGGGATGTCTAGCAACGCGATATCACCCAGTTCGGCCGCTGCACACCAGTGAGCTGTTGTAGCCCCCACATTGCCGGCCCCAATAATCGAAATCTTCGCGCGTCGCATAAAAAGTCTCTCCCTGCGTGCAAGTATGGTATTAGAAAACTATCTTTTAACTCTCTTCATTACATCTTTTTCGCACAGTATCGAAACTGGACAAGAGACCACTCCCGGAAGCGGCATTCAGCCACCTCCGTCACCTGGCAGAATATCAATCTTGTCTGGGAGTCGCTCTTGAGATTTCCGGCGAGAACGATTTGCCGTCTTCCAGGAAGCCAGCCCGACGGCTGCAAGAAGAAGTCCAACACCTCCTATTGTCCCCACAATAAACCAGCCAAGATCTTCTGAAATATCACGTGACGGAGTACTTGGTATCCACTGAATAGAATCTCCAATAATGAGTGGGGTCTCTCGCCGAGCACCACCTTCATTTCCATCCCCCTGAGGAGAAGCGACATGGACTCGAGGTAAGGAATAGGCATACCGCTTAAACGCAAAACCCGAAAGCCGAATGTTTTCGGTAATTCGATCGCCGGTGGGCATGCTTGCTGGAATTGTTCGAACGCAACAAACAATGGGATAATCATCTTGCAGCCGGTTGTTCACACGGATCAAGTTTGTTGGAACGAATACATAGATTTCCCAATAGTGTTTGGCACCGACCTGCTTTTGCCGATCAGGATCGTCAATCTCGATCCGTGTCACTCGACGTGCGGTTCCTTCAATAGTTACCATCTCTCCCCGGTTCGTATCAAACCATTTTTCAGCTGGATCAATGATGGGGATGACGTCTGTATCCATGGTAGGATCAAAATCGTTTTCAACATTCTTTGCGTGACTCACCACTGTGAGCATTTCAAAAAAAGCATCCGTATCGCCTTGGACAAAGGGTCGACCATCAACGACCGAGTCAAACAATGCGTAATCCATTCCAAGTCGACCAAGGCGTGTTGATTGTGGATACCAGGACAGGCGAGTCCCGAGCAGAAACATATCTCGTAGTTCAGCTGGCCACTGAGCATTGTCGGACGTTGGGACAGGTCCATATTTTCTTCCAATTGGCAGACCAAAAACGACCACAGGCTGACTGATACCACTCCATCGCAACCAATCTTTTGGAGCTGACTGAAGAATGACATCCACCGTTTTCCCAGATGACGTAACAATGCGGACAACATCAAGATGATCCTGCCCTGCAAGAACTGCCTCATCCTCCGGAAGGCGATACGGTGCCACAAAGACTGCCCTCCCCTCAACCTTCACCAACGAATTCATCACAGAAGCAGCCGATGTTTGTGCTATATCAATAGCAGACGAATTCCAGCCTACGTGCTGTGCACTTGTCGCACGATTGAGTCGAGCCATCAATTTCAGTACAAGCGACTGCTTCGATGCATTCCACTCACCAGAATCATCAAGTGCCTTTTGTTGGTCACGCCCAAGATTCCAAGAGGACAAAAAGTCCTGGATAGAATCCTTTTCATCTGATGGTTGGAACGCATGTATATCCTGAATAACAAAGCAAAGCAAAAACACTTGCATCACCACGAGCATGTATCTCGCAACGCACGTGTCCTTCATACTACTCACTACTAAAAAGAGTTTTATCATCATCCTGAATTTTTTCCCCTCGCATCTTGCTCAAGACGCCTGAGTGCATCGTGAGTCGTGATGACATGCTCTTCGTCTGAAATGAAAGGCATCTCTTGAGGGACACGTGGCTTCATGCGAACCTGATAATTCGAGAATCGAATCGCTACAACCGTGCACAGTAGAACAACGATGATTGTACCAATGACGATCATTGGAAGTGGCTCAATCATCGGCCGAGGTGGTGGTGGCGACCAATCAGGCGATGCCGCCATGATGAGGGGCGCCAAACGGACAGTATCTTTTGCAGAATAGGCCCACCGCTTAAAGAAAAAACCTCGCACTCCAATTGCCTCAACGACAGAGAGACCGTTTGGCATGTTTTTGGGAATCTCTAAGAAATAAATAACAACCGGTGAAGCTGGCCCATCAGCAGGTTCAAGCCAACCTTGCCAATAGCCATCGATGCCTAGTTCATTTGTCGGTGCCTCAACATACTCCAAACGGCGGAGTGTGCCATTCATACAGACTGGACGTCCACGAAAGCTTTTTGGTTGACCGTAAAGCTGAGAAAAACTTACTCGTTGTGCATCTCCCACATTGGGGCCACCTTTTTTTTGAATTGTTTCCCATATTTCAAACCATGCCATTCGGTCAGAACTTCTAAATACGGTATCGTCCTGAACCTCGCTCAGCGCAAGGGATGACGCGGCCAATGAACTATCTGCTTCAATCTCCACCGGCTCAGGATCTTGCTTCATCAGAACAACATCTGGTTCAGATTCGTTGATGAAGGGATTCACAAGACGAGTATCGACCTGTTCAGCAGGAGATACGGGCGGTGGCTGAAACCAATTCCGCTCTACCCACGCCGCTATCAAAACGAACACAACTGCTGGAGGCATAAACCTCCAGAAAATTTTTCTCTGCTCTTTTCGAGACAAGTAATTTTTGGGCGGCCGGATCACTGTACAGATGGATCCTGAGATAACTCACTTCTTTTTTGCCGGCGCATTTCTCGCCAGACATAAGCACTGAATGAACCAATGAGTGTAAACGGCATCGCAAGCATAAGAAGGATACTATAGAAGTAGCCCCTCGCTACATTGGCTGCATCTGGATCAGCAGTCGAAAAGCCATCCTTACAGTTCGGGCAACCGAACGTTTGCTCAACCATAAAAAAAGCAAAGAGAGCAGTGACGGTGATAAGAAAAGGCGCATGCTTCATATTCATATTATAGCATCTGACTGTGGAGAAGGAGCAGGTCTGTTTTATCCGTACAACATCAGATAAATAATGACTCCCGTAACTGACACATAAAGCCAAATAGGCAAAGTGATACGAGCGATCGTGCGATGCCTTGCGTCTTGTCTGGTCCATCCGCGGTACAGGGTTGTAAGCGCAAGTGGCAGTACACCCATCGCCAAAATGATATGACTGATGAGGACAACATAATACAGACCGACATATGGCCCTTCATAACGGCGAGGACCTGCCTTAAACCAATGATAGATGACATAGCTCACAAGGAATGCTGAAGAGGTTCCAAATGCAGCAAGCATTGTCATTTTATGCGCGTTGATTCGTCGAACCTTGATGAGCGCAAAAGCAACTAACAAGAGTACGGTGGTAGTTGCATTCAACGCCATATTGACAAACGGAAGCCCACTAACATCGAGCGAACCACCGAGGTTCGGTCGCGGCCCAAGAATGAGAAAGGCGACAGCAACAACAACGACACACGAGAGAATCGCGATGATTCGGTTCCAAAACCCTTCGGTTTCTGGCGTCGGCGAGGTCGTCATGTTTTCAGACATGCAACCTCCGAGATCGCATTGAGACAAACAGACGAAAAGGGCTCACGGTGATTCAGCCTCCTTTGCTTCTGCAGCCACACTATCACCACCTGAACCAAAATCATCCGAATCAGATACAGCACTCACCTCTTCAGCAAGTACTTCACGAATGAGTTTCTTAAGAAGTTTGACTCGGTCGTCTTGAAGCAAATGATAACTTCCTCGAAGGCGGCCTTGCCTATCGAATACCACGCCGCGCTCTGAATGCACGCCAACCTCTGCTGGCAATAAAAACGATTCGTTCGCAACTGACTTAATCACTGAAAAATCTCCAGTGAGAAACTTCCATCTCTCAGCGTCTGCTTCAAATCGGTCAGCGTAACGCCGAAGCACTTCTGGCGTATCATTCTCAGGATCACAGGTGAGGCTAACCGTCATAAAATCAGGATCATCAATCTCACGAAGGATATCTGCAACCGCTTGATTCTCACGAAAGCATGGGCCAGGACAATTGGCAAAAAAAACACTGCCCATCCACACCTTGCCAGCAAGATTTTTTGAATCAAAAGGCTCATCATCCTGCGAGGTGAGGACGAACGGCTGGCAGGTTTCTCCAGGAGACATGACCGCCGGTGCTGGCACCGGCGTGTTTTCTGGAAGGACAATCTCGGGGCCTTGATTGGACTTTACGCACCCCAAGATGCCGACCATCACAACACAAAACCACGAAACACAAATGAATCGCACGCTCTCTTTTTCATATTTAGCTGGAACACACACAACAAAGACTCTCTTCAACGAAAAATCGATTCTGTTTTGAAAACATTAATGGGCAGTGCCTTCGTGACCTGATTCATTTCCAGCTGCTTTTTCAAGGAGCAGGAGATCCGATTCACGAGCCATGTGTAACGCCCGCTCCTGAGACACCATGCGGTTTCGCATACCAATATCTGGAACAAGCATAATTGCAAGAAAAATCGCCATCATGGCTGCAGGTATCGTCAGCACGTATTTCCAATTAGCTTCCCATAAGACATGCATAAAAAAGAGAACAACTAACATGGCTTTTGTGCACGATACCGCCATCATAAAAGCCCATCCAACCTGCGGCTCATCCCTCCACGGCCAGAGCGGAGAATAGGTAAGAAATGACATGGTCGTGAGAAAACAAAGTGCTACAAAAACAGCTATATATTTGCCAATTCCACCGTGACCATGAGATTCTTCTGATCCATGCGATGTCTGATCATCAGGAGAGCCACCGGAGTGGGTGATTGGACCATGGTCAGTCATAGAAATACCTTTCAGAACTTAGAACAGATAAAGGAGCGGAAAGAGAAAAATCCAAACAAGATCAACAAAGTGCCAATAAAGACCGGCATTCTCTATTGCGCCCGAACGCTTCGCATCCAGTGTCCATGTGAGCATAATGGCGAAAACAAGAAGTCCAACCCCAACATGGATCGCATGAAAGCCAGTCAGCAAAAAGTATGTGCTGGCCCACATATTCCCTCCAGGAATCACCATTGGCAGCTTGAGCCACGGGAAGGCCTCATTCAAACCTCCACCATGACCATGCCCTCCTCCATGATCACTTCCCTCTGATGGCAATGGAGCGATTTGGTCTGCCACCACCGCCATGTCAAAAGCTTGTTGATCGCTATTTACGACCATCTCACGCACCTGCTTCAGACTTCTCCTCGCAGTGATCTGTTCAGGAGAAAGACTACTTTCAGGAGTGTCGTCAAGTTCCTTGAGTTGATCAATCATTTTCGGATCACTGAGACGAGCTCTTACAGCAGAGCCGTAATACAAATCTGGCCGCTCATAAATTAATCCACGAGGCTTCCAAGGATAAATTCCATGAGAAAACTTTGAGGAATACTCATACGCCTTCACACCAAGAAACAATGATCCAAGAAGCAACGTGAGGACCATCCAGATTTTTGCAAGACGAACCTTATTTGCACGAGCTGCTTCAAGGGCCAGCACAATAGTGACACTTGAGCAGATCAACACAAATGTATTGAAGGCACCGATAGGTTCAGAGAGGTGCACATGGTGAGGCTTTGGCCAAATAGGAGCCCCAAAACGGAGCACAATATAACTTCCCAACAAGGCTGCAAAAAACATGATCTCCGTCGACAAGAAGAGCCACATAATCAACTTACCACGTGAAAGTGGAAGCCCAGGTTGGTACTGCAGCGTTATGTGACCATGGTGATCATCGTGACCGTCACTGTGCTCTTGATCATCTGTCAGTACAACGGAGGAAGCGTTCATAAAATTTCTTCGGAATAAATCAGGAAAGAGGAGTAAAAATAATCATACCAGTGAGCAACGCGAGAAGTGTACCAATGGAGGCCAAAAGAAGACCACGAGCAGACTGGTCGTCACGATAAATTGCAAATCTGAAAGAAAAACCAGCATAAACAATAGCCACTGCTGCCGCTGCAAGAAAAAGGCGAATACTTCCTGACGGTACTGCAAGTAACAAGCTCACCGGAATCATGGCCAAAGCCGCTGCCATTGACTGAGCAGCTGCCCTCAGGCCTGATGGGTCATCGACAGTCAGCATACGCAAACCAGCGTTTGCATACTCCCGTCGATACAGCCATGCTATCGCCATAAAGTGCGGAAACTGCCAAAGGTATAGAACCGTACCAAGTGCCGCCACGGTTAATGTGGTTGCAGAATCTCCAAGCATAAAACGAGCCGGACCATCTGCTGCCGCCCAACCGATGAGTACCGGAAGTGCCCCTGCAATAGCGCCAACTGCTGTATTGAGGGGGCTGAATCGTTTCATCGGCGTATACACACAGACGTACAGCATCCATGTCACAAAAGCCAAAACAGCTGGCTGCCAACTTGAAGAAACCACCAGCACGCAAAGTCCTGCTCCCAAGAGGGCTGATGCAAGCCACCATGCCACCGATAAGGACATACGGCCATCGGCAAGAGGCCTTCTTGCCGTACGTGCCATGAGGCGGTCCGTACTACTCTCAAGGATTTGATTCACAATACTTGAACTAGCAGCCACGAGTGCCGTACCCAGAAGGACAAGCAACAACTCACCAACCCTCAATCGGGACCCACTACTCGTAATCCACGCACTGGCAGCCACGGTCACAAGTACCATGGTCGTAATACGAGGACGAATCAATTGCGCAACATCACGAAGGACAACAGTGAGCCTTGAATGCGAGGCACGCTCGGCACTACCCCCAGAGAGAGGGACGGCAACAACCGCTGGAGCAAGTTGTGAAGCAGTTGGAGGAGGGGTCATATCAACACCTCTCTGGACGACTGACGGGCCCCATGAAAGTCAGCATTCAAGTCTGCCACTCGAAGACCACCACCGACTAGCCACAGAATGACTGAAGCACCCAGTATAAACATTCCAAGAAGAACATGGCCTGTAACAACCATAGCACCAAATGCACTTCGTGCTTGAATCGGCTCTGAAAATTGAAGCGAGAAAGGTAACAGGCCTGAAGGAACCCCCCACGATACAACCCACGAAGCGACACCAAGGAAGATCTGTCCTGCTACAAGACACACGAGCAACCAAGACCACCTTCTTGCTACAGAGGGTGATCTCCCGTGAAGGACAGCCAACGCTACGACAAGTCCCATCACCACGAATGCTCCCACAACGTGGAAACCAACCATCCATTGAAATGTCCGTGGACCGATACTTGCAGATTCGATATGACGCAACTGAGCCCCAGCAACAAGTTGAACATACGCCGCAACAACAAGCCCGGATGCAGCAAAACCTATTTTTCTATCCTGGACTACTGACATCCTTCGCGAAGAGGACTTGGGTGAATCGCTCTGCGACAATGATGCTTTGCGTCGGGTAAGAACTGCAATCGCCGTGGCAACTGAGAAAAACAAAGGCCCGGTACAGGCATGGACTTTTGCGATGGTCTTATCATCAAGCAGCACTCTTGCCCCACCTAACATCCCTTGCACGACAACAAGCACGACCGCCGCAAAAGCAAGCGCTTTGACTATTGGGGATGCTTGACTTTTCCAGACAGTAAAAACCACCACGAGTGAAAGCAAACCTACAAAAGCACCGAGAAGCCTATGGCCGTGCTCCAAGAAAAGATCCCATGGACCCCATACCCACGCTGCCCACGGAAAGAGAAACATATTGTGGCCGTACGTCGCTGGCCAATCCGGAACCGCCATAGCCGCTTCATATGTTGTCACAAGCGCGCCGAAGCACAACAACACCATGGTCGATGCCACGAGAACACAACTCACAATATGCGGCCAGTTGAAAGAGTGATTGTTCATTGTGACTAACGAAATTTTGTTTTGAATTGCGATCTGCTTTTACGATATCACTGCATGGGACCAGATATCGAAACGCCTAATGAGCTGCCAGCGCGGCGGCTGCAGCCTGGGCATCTGGAGGATCAGTCTGCATGAGATGATCTTTGTCAACGCCAGGAACGGAGTATTCGTACGGGCCACGGTAGACCACTGGCTGAAAATCAAAATTCCCATGTCCAGGAGGACTTGGTGCCGTCCACTCAAGAGTGTTGGCATTCCAAGGATTTCTACCAGCAACAGGGCCTCTGAACATGCTATAGATGAAGTTCGTAGCAAAAATAATCTGTGATGCCACCATCCCGATAGCACACCATGTCATAAATTCATTCATTGGCTGGAGATGACGAAACGTCTCGTAATGATAGGCATCAGCAAGACGACGGGGGAAACCAACCGCACCGAGAATGTGCATGGTGAAAAATGTTCCGTTGAGAAAAATGAAGGTCAGAAAGAAGTGCACTTTCCCCCAGAATTCATTCATTGATCTTCCAAACATTTTTGGAAACCAATAGTAGATAGCAGCCCACACACCCATGGCTGTTCCAGCAAAAAGAACATAATGAAAATGTGCAACAATAAAATACGTGTCGTGGATGAAGATATCGACAGGGGTGGCGGCCATGAAAATCCCCGATAGACCTCCAATAATAAACATTGACACAAACGAGATGGCAAAGAGCATTGACGTTGTAAATTGGATCTTGCCACCCCAGATTGTTCCAAGCCAATTGAACGTTTTCACCGCACTTGGGAGCGCGATCATCATCGTTGAGACCATAAATGTAATGCCGAGCGCCGGATTCATGCCCGACAAGAACATATGATGCCCCCATACGATAAAGCCAAGACCAGCAATCCCTGCCACCGAGTACACCATGGGGCGGTAACCGAATAATGGCTTTCGTGCAAATGTGGTCAGGATATCACTCACCATACCCATCGCCGGAAGGATCATGATGTAGACTGCAGGGTGGCTGTAAAACCAAAAGAGATGCTGCCACAGAAGAGGCTGCCCACCACCGGGACCACTTGTCAGATTATTGACAACCAATCCTTCTGGTGAAAAAAAGCCCGTGTTGAAAATTCGATCGGCAAGTTGCATGAAACCAGCGGCCGTAAGAACCGGAAGGGCAAACGCTTGAAGCACAGCTGTAATAAACATTGCCCAGATCGTCATAGGAAGACGAAACATGGTCATCCCTGGAGCACGCATCAAGATGATTGTCGTCATATAATTCACACTTCCGAGCATCGATGAAACACCGACAAACGTCAGGCCCAATAGCCAGAGCGTTTGGCCCCAACCACTCCCCGGAGACGATGCCGTATTCGTCGAAAGCGGTGGATAACTGGTCCAACCACCTGCCGCAGCACCACCTTCCACGAAAAAACTTGCACCAAATGCAATAAAGGCGGGCCACATAAACCAATACGACAACATATTGAGCGTTGGGAAGGCCATGTCATCGGCACCGATCATCAATGGAATAAGGAAGTTCCCAAAAGCGCCTGCAAGAATAGGAATGATCACGAGAAAGATCATTACAGTTGCATGCATCGTAAAGAGCATGGTGTAAAACTCAGGGCTCATCTGACCGCCTTGCTGAGCAAAAAGCTTCCCAAGCACAGGAACGTCAGACCAAGGCCATGCAACCTGCCATCGCACAGCAAGCGCCAACAACCCTCCGATCAGAAACCAGAGAAGCGTCGAAAACAGGAATTGAAGACCAATGACCTTATGGTCTTTAGAGAACACGTACGTCGACAAAAATTCTGCAATCGGCCTTGGTTTCTTTTCAGGCAAGGAAACCGAGGTTGATGATTCAGGAATAGCGGTAGTACTCATAAAACCTTCTTCTAATTCACAGTGACGGCGTCAGGATCCGGCTGGGTTGCCTCTTGCTCCGCATACTTCGTTTCAAGCCACTCATCAAACTCTGGGCGAGTTACAAATGTTACTCTTCCCTTCATTTTGTAGTGACCCCATCCACACAATTCTGCACACACGATATCGAATGCCCCTGTCTCATTCGCCTTGAACCAGACCGGTATTTTCATACCAGGGACAGCGTCCTGCTTGATCCGTACATGTGGAAGAAAAAAACTGTGCAAAACATCCATACTCTTCAACTGAACAAGGATGTCCTCATCGATGGGCAAGTGAAGATCATTCACAAGATGTAAGTCATCAATCGTGCCAAGTATCCCATCACGGCCTGGATAACGAAGCCGCCACTCGAATTGGCGAGCAATCACTTCAACCGTAGGCTGCATCTGCGGACGCCGCATCTTCACATCTGCCCACGCATTCATCTGATAGATCGCAAGAAACAGCAAGATGGCCGCTGGAACAATGGTCCACACAACTTCAAGAGTATGGCTTCCATGAATGAAGGCTGCCGGCCCATTGTTGCGTGCTGCATCATATTTCCAGATAAACCAAAAAAGCAGCACTTCAGTAGCAACAAACACAACACCCGTCAGCACCAAAATGAAGTAGAAGAGACTGTCGATGGCGGCACCATG
>Ga0114925_10001928_pt1 | contig 10424 bp, 12 predicted proteins | sample SumtaG_2_FD_87287 | JGI IMG/M metagenome (GOLD analysis project Ga0114925, IMG submission 87287) | Deep subsurface microbial communities from Indian Ocean to uncover new lineages of life (NeLLi) - Sumatra_00607 metaG | ecosystem: Environmental > Aquatic > Marine > Oceanic > Sediment | place...
CCACACAACCTATCGGCAGCAGGAGCAGGGCGATGATTGGGATGAGTAGTAAAAGCCTTTTCATGATGTCCTCCCTAAATTCTCTTGCTCATTATTATGGACCTTTGCCCATACATTTAGCCCTTAATACGTGATAAGTCGGGCACCAAAATACTGGGTAGCACCTATTCTATGGGCCCGCTGCTACCATGACAGCCCCCCAAGGGTCCGCTGTATTGGCTGAGTCAATCAGCACGTCGTCCTTCCAAATCTCGACCTTAAGCAGCGTCTCATTGCCAGTCTGTTTCTGGAAGAGTCCCCCGGCCGTCATACCCTCAAACGAATACTCTCTGGGAACCTGTCCTTCTACGCTGTAGGAATTTGTGCTGTAATCTATTGTGCCGGTATCTGGATTCATCTCAAAGAAACGCGCCAAGTACTCACCCGTGAAATTTAGCCCTTCCGTGCCACTAACCTTGATCGTGTAGGTCCCCGTTGCTTGTTGGGTTATGTTGTCAATCACGCCCTGAGTAATGCCCTCAACATCCACGCAACCAACCGGCAGCAGGACTAGAGCGAGGATTGAGATGAGTAGTAAATGCCTTTTCATGGTGTCCTCCTTGGTTCGTACTACCTGTCATTATAACCTTTGCGATTAACGCTGTCAAGCTCAGTTGGTTTCGTGGCACGAATTCCTTCTCCAGTCACCGCCCCCGTTCCAATCAAAGCTAAAACTGCCGTCATGCTGGACAAGAGTTGGGGGGCAAACCTATCTGCGCGTACGTTCGGCATCGTTCTTTGTGGTACACTTGGCAGCGCACACCCGAATGCGTTTCTTAGATGAAGGAGACCACAGCGATGATTGTAGCTCGATTCAAGAAGCTCTTTGAACCAACGAACATAGGCCAGCTGCAACTGAAGAATCGCATAGTCATGCCGCCGATGGGAACAAACTATGCCGCGGAAGATGGCGCTGTTGGTCAGCGGATGCTTGATTACTATGAGGCAAGGGCTAGAGGTGGGGTAGGTTTGATTATTGTTGAAGGAAGCGCTCCGAGTTCGCAGTCCACGATGCCTCACCAGGCGTCTCTGGGAGACGATGAGTTCATTCCGGGATGGCAGAAGCTGACAGACGCCGCTCATAAGCATGGCGCCAGGATAGCTATCCAGCTAATGCATTCCACCATGGAGAACCGGGATGGCAGAGTAGTGCAGGTGAGTCCATCGGCGGTCATAGTACCTGCCAGATTCATGGGCATCTTGCGAGAACCTCCTCATGAACTAACTCCCGGAGAAATCACTGAAAGGGTGAAGTGGTTTGCCTCGGCTGCCGCACGTGCGAAGAAGGCCGGATTTGATGGGGCGGAGATTCATGGTGCTCACCAGTACCTTGTCGCCGCCTTTCTCTCATCAGCTACCAACCAGCGGAAAGATGAATACGGTGGCTCGGTCGAGAACAAGGCCAGATTCTTGCTGGAGATACTTCAAGCTATCAGAGAAGAGGTGGGTCCGGATTTTCCTGTTTGGGTCAGGCTCAATGCCCAGGAATGGGGAGTAGAGAACGGGGTTACTATTGAGGAGACCAGACAGGTGGTACCGATGGTGGTGGAGGCCGGTGCCCAGGCGATTCACGTCTCAGGTTACGGCGCCGGGTCTTATATAACCGCCGCTCCCATTGTAGATACTCCGGGCTTTCTGGTTCCTCTGGCTGAGGAGGTCAAGAAGCTGACCAGCGTGCCTGTCATTGCGGTGGGCAGACTGGACCTTGAGCTTGGCGAGAGGATTCTCGAGGAGGGCAAAGCTGACCTTGTAGCCATAGGCAGGCGTCTCATGGCAGACCCGTTCCTGCCCAACAAGGTGATTGAAGGAAGGCTTGATGAGGTCAACCCATGCATAGGCTGTATGGAGTGTATTGAACGGCTATTCCTCGGCAGACGTGACGAGAGTGTAATCTGCGTCGTCAACCCCGTGATTGGAGCGGAGAGGGAGTATCAGATTAGACACGCGGGGAAGGCAAAGAATGTGATTGTGGTCGGTGGTGGCCCGGCCGGCATGCAGGCTGCCGTTGTGGCAGCGCAGAGAGGGCATAAGGTTACCCTGTTTGAAAAGGATGCGAAGCTGGGTGGCCAACTGAATGTAGCCGTGGTACCTCCTTTCAAGGGCGATATCCTCCCCTGGAGAGACTATCTGGTCAAACAGATTGAGCAAGCTGGTGTGGAAGTCAAGCTTAATGCGCATGCCTCAGTTGAGATGGTTACTGAGAGGAATCCGGATGCTGTTGTCATAGCCACCGGAGGTGCTCCTGTTGTGCCTGTTATACCGGGCATTGACAGGCCAAATGTGGTTACAGCTCAAGATGTGCTTTCGGGCAGAGGTGGAACAGGGCAGAATGTTGTCATCATCGGCGGCGGAATGATCGGTTGTGAGACAGGGCACTATCTGGCTGGACAGGGAAGGACGGTGACGATCATAGAAATACTCGACCGAATGGCCAGCGACATGTTGTTTATGACAAGACGCCGTCTCATTGATGGTTTGAGGAGCAAAAAGGTGGCCCTGGTGACCACCGCAACCTGTGAAGAGATAGGTGAAGACAGTGTTCGCTTGAGTACTGCTGACGGTGAGAAGAGAATCATCGGAGTAGATACAGTTATCATAGCAGTCGGGTACAAGGCGAATCAACGCTTGTACAAGGCTCTTGAAGGTAAAGCGGCTGAGATATACTGCATAGGCGATTCGTCGGAGCCGCGCAGAATACTGGAAGCTGTCAATGAGGGATATCGAACTGGCCTGGCTCTGTGAACACTTGTGCCAGCCGTTCAGGCTGTGCTTCTAATCATAGCAGTGGAAGGGGTCTATCCGAATGACAGTCTTCTGTGTTGATGGGAAGACTGAGACATTCGTGGGCCGGAACACTTAGATAACCTCGCTGGATTGTCGGATCACCTCGTGAGCGGGGTATGAAGTGTCTTACTCCAATGCAATCAGCCACTCGCAAGAGACGTTTGCGCGTGTACGTTCAGGTCTGGCTTCACCCGGGGTAAGAATCCTCTGGACCTTGGCCCTAGGGTTAAGGCCCCTGAAGAAACCGCTACGAACCTGCAGGGCCCCTGTCCCGCAGTCATAGTATTCCATCCCCCATTTCTTCGCTGCCTTTTGCGCTGAACAATCGAGTGTACGCATTGTGAAACTGTTTACGGTCAGCTCCGCGATTTCGATGTTCTCAAAAACAGCCCAGTGAGAATGCTCCAAGAACTTGATCAGATCCTTGATTCCTTCTCGCGGAAACCCCAGAGCTTTGGCCAATCGTCCGGCTTCATGCAGACCATAGTCCTCATAGAGTTGATAATACTCCTCAGTCCCGAACTCCTGGGGAGCTTTCGTCCGTATGAAGAACTCGAACCTCATCCACATGTAATTAAGGCTATACAACTGCTGGAGCATGACGGTATGGAGTGTATCCTTCCTGAGTGCAGGGATGTCTAGCATTCTCTATTCCTCCTCGGTGATGGTCTGCTTATTCGGAATCTCATCTGGCACTGCGTAAGAGCTAGCCGGTAAATGGATAGTCCTGCTCGATCGCGTTTTCGATGTGTTCGATGCGCCTGATCCTGCCTTTGTCATCGAGTTCTATGGCGATCACATCTATACGCCATAGAGAAGGGAGGTCCCTGTGGGTATTGGTATAGGTCAGAGCTGTAGCGATGAGTCTTCTCTTTTTGGACTGTGTCAGTGATTCCTCTGGAGTACCGAAATCCAAACTTATCTTGGCTCGCACCTCAACAAAGACAAGCCAGTCCTTCTGCTGAGCAATGATATCGATTTCCCCATGATGGCAACGAAAACCCGTCTCGCGGATGCGGTAGCCGCGCTTCTTGAGGAACCTCTGGCCTGCCTTCTCGCCCAGTTTACCGACTTCTTGACGGTTCATCACCTGATTCATGAGCAAGTCTACCCTGAAAGATGCCCTCCGGTCGCTGCGCTCCCTCAGGATCATGAGCGACACGGACCTCAGAGTTAGGGGAAGCCCAAGGGCTACGGCTTTGGACTCCAGTTACATTCCTGACAGGAGAGAAATATAGACGGTGAACTGGCGAGGGACCGAGCTCTCGCAGACAGGACATGTGTCTTCTTGTTCCATAACCCTTGTGCCTAGCGAACCCATAGCCAGGATAGATCTGGTCAAGGTCTTCCATTATGCGGTCTCTGGTAACCTTGGCTATGATAGACGCACAGGCGATGGAGAGACACGTTTTGTCACCTCTGGTTATCCCCATTTGGGGGACGGGACACTGAGACAGACCTAGTCTATCAATGAGGAGAAAGTTCGGTTTCCTGGGTAACCTCTCGACTGCCTGTATCATAGCCAGCTTGGTTGCCTTGAGGATATTCACTGAGTCAATCACCTGATGGGAGACGATGCCGATGCCCACAGCTACCGCCTCCTTTTTGATCACCTCAAAGAGGGATTCGCGCTTCCTGGAATTCAGGTCCTTGCTATCCCGAACCAGTTCGAACCAGGGAAGGTCTGCCAGAAGGGGCAGGATAACGGCGCCGGCGACGACTGGGCCGGCAAGGGCTCCCCGCCCGACTTCATCGATACCGGCGATCAATTCATAGCCAAGTGATCTAAGCTCGTTTTCGTGACCAAGGTTTGGCGGTCGTGACATGTATCTCCCGATCTCACAAGGACGGATGCCATAACTTGCGCACCTTATCCCAGATAACCTCAGCAATCTTAGCTTTGGGTAATGAGGCATCTATCAGCAACCAGCGGTCGGGCTCAGCGGCCGCCATCTTGAGATAGCCCTCTCTTACTCGATGGTGAAACGACAGATCCTCTAGCTCAAAGCGGTCTTTCGAGCTGCGCCTGCGTTCCAGTCCTTGTTCAGATGGCATATCCAGAAGGATTGTGAGGTCTGGCTTAAGGTTGCCTGTTGCCATAGTGTTGACCATACCTACAGTGGCCAGATCAAGTCCTCGCCCGTAGCCCTGATAGACTATGGTCGAGTAAGTGAAGCGATCGCAAATGACTACCTTGCCCTCCTGCAGGGCAGGGCTAACTAACTCAGCCACCAGTTGAACACGCGAAGCAGCAAAGAGGAATAGCTCAGCCTGGGGCGAAATGGATGAACCCTGCTTTCTCTTCAGTAGCATTCTTATCTCGTTGCCCAGAGCTGTGCCTCCGGGCTCATGGGTTAGTATCGTGGGGATGCCTTGTTGCTCAAGTTTCTTCAGCAATAGCCTGGCTTGAGTGCTTTTGCCACAGCCCTCCCCTCCTTCAAAGGTGATGAACAGGCTCAAGAGCTACCTCGATTTCCTTCTGCCGCCAGGTTCAACTCTTCGGTTATCAGAGCTGAAACCGCGGGGTCCGGCTAAGAGACGCTGTAGATGATGAACATAGGTGGATTGGGTGTCATGAGGATAAATGGCATCCAGGCATTGTCTCATCTGAACTGCATTGTTGCTCTTGAGGACATAAACCGGTATGCCCAGCGCTTCGGCATCCCGTATCTTCTGCGGCTTCCGGCGGTAGTAACTGCGTGTAGTAAGAAAGAGGTCGGTCTGCTTAAGGTCCGTTGCGATTCTCAGGTCCTTTCGTGCTTCCTTGGCGATCTGCTCCAAACGAGTCCGATTAGTGCCGAAGAGATAAAACCGCAGCTGTTTCGGCTGCTGCTTCTCTTCGTGATTTTCAAGCCCAAAGGACGATGTTATCGCTTCGCTTCTTACTTCACCGTCTGCTTCCATCCAGCGTACTTCGGCCTCGGCGGGTTGCTGGTGCAGGAGAGCATCGACGGCCTCGATGACATCTGGATGCACGGTTACCCTATAATAGTCGACAATCTCCACCACCATGTCGAATGTGGGTGGAGCCTTACGTTCCAGGATGGATTTCTGTGTGTGCCGTCGCCTGGCCTCGTCATCCCCCAGAGTAACCGTTTGGATACCCCCGATGAGGTCTGAGAGGGTGGGATTCATTATCAGGTTTTCCAGAGTGTTGCCATGTGCTGTGCCTACCAATTGCACTCCGCGTTCAGCAATGGTCCGAGCCGCTAGAGCTTCAAGCTCGGTGCCTATTTCATCGATAATGATCACCTCCGGCATGTGATTTTCCACTGCTTCAATCATTACCGCATGTTGTTCAGCCGGAGTAGCGACCTGCATTCGCCGCGCATGTCCGATAGCCGGATGAGGAATGTCTCCATCCCCGGCGATTTCATTGGAGGTGTCGATTACGATAACACGTTTCTTGAAATCGTCAGCCAGTACTCGAGCCACCTCCCGCAGCATTGTTGTTTTGCCGATGCCCGGTCGCCCTAAGAGCAAGACGCTCTTGCCCGATTCGATAAGATCCTGGATCATCTTCACAGTGCCGAACACCGCTCTGCCCACGCGGCACGTCAAGCCGATTATCTGTCCGTTTCTGTTGCGTATGGCTGAGATGCGGTGGAGGGTGTGGTTGATCCCGGCGCGATTATCGCCGCTGAATTCGCCGATGCGAGACACTATGTGATCGATATCAGACTGGCTTACCTGACTGGAATTGACGACCAATTCTCTATTAGGAAAGCGTGCTTCGGGGAGACGCCCCAAATCTAAGACTACCTCCAGCAGTTCGCTATGATCAGGCTGCCCGTAGAGTGACTCACCGATATGAGGTGGCAAGATATCAAGCAGCGCATCCAGATCGTCAGTAACTATCCTTCGTAAACGCATCTCCTCGATCAAGACTAAGAAAATAGTTGTGAAATCTCAAATCGTTAGTTAACTCGGGATGAAAAGAGCATACAAGGCGGTTCTCTTGCCGGGCTGCCACTATTGCTCCGCCCCGCAATTGGCATAATATCTCTACTCCAGCCCCCACGGCTCTTATTATCGGAGCTCGGACAAAGACGCCAGGGAAGGAACGATCACCCAATGCCGGAATCGAGAGCTCTGATTCAAAGCTGTCCGCTTGTCGCCCAAAGGCATTCCGCTCCACTTCGATATTCATGATTCCTAAGCTTCCATTTGCTGAACTGGTTACTTTCTTTGCCAGGAGCACCATACCGGCGCAGGTTCCCCACACGGGCAGGCCCTGACAAACCAGTTCTCTTAGTGGCTCAATGAGGCTGTATTCTGCCATAAGCCTATTGAGAGTAGTGCTCTCCCCCCCGGGAATTACGATTCCATTTAGTTCATCCAGTTGTGATGGCAAACGTACGGGAAGGGCATCAACACCGCAACGGGACAATACTGCTATATGCTCGGCGAAATCTCCTTGCAGAGCTATGACACCTATTCTCACCTACCATCCTCTGCCAGCGAGCAGTTCCTGTTGGGGTATGGCTTTTATGTCCAGACCTGCCATGGCGGTTCCCAGGTCTTTGGATGCCTCAGCGACGATAGCAGGGTCCTGATAGTGGGTGGTGGCCTTGACAATGGCTTGTGCTCGGGCTACGGGGTTGCTGGACTTGAAAATCGCCGAGCCAACAAACACTCCTTCGGCCCCCAGTTGCATCATCAAGGCAGCATCGGCAGGCGTAGCTATGCCGCCGGCGGCGAAGTTCACTACAGGCAACTCTCCTGTCTTGTGCACCTCCGTCACTAAGTCCAGAGGGGCGCCGAGGGCCTTCGCTTCAGCCACCAACTCCTCTTCAGGCAAGACCTGAAGCCTGCGAACTCCATCCTGGACCGCTCGCATGTGTCTTACAGCTTCAACGATATTGCCTGTTCCAGGCTCGCCCTCGGTGCGCATCATCGCCGCCCCCTCGGCAATCCGGCGCAGTGCTTCACCCAGGTCCCGGCAGCCGCAGACAAAAGGAACCTTGAAACCATGTTTCCAGATATGGTGGCTTTCATCGGCGGGAGTAAGCACCTCCGACTCATCAATAAAATCAACGTTCAGTGCTTGTAGCACCTGAGCCTCAGCGAAGTGACCGATGCGGCACTTGGCCATCACGGGGATACTCACCGCTTCCATTATGGCGGCAATCACGGTCGGCTCAGCCATGCGAGCCACTCCACCGGCAGCGCGGATATCTGCCGGTACACGCTCCAATGCCATAACAGCGCAGGCACCAGCTTCCTCGGCAATCTTGGCGTGCTCTGGGGTAACCACGTCCATAATCACCCCGCCCTTCAGCATCTGGGCGAGTCCCGTCTTAACTTTCCAGGTGCCCTTTTCCATCAATTCCCATTATAACGCCGTGCAGGCCAAACCGCAATGTCACGTACTGGGCTCCGCTGACAGTTCGCTCTCCCTGAGGGTTCCGTGGGAGCTCACCTGAGATTCGAACTTCGAGCTGGTCCAGGGTTTAGAATATCGGATTTCGAACCTGCGGCTGCTGCGAACAGACAAGTCCGTGCAGGTGACTACATGACGGCTATTCACGGCGCTCGAGATGGGCGTGCAGCGCTTTGCTACAAGCCATTCTTTGTTGTCTCAATCTCCTTTTCTACCTCCCTCAGTTCCTTCTCCAGGTCCTTCTTATACTCTTCAAGCATCTCAAGGTACTCCTTTTTTCCGGGAAAGGGCCTGAACCCGCGGAAGTAGAAATCGATAGGCGGAAAGCCGAAGTAAAATCTCCATGGTCTCCTACGCCACATGTCTGTTCACCTCCTGAATCGGCCGTCGCCTCGGCAGGCCGGAACGACGGGGATATTTGCTCGGTGTAGGCGATGTTTTGTCAACAACCACCAGATAACGCATATCACGGAACTCGCTCAATTCTATCTTCTTCATGTGATCCAATCTGCCTCCCAGAACAGCAATAGCTCTTTTCGCCCCGCTTATCTCCTGGTCGATTTCGCCTTTCTTCTGAGCGACAAATCTTCCCCCGATCCGGCAGAAGGGCAGAGTTAGCTCTGCCAGGGCAGGCAATAGGGCCACGGCACGGGAGAGAACCAGGGAAAAGCGCTCACGATAGGGCAGTAAATGAGCTGCCTCCTCGGCCCTACTGTTGACCACTTCCACATCCTCCAGTTCCAGTTTGCGGATGAGGTGGTGAAGGAAAGATGTTTTTTTTGCTGTGGGTTCGATGAGCACCAGCCTGGGCCGAGGGAATACGATCTTCAGCGGCACTCCGGGGAAGCCAGCACCTGTGCCTATGTCTATAATATCGAAACCAGGTTCTTCCATCTCTTCCCCAGGCAAAGCCAGGGTGATGGTCAGCGAATCAAGGAAGTGTTTTGTCTGCACCGAGGAGTAGTCTGTTATAGCGGTGAGGTTGATTCTCTTATTCCATTCGATCAGTTCCCTGTAGTAAAGCTCAAATTGCTTCACCTGTCTGGCGCTGAATTCTATGCCCAGCTTGCTTGCCCCTTCGATAAGTTTCTCCATCGCCAGTCAAGCCCAAACTCCAGAAGTCGTTTAGTGACCCGTTTGTCCTGAGCGTTCAATGTGAACTCAGTCGAACGCTCACGGCGAGGCCCTGTCACAGGGCAACTCAATTCTACCCCGACTGCCGTTCATATGTCGACACGGTCGCGGGGAGTGGTCCCGGTCCTTGCGGTTGCTTAGGGCGAGGATAAAGCTCGCCACCACATTCACAGCTCCAGAGTTATGGTTGGATTGTCATGTTTATGCCACTTGACAAATTAGTATGATAAATCATACAATGCTGACATAGGTCGTGCAGGAGGTGAGAATGGAACAGAAGGATATGCGTGCGATAGGCAGGTGTTTTGGCACCGCTGTGCTTGGGCCCCGGGGGCAGTTGGTGATTCCCGCGGAAGCCCGGAAAGAACTTGGCGTAGATACTGGCAACAAACTCCTGGTTTTCGGCCATTTCAGTGGATGGGGGCTTGTCCTTGTCAAGGTTGAGGCAGCAGAGGAGTTGCTTAACGTCATGAGCAACCGGCTTGATGAGTTTGCCAAATTGATCAAGGAAAACAAGACCGCCGATGCTGGGATAGAGGGTGAAGGCAAGCGAAGCTAGTGCCCCGATCGAAATACATGGCACGTTATTCCTTGCCGGACACTATAGAATCGCTGCTACAAGGAGCGCTTTGTCAAAACAGAGAGGGGGGTATGAAGTAAAATGAAGAAACGGCTGCCACTGATAATAACAGTCAGCTTGGTGTGTATCGGTATAGTACTGGCTATAGTACTCACTGGTCGTGCCGGTCGTGAAACCACGTCATTGGATACTGTTGAGGTTAGTCGAGGCGATATAGTGAAAACCGTTTTAGCGGATGGCAGTTTAGAAACGCCTAATAAAGCGTATTTATCATTTGGTGCCACGGGTACAGTGACAGAGGTCCTGGTTGACGAAGGGAATAACGTGACAAAAGGCCAGGTATTAGCCAGGCTCGATGCGCCGTCTTTGGAATCAAGTGTAGAGATGGCTGAGTTACAGGTCGAAATAGTACAGGAACAAGTCAAGGCAGCCAGAGCACAATACGAGATCGCTCTCATTAACCTGGATGAGTCTAGCCCCTTGGTGTCGGAGGAGGTGCTTGAG
>Ga0114925_10001930_pt1 | contig 10422 bp, 8 predicted proteins | sample SumtaG_2_FD_87287 | JGI IMG/M metagenome (GOLD analysis project Ga0114925, IMG submission 87287) | Deep subsurface microbial communities from Indian Ocean to uncover new lineages of life (NeLLi) - Sumatra_00607 metaG | ecosystem: Environmental > Aquatic > Marine > Oceanic > Sediment | place...
ATCGGCTTAAGGCGGGCGACAGCGATGAGGAGGTCCGCACATACATCGTTGCACGCTATGGCGAGTTTGTCCTGTTGCGTCCGCCGCTCAGCATCCGCACGGTGCTGCTGTGGCTCGCACCGCTGCTCGTGCTGCTGGCTGCGATCACAATAGCGATCCGAGCGTTTGTGCGGCCTGCGCCCGGTCCAGAGCGAACAGGGGCACCCGCTCTCACCGGCGCAGAGGAGGAGAAGCTGCGTGCACTGCTGGCTGAGGCGGAAAAACGCAAGAACGATTAGCGGTTGGGGCAGTCCTGGAGAAGGCCGCACGCTGAACGGCGGTCACAGGCCACTGGAGCCAGCCGCTTACGCTCCCCATATGCCCAACATTCCTGTTAGCGGACTTGGAAAAAGAGGCGTTCATTACCAACTGTTAAGGCAATCGAAAGGCTGCCGTAATGCCGTTTTGGCTACGCCTTGGGGCTCAATTCCGATCCTTGCCTGAGCGATGGAGGTTTCTTCGCATGCACGTTCAACCCAGCTCGCCTAAGCGCGCAGCAAAGACCGGGCCAGCCGTAATCACGGGCCGCAACTTCCGGCGACTTGCCGCAGTGACCGTGTTGGGTGCTGGCCTCCTGGCGCTGGGCGTGGCCGAGCGGCCGTCGTCGGCGTTTGCGCAGCTGAACCCTGGCTCGCCCATGGCCGCCACGGGGTCGTTTGCCGACATCGTGGAACGCGTGAAGCCGGCGGTGGTCTCCGTCTCGACCACGAACGGCGGGCCGAGGCTTACCAGTAATGACAACCGGAAGGGCCCGCGTGGTGGGTTCCCAAACCTGCCCGACGATCACCCACTGAACGATTTGTTCAAGAACCTGCCGAAGGAGTTTGGCGCCCCGCAGCAGCCGCGTCCGCGTTTACGGCGGGCCACGGGCTCTGGCTTCGTCGTCTCCCCCGATGGCTATGTGGTGACCAACAACCACGTGATCGATGGCGCAACGAAGGTATTCGTCAGCTTTGACGATCAGGAGAAGCTTGAGGCCGAGTTGATCGGTACGGACGCGCGCACCGACATTGCGCTACTGAAGATCAAGGAGCGCAACAAGAAATTCCCGCACGTGACGTTCGCGGGCAAGAAGCCGCGCGTTGGTGATTGGGTGCTGGCTGTCGGCAATCCGTTCGGTCTCGGTGGCACCGTGACGGCGGGCATCGTGTCCGCTCTCGCGCGTGACATCGGATCGGGCCCGTATGACTTCATGCAGATCGATGCGGCCGTGAACCGGGGCAACTCGGGCGGCCCGACCTTCAACCTCGACGGTGAAGTCGTCGGGGTGAACACGGCGATCTTCAGCCCGACCGGCGGCAACGTGGGCATTGCCTTCGCGGTCCCGGCCGACACGGTGAAAGACGTCATCGACGAGCTCAAGGACAGCGGTTCGGTTAGCCGCGGGTGGCTGGGCGTTAAGATCCAAAACGTTGATGATGATACCGCCGCGAGCCTCGGCCTCGACGAGGACAAGGGCGCCCTCATCAGCGAGGTGATGAAGGATGGCCCGGCTGCCGACGCTGGCCTCAGGGTGCAAGATGCGATCCTGGAGGTGAACGGCTCTGAGATCGTTGACAGCCGTGACCTTGCTCGCAAGATCGCCGACTTTGCGCCGGGCGTGACTGTCAACGTCAAAGTGTGGCGCAATGACCAGGAGAAGACCATCAAGGTCAAGCTGGGCAAGTTCCCGAACTCCACGAAAGTTGCTTTGGGCAAGTTCGAGGACAAGGATGAAGCCGACGAAAAGAAGGACAGCGTTGACCTGAAGCAACTGGGCCTGACGTTGATGCCAGCGCGCTCGGGCGGCTCCCAGCAAGGTGTGGCCATTGCCGAGGTTGACCCCAACTCGGACGCTGCTGAGAAGGGTCTAAAATCAGGCGACGTGATCCTTGAGGCCGGCGGCAAGACTGTCTCCACACCTGAGGATGTGCTGGACGCCCTCAAGAAGATGAAGGAGCTGGGCCGTACGGCGGTGCTGCTCCACATCAAGACCGGTGACCAGAAGCGACTCGTACCTGTTCAGATCTCTAAGAGCTGACGACTAGGGGAGTTAGGCCTAATACGAGGCGGCTCGTCTCCTTAAAAAAGGGGACGGGCCGCCTCGACGTTGTGCAAGTGAGACGGCAGAATGCTAGCCTGATCTCAGATCTAAGTTGGCGGGCCGGTGAACTGATGCGCGTTCTGGTAATAGAGGACGACCGCGAGACGGCGCAATTTCTGCAAAAGGCGCTGAAGGAAAGCGGGCATGCGCCCGATATCGCGGAGGACGGTGAGGTGGGTTTGAGCCTCGCGGAAGAGGGCAGTTACGACGTGCTGATCGTCGATCGCATGCTGCCGCGCCTTGATGGCCTTTCAGTCATCAAGGAGTTGCGGGGTAAGGGGTTGCGTACGCCCGTGCTGATTCTTTCGGCGCTGGGCGATGTGGATGACCGGGTGAAGGGGCTGCGTGCTGGCGGGGACGACTACCTGACGAAACCCTACGCCTACTCTGAGCTGCTGGCGCGCGTTGAGGCGTTGGCGCGGCGCCCGGTGCCCGAGGAGCAGGAGACGCGCTACGTCGTCGGCGGCCTGGTGCTGGATCGCCTTTCGCATCGCGTGACGCGCGATGGTGAGCCGATCCAACTGCAGCCGCGTGAATACCGTCTGCTGGAGTATCTCATGAAGCATGCAGGCCAGGTGGTGACGCGCACAATGCTCTTGGAGCACGTGTGGGACTATCACTTCGATCCGCAGACGAACGTGATCGACGTGCACATCTCACGGCTCAGGGCCAAGATTGACAAGAACTTCGACAAGCCCCTTCTGCACACCGTGCGCGGTGCGGGCTACACGATCCGCGATGGCGCCGGCTAATCCCTTAAGCCGGGCGGTCTCGACGACGGCGTTCCGGCTCGCCGCGGTGACGGTGACGGCCTACCTTATTTGCGCGGGGCTCATCGTTGGCCTGCTGTTCTGGCAGACCAACCGCATTCTTACCAATCAGGTTTTGACGACGCTGCGCTCAGAAGCGCAGTTGCTGAAAACGGAGGCTGAGGCCAGGGGTTTGCCAGCGCTTACGCGCGCCGTTGAAGCGCGCAGCCGCCCCGATGGGCTGGGGCTCTACTACTTGGCCAGCCCCACCGGCGTTAAGCTTGCTGGCAACCTTAATCGCCTGCCGCCTGAAATTGCCGAGAGCAAGTCCGGTGGGGTGTTCCGCTACGCCGAAGGGGCAGATGCCGGAGAGAAAGCACGTCTCGGCGTCGCTATCCCCGTTGAGCTCAAGGGAGGTGAGCGCCTCATTGTGGGGCGCGACATAGAGGAGCAACGGCATTTCGCCGATGAGATGGGGCGCGTTTTCCTCATCGGATTCGGCTTGTTGTCGTTAGCGGGTCTTGCCGGTGGGTTCGTCATCAGCCGCATCGTGCTGAAGCGGATCGAAACCATTAATGCGGCGAGCCGGTCAATCATGCACGGCGACCTGTCGCGACGCATTGCGCTCAGCGGCTCCGGCGACGAGCTCGATGATTTGGCCGGTAATCTCAACGCCATGCTGGATCGCATCGAAGCGCTGATGAACGGTCTGCGCGAGGTGTCCGACAACATCGCCCACGACTTGAAGACACCGCTTAATCGCCTCCGCAACTCGGCTGAGGCCGCGCTGCGCGATTCACGCGGGGAAGGCGCTTACCGGCAGGGGCTAGAGCACACGATCGAAGAGGCGGACGAGCTGATCAAGACCTTCAACGGGTTGTTGCTGATTGCCCGGCTTGAAGCCGGCGCGCTGGAGGAAAGTGCGGAACGCTTTGATCTGGGCCGGGTCGTGCGCGATGTGGCGGAGCTTTACGAGCCGGTGGCCGAGGAGCGCCAACTAAAGCTCGCGATCGACGCAGGTGAGGGCCCTACTGTCACAGCCAATCGCCAGCTTTTGGGCCAAGCCGTCGCCAATCTTATCGACAACGCTATCAAGTACTCGGCGCGTGCCGGTAAGGCGCAGACTGCCGGTCCAGAGATCACCGTAAGTGTGGCCGGGCGTGACGAGGGAATAGAGATCAGCGTTGGCGACCGGGGTCCGGGCATCGCGGCAGCCGACCGCGAGCGCGTTCTGAGGCGCTTTGTGCGTTTGGAGAAGAGCCGTACCGAACCGGGAACGGGATTGGGGTTGAGCCTGGTGCAGGCGGTGGCGCGCTTGCATGGTGGCAGCGTTCGCCTGGAGGACAATGAGCCAGGCCTGCGTGTAGTCTTGACGTTGCCGCGGCGATTGGCCGAGTAGAGGGGCGGCTTTTCGATCGAGGGCGGGCAGGGACGATGGCGGCAGGCGAGCTGGAGGCAAAACCATTTTTTGAGCGCATTTGCGCAGCGCCGCTGGCAGTGAGCGACGAGCGCGTTTCCGGCGCGCTTGCTGGGTTGCGCAAAGCGGCAAAGGCGTCGCCGGAGCTGGCGGTTCTTGCGGGCTTACTGGAGCAGAATGCTATCAGCGATCTCCTGGCCGGGGTCTTTAGTGGATCGCCATATCTTTCCGGTCTTATCGTGCGCGATTTTCCGCGCCTGCAGCGCATCCTCACGCGTGTTCCTGAAGTCTATTTCGAGGAGCTCAAAAGCCAGCTTGACTATGATCTTGGTCAGGCGGCCTCACGGCAAGAGGTAATGCGCTCTTTGCGCGTCTTCAAAAACGAAGTCGCACTTCTAACCGCTCTTTCCGATCTTGCCGGCGTTTGGGATGTGATGAAGGTCACGGCCGTCATGACCGCGACAGGGGACGCGGTCATCAACGGTGTTCTTGATTATCTTTTTCGTCAAGCCGCACAAGCCGGCCAGTGGCTTGGCAAGGGTGCTGAGGGGGCCGTCGCGCCCTTAGGCTACATCGCCCTGGCGATGGGCAAGTATGGGGCCGGCGAGCTCAACTATTCCAGCGATATCGATCTCATTGTTTTCTACGACCTGGAACGCATCCAACTTGCGCCTGGTGTGGAGCCGCAGCCGTTTTTTGTCCGCCTGACGCGCGACTTGGTGCAGCTTCTGGAAGAGCGCACGGGCGATGGCTACGTCTTCCGCACTGATTTGCGTCTACGCCCCGACCCGGGCGCAACCCAGATGGCTTTGTCGACGGAAGCCGCCCTAATTTACTACGAGAGCTTTGGCCAGAACTGGGAACGCGCTGCCCTCATTAAAGCGCGCGCGTGCGCCGGCGACTTGGAAGCCGGGCGGCAACTGCTCCAGGATCTTGAGCCATTCGTCTGGCGCAAATACCTCGACTACGCGGCAATTGCCGACATTCACGCCATGAAGCGGCAGATCCACGCACACCGAGGTTTCGGTGGGATTGCGGTTGCCGGTCACAACATCAAGCTTGGGCGCGGTGGCATTCGCGAGATCGAGTTCTTTGCCCAAACGCAGCAGTTGATAGCTGGCGGCCGCCAGGATGACTTGCGCGCCCGACAGACGATTGACTCGCTCATGAGGCTTGGTCAGCGCGGCTGGATGAAAGAGGTGGTCGGCTCGGAGCTGACGGAAGCCTATCTTTTCCTGCGCCGCATCGAGCATCGACTGCAGATGATTGCCGATGAGCAAACCCACGAGGTGCCCGAAGATCCCACACGTCTGGAGAGCTTTGCGCGTTTTTGTGGTTACGCGGACGTGGAGACGTTGTCAGGCGAGCTTGTGTCTCGATTAGAGACGGTGCAGCGCCATTACGCGGCATTGTTTGAGGATAGCCCTGAGCTGACGGCGGGCGGTGTTAATATGGTGTTTACCGGCCAGCAGGATGACCCCGACACGGTCGCCGCCCTCAAGGACATGGGATATTCTCGGCCCTCCGACGTATTAGCGATGGTGCGCGGTTGGCACCATGGTCGCTATCGCGCCGTGCGTAGCGCGCGGGCGCGCGAACGGTTGACCGAGGTGCAGCCCTTGCTTATTTGCGCCCTCGCCGACACAACAGATCCCGATCGCGCGCTTGTCGGGTTCGACCGGTTTCTGAGTGAGCTGCCAACCGGTGTGCAACTCTTCGCTCTGCTGCGGGCCAATCCCGCAATGCTGCGCCTCATCGCTAACATCATGGGGACGGCACCACGGCTCGCAAGCATCCTCGCGCGTCGGCGGCGGCTGCTCGATGCCGTGCTCGATCCGGGCACGTTGGGCATGCTCCCGACAGCCGACGAACTCGATCGTCTGATCATTGCGGAGATCGGCAAGGGCGAGCACGATATGCAATATGTGCTGGACCGCGCACGCGTGGTCGGGAGCGAGCAGCAGTTCTTGATCGGTATTCGTGTGCTGTCCGGCGCAATCAAAGCCAATCAGGCCGGTGGCGCTTATGCGCTTCTGGCTGAGCGCCTCATCAATGCGCTTAAAACCGAGACCGAGCGCGAGCTGGCCCGCACGCATGGCCGCATTCGGGATGGGGCTGCCGCTGTGATCGCCATGGGTAAGCTCGGCGGCCATGAGATGACGGCGGCCTCAGACCTCGATCTCATCCTCATCTACGATTTTGCGCAGGGCGCTACGCAGTCGGACGGGGAACGCCCATTGGCCCCCACGCAGTACTACACGCGGTTGACGCAGCGCCTGATCAGCGCACTGTCCTCTGCGACGGCGGAAGGAACGCTCTACGAAGTGGACATGCGCCTGCGGCCTTCGGGTCAGAAAGGACCGGTCGCCACCCAATTGACAAGCTTCATCGACTATCAGGCCAACGAAGCCTGGACGTGGGAGCACCTAGCGTTAACGCGCGCCCGAGTAATCTCGGGACCACCCGAATTAAAGACGCGCGTAGAGTCCGCCATCCGCGAGGTGCTCCTGCGGCCTCATGATGCTGTCAAGGTTGCAGCCGACGTGCGCGACATGCGCCAGCGCATCGTCAAAGAGAAGGGGACAGAGAATATCTGGGACTTGAAACAGGTGCGCGGCGGTCTCGTTGATCTGGAGTTTATCGCTCAGCACCTGCAACTCATTAGTGCCGCCAGACACCCATCCGTACTCGATCAGAATACAGTCGAGGCCTATCGCAAACTCAGAGATGCCGGTGTGTTAAGCCCGGCCCACGCGGAGATCCTCATCCCGGCAACACGGTTGCTGCACGACCTGACCCAGGTTGAGCGGTTATGCCTGGAGGAAAAGTTCGATCCCGCGACAGCGCCGCATGGACTGAAAGAGCTTTTGGCGCGCGCAGGCGACGCCCCGAACTTCAGGGAGCTCGAAAGCCGGCTCAAAGAGACGCTCATTAAGGTTCACGACCTTTTTGATGAGATCATAGTCTGAACAGGATTCGTTCTGGCAGCGACGGATTTGCGCCAAAGGCCCGTTTTCCCTTCGATAGGCCATTGGAAGGCCGCGCCGGTTAGGGCCGGGACCAGGACTCACAGAACGCCTAGATCGGCGCTAGAGTGGGAGCGAAAGTGTTCCATGGCCATGCTGAGGCATACCGTGGCGGCAAAACGGATCGTGCCGGGTCCACGCGGTGCACCCGCGGGCGGCTCTCAAGACTCGGAGGATGCTGCGTTGCTGGCAGCCGTCGCCGAGGGGGATGAGGTTGCATTCCGATCGCTCGTCGACCGTCACCTTCCCGGCGTGCTCAACCTTGCGCGAAGGATGCTGGGCGATGATGCCGAAGCAGAGGACGTGGCGCAGGACGCGCTGCTCAAGTTGTGGCGCTCTCATGATGCGCTCGAGGTGGGACCATACGGGTTGAAGCCTTGGTTGCGGCGCGTGGTGTCCAACTTGTGCATCGACAAAGTGCGCGCAGGCCGCCGCCTTACAGTCACGGACGACGTGCCGGAACGAACTGAGCCCGCCGATCAGTTGGCGCACCTAGAGGCGCAGGATGCCAGCGACCGCGTCGACGCAGCACTCAAGGATTTGCCCCACCGCCAGCGCATGGCGCTGACGCTCTTCCACTATGAAGGGCTTAGCCAAATTGAGGTGGGGCGGATCATGGGCGTTTCGGACGAAGCGGTGGAGTCACTTCTGGCGCGCGCTCGAAGGAACTTGAAGGCAGCCTTGCGCGATGAGTGGCGTGAGCTGCTGGCGCGTGATGAAACGCAATGATGCAGTGGCAATAGAACGGATTGCAAGAAACGAGACTAAGAAGATGACCACGCACGAGAGACAGTCAGAGGAAATTGAGGCCCTGGTGTGCCTCTTGGAGGTCTATGGGGCCGACAGAACGCGCTGGCCGGCACGGGAGCGCTTGCGCTTTGCGAGCTTCATAGCGGAGGAGCCGGAAGCGCAACGGCTCGTGGCGGAGGCGGCTGGGCTTGATCGGCTTCTCGATCTAGCGCCGCCGGCCAGCAAGGAGCGGGAGCAAGTGCTGGCCAAGCGCATCATGGCCGCGGCACGGGTGCAGCAACACGCCCCCCATCGTGCCGGTCAGGCGTCATCGACCATTTCGAATATTGTGAAGCTACCTGCATGGGCGCGTCGGCCGCAGATGGTGGGAGCTTTTGGCCTAAACGAATGGCCTGCAGCCGGGTTGCTCGCGGCCTCGCTCGTCATCGGTGTGATGTTGGGATCAGCGGGAACGCTGGACTCCACGATGCAGGAGGTAGCCGAGGTGGCCGGGCTCAGCCCAAGCGATACCGCCGACTCGCAGCTGACACTGGGTGAGGACACCGTCTCCTGGGCCGGAGAGGAGCTGCTATGACGAGCGATAACACGGCAGCACCTAAGGGTTCCGGTTCCAGGCGGCTACGTTGGGCATTGATCGCCTCACTCGCCCTCAACGCGTTGATCATTGGCGCGGTGGGCGGTGCCTTACTCTTCGCGCGACATGGCCACGGCTGGGGCTGGCACCGTCACAAAGCCTTTGGGCTCTATGGCTTTGCGCGCACGCTGCCACAGGATCGGCGCGAGGTGATCCGTAACGCCATCAAGGATGGCAGGGCAAAGCTTAAGCCTCTGCGCCAAGAGGTGTGGTCCGCCCGCACTGCGGCGCGCAAAACGCTCATGGAGCAACCGTTCGAAGAGGCAAAGCTCAACACGGCGCTCGATGCTGTGGTCGCTGCGGGCGCCGACTACCAGCGCGCGAGGATGGCGATTTTTGCCGACACGGCGGCAAAGCTTACGGATGCGGAACGGCGTGAGCTGTACGAATGGCTGGAGCGTCACCGCAAGCGCTACCAGCATCGCCGTCATCGCTGGCGCAATGGCGATGGCACGCCACCCACGCGCTAGCTTACAAGGGCTGACATTGGGGTGTGCACCGGCGCGACGTGTCCGTCCATGAAGAAGTCGGGCTGAGCGGCGCGGTCAAGCACGGTCACGGCGCCCCATCCGCGCACTGGGCACTCGATTTCCAAGAGTGATGAGCCCTGCATCTCAAGCAGCGCGCGCGCCAGGCAGATCGCCAGCGAGCCACCCTTGTGCGAAGAGACGGAGCGTTCTTTTGAAACGTTAAACAAGAGCTGGATAAGTTCTTCCTCGACGGAGGCAGCGACCACGATCTTGGCGCCGTGGCCGGCGCGGGCGATCGCCTCAGACAAGATATTGACGAGGATCTGACGCAAAGCGCGCGGCTCGCCCAGGACCTTAAGATGAGCGGGGATACGCACCTCAAGCTCGATCCCGCGTGTGGCGGCTTTGGCCGAAAGGAATGCCCAGGCCTCTGATGTCAATTCCTCCAACTCGGACGCTTTGGCACCATCGGAGGGGCTTGGGTGCGCTACCAGCGCCGTCAGCGCCATTGTATCTTCAGCCGACTTCAAGAGTTCGTTGGCGCTGTCGCGGATGTGACGAATATAGTCCTCGTAACGGGGGTCTCCCACGGGGCCAAAAAGCTCCAGGGCCATCATGTCAGAAAAGCCGATGACGGCGTTGAGGGGGGTGCGCAACTCGTGATTGACCCGCGCCATCAACTCTGCCCAGTTCTTGTCATTTTCTTCCGCTGCGCTGCGAATTCGCGATGCCGTGCTGGCGATTTCGACGTGGCGCTGGAGGGCGATCTCTCTGGAAAGCAATGCTGCACGTCCCGTGGCCGTTTGTTGCTCAGGGCTGACAACTGTCGGATCCGCGGCCTCTTGAGAAGCAGCGTCCGGAGCTAACCGGGTGCGGGTTGAGGGGATGCTGAGGGCGGCGATTGCGGCGCCCGTCGTTAGCAACAGGCCGGCCAGAAGGCCGTAGGGCAGGTGAGGTGAGATGAGTCCAAGAGCGGCGAGGGGAAGGGCCAAGGCGAAGCTTGGATGCCATTGTTGTAGAGATCGGCGCAGAGAACGTAGGAAGACGGCGGCATATTTTATCTGAGGGGCGGCTACCTCCCAGAGCATAGGCCGCACGCGCAGGCAAGCGGACGTTGTCCACGCCATTCCTCCCTCCTCGCTGAATTGTATTTAAAATGCCCCGCGGACCCGAGCGAATCCGCCACCCCGAATCACCCCCTTAGTTGACACCATCGCGAATCGCCTGTCGAGAGGGAATAAGTCCATCAAGGCA
>Ga0114925_10001931_pt1 | contig 10421 bp, 8 predicted proteins | sample SumtaG_2_FD_87287 | JGI IMG/M metagenome (GOLD analysis project Ga0114925, IMG submission 87287) | Deep subsurface microbial communities from Indian Ocean to uncover new lineages of life (NeLLi) - Sumatra_00607 metaG | ecosystem: Environmental > Aquatic > Marine > Oceanic > Sediment | place...
ACCTGATGTGGATAAACCACATTCAAGATTATAAAGATATTTTCTTGCAAACTAAAGTTTGTGCCTATTGTGCAAGAAAATCAGGATTAAGGTACTAAAAAATACCCTGACAAGAGCACTGGCAACCCTTTTGCGTGCATCAGTTTTCTTCATTCCCTCTTTAAATCATGGAAAGAACTATATGACTCTTATTGCCCTCCTGATATCGAAAGAATGGATACCATTTCCCTCTACAGGCAGGAATTCGAGGAGTTGTGTAGGTTTTTCAGAGAGCACTGTTTTCAGGATTTTAATTTTAATACATCCCTTGAAATTTGTGAAACACCCGTGTATTTAAGATCTGTCCGTGGGGCCGCTTTTTTTAGTGCAGCATTCGGTACGGATAGAAGGGAAAAAGATTTTTTCTTTATTACAACTCAGAGGCCGAAGATGATGAGTAAAAACACGGCACGGCTGTTACGAAAACGGCTTCACCGCCAAAAGGAAGCCACCTCCTTTGGAGGTGGTATATAATATTTCAAAAAAGATTAATTCAAAGGCTATGCCTTTAAAATACTTTTGGCTTGGGAACCACCACCTGCTTTGCAGGTGGTCTTTTACTGATTATTTATTACTCAGCTTCAGTGTTTCTGTTAATTGGATTTTGTAGAGCCGGTGCCATGACTATATTTTCGCACTATTTCCTGGCTGTTGTACTAGAGGAAGAGCGTGTGGGAGCCAAAATGTTTATATATAGTCAAGTAAACCTGTAAACCAAACAATATACTGACTATTCATGTAAGAATTTGAAACATACTATATTAAGCATTCAGTAGTCAGGAGCCAGGAGTCAGAACAGAACCAGAGTAAGCTTCCAGTAATTTACTGATCTCCTGGATAAGTGATAGTAAATTGGAAGAATCACCATACCTTAAGTCTTTTGAGAGGATAATCGATAATCACAGAAGAATAGGGAATCCGGATTCTATTAGTAATATTTTTCAGAAGGAGGTTTACAAGAAAAGCTGGATTAGAGGAGTTAGCGGAAAGCGAGAAAATCGGGGCGAGTGAAAAAAGTATTACTGGAATAAGGATAAGTGATCCCAGGATTATGAGAGTAATTAAAGCAGTGGCAAAATCTTCTAATCTTGAATGTGGCTTGTCCACATTAGGGATATAGGGGTTATAAATCAGCAGCTAAAATAGGATTTTGGTGTTAAAAGTTTCAAATCATACTGCCATGTCCCTATTCTGGCTACTGAATTCTGATTGCTGACTTCTTTTCTTGGTAAAAATTACCAGGAAATCAGTGAATAATACCATATCTGAAAATGATTAAAATTTTGGGGGTTGCTGAAATAACGGTTGTTGATAAAAATAGGTCAAGGGCAGATTATGCAGGAACAAGCGGTGCAAAAAAGGTATATTATGATATAAAAGAAATGCAGAGTGATTATTTTGATGTTGTTGTTGCCACCGGGGTTCTGCCAGTAATGAGTAAAACTATGGATTTTGTCCGGTATTGAGGAACTGTGCTAATATTCGGTATGCCCCCTCAGGGGAAAGAATGCAAATCGAGCCCTTTTTAATCTTTCGAAAAGGAATGAAAATCCTTTCTTTATATACATCATTGAGGAATTCCTATCAGGCAGTTGATTTACTGAAATCAGGGAAAATCCAGGTGAATGGTCTCATATCTCACAGATTGGCTATCGATGAGTTTCAAAAGGGGATTGAACTGATAGAGAAGAGTTATGAAGATGTGAAAAAGGTCATGATTTTACCGAATATAAATTAGGAGAGAATTTTTTCCGGTTACCGCGGAACTTTGTCTGATAAAGATTGTCTAAATGAATGTCAGGATAAATAGTACTGCACTCCCGCCCGGCAAGGATACAGAGTATATTCAAGCTTTTCTCGGAGGGGACAGCGGTGCGTTTGATGCATTAATTTTAAAATATCAGAAAAGGGTTATTAATTTATGCTACCGCATGTTAGGGGACTATGATGAGGCAAATGACTGCGCCCAGGACACATTTGTCAAGGTATACCGCTCATTAAAGAGCTTCAGGTTCCAGTCTAGCTTTTCTACGTGGCTTTACAGGATAGCAGTCAATACCTGCAAGAATAAGCTTACATCATTAAAATACAGGTTTCATCGAATGATGGTGCGTCTTGATAACGGGAAAGGTGCTGATGATACTCACTTTTCAACAGAAGCACAGGATAAATCATCATCGCCTGTAAAAGAACTTGAAAGAAAAGAGCTGGAAAAGATCATTCAGAAGGCAATAGATTCTATTCCGAAATATCAGAAGGCAGTACTTGTCCTGCGGGATATTGAAAGACTGTCATACGACGAAGTGGCAAAAATTACAGGTTGTACCCCTGGTACTGTGAAATCAAGGCTTGCGCGGGCACGGCAGCAGCTCAGGATTAAGCTAAAGGAGCTGATGTAAATGAAATGTGCTGAGGTAAAAAAATATCTATCTGATTATATCGATAACTCGCTGAATACGGATATGAAAAAAAGAATTGAGGAACATCTAAGGACATGTGCGGTCTGTTCTGAAGCACTAGCCTCCCTTAAATCCTGCTTAAAGAGAGTAAGTCATTTAAAAGAAGTAGACGTGCCGGAGGATTTTCTTAAAAAGGTGCATGAACGAATTGAGCAGGGGTCCAGGTCTAAGAAGATTCTCAGGGCATTGTTTGTTCCCCCCAGGGTAAAGGTCCCATTGGAGCTTGCTGTAGTCCTTACAGCGGTAGTAATCGTTATCTTTCTCTTTAATTTGATGTCTCCTTCCAGGGCTGTACAGCCCAAGGCTGTAAAGCAGATTGCCCATGAGAAGCCCATAACTGAAGCTGTTGAAATGGAGGAAAGCGTGGAAAAAGATACCGGGGCAGAAGCTGCTAGGGCAGAAGCTGAAACGTATGAAGACGAATCAGCCTATTTAGAAAAGCAGTCACAGCTTTTAAAAGCCGAAGAAGAATCACCAGTAAAAATGCCTTCAGAAATAGCATCAAAAGAGGATTTTCTGGAACGGGTGACCGGAATTGAAGAGCCTGCTTTTCCAGCAGTTACAGAAAAAAAAGCGGTTGAGCTGGTATTGGTAATTACACCGGTGCCCTCTGAAATAATTGAAACATGGGATAAAGCACTCGAAGAACCACCTAAAATAATGATGAAGGCAAAAAAAGCAGAAGAGGAAAAGCCTGCAGCGAGACCGTCCATCGCAGCGGAGCCCATGACGGAAGAAAAAGCACCGGGGCAAGCTCCTGATCTTCCTGCTCTCATAGAGGTCTATTCCCATGTACAGGAACTGGTTGAACAATCAGAAGGAAAAGTCATATCCTCAGAGGAGGAAGAAGAAACGGGTAAGCCTGTTTCAATTACTGCGGAGATCCCGATAATAAATTACTCCAGCTTCCTTGAAGAATTAAGCATGATCGGTGAATTAAGTGAGCTTTTTCCATTTGAGCCTGTGCAGGACACAGAACTGGTTCAGCTTCGTATAAAATTTGTATTTTCCGATTGATCATGCGAAAATTTCAAGCCTCTTTTAAAAAGTATTTAATCCAAGTTTGCCTAGCCGCTTAAAATGAATCTATTTTTTTTGGAACATTTTTCCCGTTTTCCTGTCTAATTATAATGAACGGTAAAAAACAGGAGGAAAGGAAAATGAAAATCAATATGCTTTTGAGCGGTCTTTTCTTAATATGTGTCGTACTTTTAATCTCTGGCACTGCTGGTGCTGATGGGGTGTTAATAATCGATCCTGAAGCACAACCAGGTACCATCCCGCACCGAATAATTCAAAAACCTGTGCCTCTGTCTGTTAAATACCACAGAGTACAGATAGATATTAATAACCGGATTGCGAGCACAGCCATTGATCAGGTATTTCGAAATAGCTATAATGCAGACCTGGAAGGAACATACATATTCCCGTTACCTGAGGAGGCGGCAATTACAGATTTTGCACTGTATATGGACGGGAACAGGGTAAGCGGTGAAATCCTGGATAAAGAACAGGCACGTGAAATTTATGAAGATATAGTAAGAAAAATGAAAGATCCCGGGCTCTTAGAGTATATCGGAAGAAATATGTTTAAAGCACGGATTTATCCCATACCGGCACATGGCGAGACGAGGATTGAGCTGGTATATGAGCAGACCATAGAGTATGATGCCGGCATCTACAGATATGTGTATCCCCTTAACACAGAGAGGTTTTCTCCCCTTCCCCTGGAGGAAGTCACTATATCGGCAGAGGTAAAGTCTGCGGTGCCGATCAAGAACATCTATTCACCGAGCCATGAAGTGGATAAAGAGGTCAAAAAGTTTCGGGCACGCCTTGGATATGAGGCCTTTGATGTAAAGCCGGATAAGGATTTTGTGCTTTATTATACTGTTTCTGAAGAAGATATCGGTTTGAATCTCCTCAGTTATAAAAACCAGGGAAAGGACGGATTTTTTCTGATGATGCTTTCGCCCGGCCGCCTGGAAGGTCGTGCTGTCCCAAAGGACATTATTTTTGTCCTGGATACATCAGGCAGCATGAAAGGACCAAAAATAGAGCAGGCAAAAGATGCTATCCGGTACTGCATAAACGGCCTGAGGGAGGACGACCGTTTCGATATAATAGATTTCGCAACAGGTATAAACGCCTTTCATAATTCCCTCGTCCCGGCAAGTGATAAGAATATCAAACAGGCGATTGCTTTTGTGGACAGACTTGACGCACGTGGAGGGACGAATATCAACGATGCTCTTCTTTCATCTCTCGAAAAGTTTGCCGGTACCGGGAGACCCTGCATGGTTGTTTTTTTAACAGACGGTGAGCCCACTGTGGGAGAGACAGATATGAGCCCAATTTTGCAGAATGTTGCTGCTGCAAACCGGGTACAAGCGCGGATGTTCGTATTCGGTGTGGGAAATGATGTAAACACACACCTGCTGGACAGAATCGCCGAAGACCATAGAGGCGTTTCAGAATATGTGGTGCTGCATGAAAATATCGAGATAAAGGTATCATCATTCTACAGCAAGATAAGCGAGCCGGTTTTATCCGACATAAAACTTGATTTCGGAGAGATTCGTACAGCCGAGATGTACCCTTCAGTGCTCCCTGATATCTTCAAAGGCACACAGCTTATTCTATTGGGAAGATACAGAGGTGAGGGCGCTTCTACCATTACTCTGACAGGACAGGTGAATGGAAAAGAAAAAAAGTTTGTCTATGAGGGTAGGTTTGTTATAAAAGACACACAAAATGAGTTTCTCCCGAGGCTGTGGGCAACAAGGAAGATAGGGTATTTGATGAGTGAAATTCGGTTAAAAAGAGAAAACCAGGAGCTTATCGACGAAATAGTCAGGTTAAGTACTGAGTACGGGATCATGACTCCCTATACCTCTTTCCTGGTACTGGAAAAGAATTCGGATTATGAACGCTTCGGGATAGATACGGGGATGGCACCTGCAATGAAAAAAGAGGGAGAAAGGTATAAATCTGCCATGGAAAGAGCTGCAGGAGAAGAGGCCGTGTCAAGCGCTATGGATATTATAGAGCTTAAGGGGAGCATGGTAGCGGGAGGGCCGGTGTTAAAAACGGTAAAACATATCGGAGATAAAACATTCTATCTCAGGGACGGGATATGGGTTGATTCAGCATACAGGAAAGGCAGAAAAACTGTGGATACTAAATACCTGAGCAGAAGGTACTTTGATCTCTTAAAAAAGAAACCGGAACTTGCCAGGTACTTTGCAGCTGCGAAAAACATCATCATTGTGTTTGAATCGAAATGTTACCGCATAATGGAATAAAATTATGGAGGTGCAAAATGAGAAGAAAAATCTTATGTGTTTTGGTTTTACTTGCAGTAACAGTATGTTCAACGGTTTTATTAAAGGCTGAGGAAAAGCCGGAAGTGGAAGTTGTTTTCTGCCTCGATACAACAGGATCAATGAGGGGACTCATTGAAGGAGCGAAGCAGAAAATGTGGAGCATTGCAAACCAGATTGTAATGGGCCGTCCTGTCCCTGACCTGAGTATCGGTCTTGTGGGCTACCGTGACAGGGGAGACGAATATATCACACGGGTTTTTCCGCTTGATGATGACCTTGATGCAGTGTATGAGAACTTGATGTCTTTTAAGGCTGATGGGGGAGGAGATACACCCGAACATGTGAATAAGGCTCTCCACGATGCTGTGCATGAGATGGAATGGAGCGGGGAGTCAGCACTTAAGGTCGTTTTCCTTGTGGGAGACTGCCCTCCGCATATGGATTACAGGGATGGGTACGATTATCACAGGACCTGCCGTGAGGCGGTGAGGAAAGACATTATTATCAATACTATTCAGTGCGGGGATTTTTCTGAAACAGAAAAGGTCTGGCGTGAGATCGCAAGGCTTTCTGAAGGCAGCTATGCTGCAGTGCCACAGGAAGGAGGAATGAGGATAATCCACACTCCAATGGACGCAGAGCTTGCAAGCCTTAGTGAAAAACTTGAAAAGACGATTGTGGCATACGGCACTGCTGAAGTGTTCGCCAAATCCACAGAAAGGCTGGAAAAAGTAAAGGAAATGGCACCTGCAGCTGCAGCAGAAAGGGCCGTGTTCAAATCCGTCGCAGCAGAGCTCAGTACATATGATCTCGTGGATGCGGTAAAGAATAAGAGAGTAAAGCTTGAAGAGATAGGGGATGAAGAACTTCCTGAAGAAATGCGCACAATGAGCCTGGAAGAGAAACTGGATTATTTAGACGCGAAAGAAAAACACCGCATGGAGCTTAAAGCAAGAATAGCAAAACTGAACAGAGAGCGAAGTGATTATATAGCAGTCCTGATTAAAGAAAACCTGAAAGGTGATTCCTTTGATGAATCAGTTCAGGAAATGATAAAAGAACAGGCATCAGAAGTAGGGATCAGGTACTGATGAATTCCACGGGAGCCGATAAAACCGTGAAAAATACACTTTATTTGTGAGCAGTATTTAATAATTGATGGAACAAAAACTTGAAATTATTGGAAGAAGTGGTATTTTTCAGTTATAATAATAGGTAAATACCAGGAAAGGAGTGAAAAGATGGGAGAATTTTTTGATCAAATACCGGAGGAGATACAGGGGCATATTAAAGAGATAACGAAGCTATCAGGCCTGCCTGAAGGTGAAGAGTCTGTTGAGAAAATAGCACAGGGGTGGCTGGAAAAGAAAAAGGCATTTGAAGAAAAGACCCAGAGTATGGATATGGAGGAAGTTGAGTCTCTTGAGAAGGATGATGAAAGAGGTGCTCTTGCACTTACTTATTCCGGGTCTTTAGTCAATATTGGTCCTTTATTTGATAATGCACGTAAAGTCCAATATGCAAGTATTGGACTGCGCAGCGATGTGCCTGATACAGCAGAGAAGGAAGAGTCCATACTTGCAAAAGATGTAACTGTTGATGATACAATAGAATTTGAAACAGGGCCTGTCAAACGAACTTCACAGATCTTCAAAATCGCTGTTCTCACAGGAGATCACAGTGCGGAAGAGCAGGAAGAGAAGATTACAGAAGCAACTCAAATAATTCAGGAAGAGTTTATTGAAGTAAACAAAACAATAATTGATGAGTGAACAGGTGCCTTTAAGCAGGGCCTTTAAGCAGGGCCTTTAAGCAGGGCCTTTAAGCAGGTGCCTTATTCCGGTTAAAAATAACCCTGTTTATCTAAATATCATTATTATGAAAAATATCAATACAGAAGTTTTTTATCGGAGAAAGGATGTTGAGAAGTTACAAAACAGGCTGATTGAAATCTATAAAAGAAAAACCCCTCCCAGCCCTGAAGAATATTTACCGGTGCTGGATAAAATACATACTGTTTTACAGAATGAAAACAAAAAACTTAGACCCTATGGGAAATCAGGCCTTCCGGGCGGCATTCTATATTTGAAGCAGAATATTCCCACATTTATTGTACCTGATATTCACGCACGGATAGACTTTTTCCTGAAGATAATGTTGCACAGGGATAGGGGAGGTATTTCCAATTTACAGAAGCTTGCGAACCACTCGCTTCAGATAGTCTGTGTCGGTGATGGATTTCATGCTGAAGGGCGTGCAGCACAAAGATGGGCACTGGCTTATGAAGAGTATTTAAAAAAATATAAAAAGCACAGATATATTGATGAAGAAATGAGGGAGAGTCTTGGTGTGATGGAAATGGTAAAAGAGGTAAAATCTTCTTTCCCGTTAAACTTTCATTTCTTAAAGGGAAATCATGAGAATATATCCAATGAGCATGGTTATGGAAATTATTCTTTTCGAAAATATGCATATGAAGGCGCTATGGTTGTATATTATATTAAAAAGTTTTACGGCAAGGACTTTTTAAACTCTTATTATCATTTTGAAAAGAGTTTGCCGCTTCTTGCAGTAGGGAAAAATTTTCTGATTTCCCATTCAGAGCCTCTGACATTCTATCACAGGGAAGACCTGATTGAATACCGGGACAGGCCGGAAGTTGTTACCGGCCTCACCTGGACAGCAAATGATGATGCAGAGAACGGGAGCGTCAACAGGATGCTCGATTATTACCTTCTTGATGAGGAAAACATCGAGGAAAGTTATTATTTTGGCGGGCACAGGCCTGTGAAAGGGTTATATCATTTACGGGCGAAAGGCAGGTATGTTCAAATCCATAACCCGAATAAATCCATAATAGCTACGATAAAAGAAGATAAGCCTATAGATTTAGATGAAGATATCATTGAAATTTAAAACAATATGCATAGACTTATAGATATAGACCGGGCTCAAAAATAAGAATTTCAGCTAGTTTTTTGTATTCCTATGAATAAAAACATTTTTTTGAGAGATATAAAATGCCAAGACAAATTATAAAGGTCGGTAAATACGATATTATAGGACTGATTGCCAGGGGAGGTATGGGGGCTGTATATAAAGCAAGGCATCCTACATTAAAGCGGTACGTCATCTTAAAGCAGCTTACATTAAGAGGCGGAACCGGATTTATTATGCGATTTAAAAGAGAAGCATCTCTCATGATTGATTTCAGAAATGATCATATAGTACAGGTCTACGATCATTTTAAGGAGGGGTCTTCCTATTATATTGCTATGGAGTATGTTGACGGAATAAGTCTTGATAAACTCATAGAGATTAAAGGGTATTTGTCAAACGAGGCTGCAGTATTAATTTTGGCCGAGATCTGCAAAGGCTTAAAGTATGCCCATGATAAGGAAGTTATTCACAGAGATATAAAGCCTGCAAATATTTTAATTTCACGGGAAGGGGAGGTCAAGCTGGTAGATTTCGGTATAGCAACTTCAAAAGAAGCGGATGATGATGGATTAACAAAAGCAGGCATGACACTGGGAACCCCGGCGTATATGTCCCCTGAACAGATTGCCGATACCAGGAAAGTAGATAAACGGGCTGATATCTATTCGATGGGGGTGGTGCTCTATGAGATGATAACAGGCGAAAAACCGTTTCCGAGCGGGTTTACTGCTGAGGCAATCAGCCTGATCAATAAAGGTATTTATACCAAACCGCAAAAGCTTAACCCTTCCACACCGGGGATTTTCAAACACATCATTAAAAAATCAATGAACCACAAAGTAAGCAAAAGATATAAAGACATCCAGCATATCCTTAATATGATTTCAAAATATACGCGTAAATATAAGGGCCAGAAAGATATCAATGATGATATTAAAAAATATTTATCGGGCTCTGAAATAACCTTTCCTGCTGGCCTTGTGGTCGGGAAAAAGAAAAGAAGTCCGGCATTTAAGATTGTTCTTGGCCTCATTGCTCTTGCCGTTGTAAGCCTGGGCGGATGGAATTTTTATCATCAGGGGTATTATTACGAGTACTTTAAAAACAGGGAGTTTGGAAGTATTGAGATAAGGACGTCCATTCCTGAAGGATATTATAAAGACCCTGAGCTGATATATACATTCAGCAGGCTGACCAATCTTACTCCGGTTGAAGGTGAAGATAAAGACAGGTATGATTATATGTTAACTCCTCCCGGTAAGGGGCTGCTGTTTCAAATGAAAGATATTTTCACTAAGAATAAGGAAGCTATAAATCCTGAAGAAAACATTCTTACTACCAGTGCCATATACCTTCCAGCCGGGAGCTATTCCCTGGAATTGTATCTGGAAAATTACAAGTATTATAAAACTTTTTATCTGAATCCACGTGTGGTTCAAAAGCAGAGTGTAGATACCTATGAAAAGAAGCTGCTGCAGTTTGAATTAAAACACCCTGAATCAAAACCGGTTTCACTGGCTCCCCGTGTTTATGATAGTGCAACCGGTAAATCATTATATAAGAAAACAGACATATCTTTCTATCTGGATAAGGAAAAAAAGTGGATTGACTGGAAAAAATATAACAGCAGCCAAAGGCTACAAAGATATTTACTCAG
>Ga0114925_10001932_pt1 | contig 10419 bp, 7 predicted proteins | sample SumtaG_2_FD_87287 | JGI IMG/M metagenome (GOLD analysis project Ga0114925, IMG submission 87287) | Deep subsurface microbial communities from Indian Ocean to uncover new lineages of life (NeLLi) - Sumatra_00607 metaG | ecosystem: Environmental > Aquatic > Marine > Oceanic > Sediment | place...
CCGGGACCTGAAGTTTTCCGTTGTTCTTCTCGACGCCGCCAACAGCAATTGTCCAGGGATAAGCTGCCGGGAAATACAGAGTTTTGTCGCCCTCGTTTTCTGTTGCATTGGCTATGGGTGAAACCACAACAACATTTTTCTCCCAGCAGTATTTTGCCGCTTCCCTGATTGCTTTCGTGTCGGTTCGAAAAGCTGCGCTGAGATTGACGATGTCTGCTCCGTTCTCTGCTGCCCAAATCATCCCTGCAGCGAAGAGGTAAGCACTCCATCGGCTTGGAGGAACAGTGCGCATGGTCTCGTTGTCGTAAACTTTAATAATGGCCAGCTCGATTTCTGGTGCAACCTGGAAGATAACCGATGCGATCGATGTCCCGTGGCCGCTCCAGTCAAAGGGAAATTGTCCTTTATCAAAGGCTGGTTTTGAACCGTCAAGAAAATTTTTCCATTTGACGGTTCTTGACCTTAACTCTCTCAGGGTTGGGTCAACACCCGAATCTATGATGGCCAGCTTGATGCCTTTCCCCTTCGAGAGCGAATGCACATCTTTGATCTTTAATTCTTCAAGCGCCCATTGAGATCTCACTTGTTTTCCTATCGGTCTTCTGTGCTCACGGTAGATAGGAAACGTTTGTCTTGAGAAATATCCCGTGGAGTACAGAACCGATTCTAAGGAGGAGACGTTTTCTTGAGGAGTGAATTCCGTGATGGATTGGATGAATTCTTCGGCCATGTTTCTTGAAAAATTCAGGAGATGTGATCGAAAATTCACTCCTTTTTTCTCCTCCGGTCTTTTATGGAAATAATAAAAATTCATCAGATGCTCGTAGAGACCGGGGATTTTTTTCTGGGCTTTTAAAAGCATTTTCTTTTCTTTTTCGACGAGTTGCATTTTTGGGGCCTCCCGCCTTAGGATTTCGTAGAAAAGATATTTTCCTTCGATATAGAGAGTATCGAACTGCTCGCGCTGGATCTCGCTTGAGGGTTGTGAGAGGAGGGTTGGAGAGAAAGAGAAAAACAGGACAATAGCCAGTGTCCAGGGCAGAAAATGTTCTTTGATACTCCGGAATGGTGGATTCCTTTTGACTTGAGGTTTCCGAACAGAATGAACGGATTCCTGTGTTGAGGACTCAATGCTTTTGAAGTCATCTTTCGCCATTCTCCCTATTCTACTCAAAATAGAGCAACTTCTGTGCCAATGTGACGGAAATTTCTGGATTTTCTGTTTTCTGGTCAGGAAATCTTCAGAAATCCCGGGCGATGGTTTCTCGGCGTTTATATGCTGGGAGTAAAATATTTTTACAAACTTGGTCCGTATGGCAATGCGGGGACGCTCCCTGCGGGGACACCTTATTTTTTTAATGACGTTAAAAAGCTAAAAGAACGAGATAGAGGAACCTCTCTCGGGAATATCCCCGCATTGTGAATGATTGAGCTCTCTTGATATCTTATTAATCCTATGTTATAAATAGGAAATAGTTTGATAAACTGTGGAACTGGTGTTAAATTTTGATATGATATGCATTCGCGAGGAGAATCCTCACGGCTCACCAGAGTGTATTAAAACATGAACGTGCATCCCTTGAGTGAAAAAATGTCATTCAATCATCCTTCGAGTTTGAGGCTTGTGTTATTCATTGTGTTTTTTGCTTCTGTAGTGATATGGACCGGATGCCAGAATTCAGATTCCGTAAAAGCTCAACTGGTATCAGAGGTCAAATCTATCCAACCTGGAAAGACGTTTTGTGTCGCCCTCCGGCTTGAGATGGATAAACAGTGGCATACGTACTGGAAGAATCCTGGGGATTCGGGTATGCCCACACAAATCGTATGGAATCTTCCCGATGGTTTCCATGCGGGGGAAATCCAGTGGCCTTACCCGCAGAAATTCGAGGATAACGAGCTTGTGAGCTTCGGCTATGAGGGAGAGATTTTTCTTTTGACAGAGATCAAAGTCCCCGACACAGTCAAACCCGGCGCGAGAGCTGAGATCGTAGCAGAAGTGGATTGGCTGGCATGCAAAGAGAGCTGCATTCCGGGCCACGCTGATCTCAAAATAAGTTTGCCTGTCCAAGATAGAAAGCCAGAGTCCGGACGACGATGGACCGGCAGGTTTTCCGATACCCGCAGGAAGCTGCCCGGGAAATTTACCGACTGGAAAATCAGCGCTGCGGTGAAAAACGACCTCATTTTGATGCACATACTTCCTCCCTCTTGGTTTGAAAGTGAACTCACAGGGCTCGAATTTTTTCCGGAGCAGGAAGGGATTATCGATCTCTCGGGAAAGCAAAATTTGCAGAAATCAGAGGAAGGGTATGTTATCGAAATTCAACGGTCTTTGCTGTCCGGAAAACTTCCTTCCAGGCTGCAGGGTGTGTTAATATCGAAAAAAGGATGGAGCCAGTCCCGGATAGAACACGCCATGCAGATTGACGTCGCATTGCATCGATTTGAATAAATTAAACCTATCAAGGAGGTATTTTAATGAAAAGAGGAATTATACTCGCAGTCACGCTGTTTTTAGGATTTTTTCTTGTGCTGAGCCCGTTGGCCCCAGCCGCTGAAGCGGTGATGGGGGAACCTGCCAAGGACTTCACTCTTCCGGATTCCACCGGGAAAATTCATTCCCTCTCGGGTTACAAAGGTAAGATTGTCGTGCTGGAATGGTTGAATCACGGCTGTCCGTTCGTGAAAAAGCATTACAATTCCGGCAACATGCAGAAGATCCAGAAGATGTATGCAGAAAAAGGGATTGTCTGGTTTTCGATTGTTTCATCAGCTCCCGGGAAGCAGGGTTACATGACACCTGAGGAAGCCGTAGAATCCGTCAAGCACCACAAAGCTTCACCCAAAGCTGTACTTCTTGATCCTGAAGGGACAGTCGGCAAGCTGTACGGAGCGAAAACAACGCCCCATATGTTCATCATCGATTCCGCTGGAAATCTGGTCTACAACGGGGGAATAGACGATATCCGCTCCACCAATCCCGATGATATTGCCAAAGCTAAAAATTATGTCCGGATGGCTCTGGACGAACTGCTGGCCGGAAAAGAGGTGAGCGTTCAAACAAGCCAACCCTATGGCTGCTCGGTGAAGTACAAGTAGTTCCAGCTAAGATTTTTTTAGATTATCTGCGCCGTCCTGAAGACGCACCGAACTTTGCGACATCCATCGCCCACATGCCCCGGCCGTGCGTCGCGATCACAAGGATGTTGTCACGCGGATGAATGATCAGGTCATGGACGAACGTGGACGGCAAATTCGTTCCCAGCACATTCCATGTTTTCCCGCCGTCTGTTGTGACGTAGACTCCGATATCGGTGCCCACAAAAAGAACGTTTCTGTTCCGCGGGTGCTCCCTGATCACATTGACGGGACCCAATGGAATATTACCGGAGATATCCACCCAATTCTCTCCGTGATCGGTTGATTTCCATACGTAGGCGGCGAAATCATCGTCCCGTTTTCCGTTCTGAGTCATGTAGACTGTGCTCAGATTGAAGGCGGACGCGACGATTCGAGTGACCCATTTCTTGTAGGGTAGTCCCTTCATGATCTCTTTCCATGTTTTCCCGCCATCCTTGGTGACGTGAACTTTACCGTCATCGGTTCCCACATAGATCAGGCCGTACTTGAGGGGTGACTCAGAGATCGAGAAGATGGTCTGGTAAGGGATGTCCCCCAGCTCAGATTTGATGTTGTACGTCATGTCCGGACTGATTCTCTCCCATGTGTCTCCCCTGTCTTTAGAATGAAAGAGGTACTGCATTCCGTGGTAGATGTAGTTGGGGTTGTGAGGGGAAATGATAAAGGGAGCCACCCATTGTCCACGCAGCCTCGGCTCTCCTTCGAACTGTCGCGGAAGTATGTATTTGCTTCCTTCTCTCCCGGGTTTGCTGAGGTCTGTCCGGGAGATGTGTCCGTAGAACCCGGCGGAATAGACCGTATTCGGATCGGTCGGGTCGATGGCATGGCTGCTGCCTTCGCCGCCGGGAGCCCGTTCGAAATCCACGGCTGGGATTCTGGTGCGGCCTCTGCTGAGGTCAACGATTCCCCTGAAGCTCCCGTGGTCCTGCATCGAGCCATAGACGCGGAAAGGCGTATCCATGTCGTAAGCAATGTTGAAAAACTGGCAGAGCGGGAGGTTATGAGTGAACTGTCTCCATGTTTTCCCTCTATCATACGAGATTACGATTCCGCCGTCATTGACATTGACGATGTAGTCAGAATTGTTGGGGTCGATCCACATGCCGTGGTGATCGCCATGCATTCCCCAGAGCGAACGGTACGTTTTTCCGCCGTCATTGGACACACTTAATGGGACGCCCATGATGTAGATAGTGTTCTCGTCGTTGGGGTCCACGCGGATCTGTCCGAACACCCAGCCGTAAGTGCCTGAGTGACGCTCCATGAACCGCTTGGTCTGATCAGTCAGCCCACTCACCTGTTTCCAGCTGCCGCCTCCGTCATCCGAGCGGTAGACCTTCGCGCCTTTTATGAAGCCGCTCGAAGGGACTCCATAAGTATTGGCTCGGTCGGCATCCGTGATCTCACGAGCGATCTCATAGCTGTCAACAAGAGCGTAGAGCACATCGGGCTTGGACAGACAGAGGTCGATGCCGATCCTTCCCCTGGATTTGGGCTCTGGAAGCCCGTTGTTTATCGGTTTCCATGTTTTTCCGCCATCAGTTGATTTGTGGATCCCGCTTCCCGTGTATTGGGGTTCGTTCCTTGGGTCGTTCCATTTGTTCCGGATTCTCTGCCATGTGGAGGCATACAGCGTCTCAGGGTCTGAGGGGTGCATGACGAGATCGATGGCGCCGGTCTCTTTGTTGATGTAGAAGATTTTCTTCCATGTTTTTCCGCCGTCTGTGGTTTTGTACACACCGCGCTCTTCGTTATGGGTCCACTCATGGCCGGAAGCCGTCACATAGACGACATCCGGGTTCTTAGGGTGAATGACGATCCTGGCAATCGTATTCGTTCCTGTCAGGCCCATGTGCTCCCAGGTCTTGCCGGCATCCGTGGACTTGAACACTCCGCATCCTGCCATCGAGCTGCGGAAGATATTCGGCTCACCCGTTCCGATCCAAACGATATCCGGGTTCGAGGGAGCAACAGTCACATCACCGATCGATGTGGAGGGGGTCTGGTCGAAGACGGGTTCCCATGTGGTGCCTTCATTGACGGTTTTCCAGACTCCGCCGGATGCTGCGGCCACATAGATGATGTAATTTTCTCCTTTCGGAGTGACCACGGCGATATCGGTGCACCTGCCGCTTATGTTTGTGGGACCGATGTGCTGCCACTTCATGTTTTTATGCGGGGTGGTCTTTCTCATTTCCACGTGCTGGTCGTACCATTTCATCCTGAGCGCTGGGTCTGTCGAAAGAATTCTTTTCGGCGTTTTCGCTTTTTTGGCCTGCAGTGGAAGCATGAGCAAGACCATTGTCAACAGACACAGACACACAAATACTGTCCGCTGCCTAAAAAATTGACGCGAGAAAATCATACTGAACCTCCTATTTTAAATTGGGATTATAAAAAAATGATGTCTGAGATCGGATAGCAGAACATTGAAGAATGAATGTCACATGAGGATTTTAATCAGAGTTTCAAATTTTTTCAATAGAATTCATTATTTTTTTGTTGGGGACGTTCTCCAACACATTTTTCAATTAGTGTTTGACAACCAGTTCGATAATTCCTATATTTAAACTAAATATTTTATAGATGAACATGAAGTCAATGAAGGAGGTCAACATGAAGAAGCTGTTTGCGTTTTCACTTCTTCTTCTTGTTTTCGTCTCCTCAGCAGCCGGACAGAATTGGTTCAAAGGAACCCTGGATGATGCCTTCACACAAGCCAAGAACGAAGGCAAAATGGTTCTTGTCGACTTCTTCTCTCCTACGTGAGGCAGTTGTTTATTGCTGGTTCAGCAATACTACGAAAACAAGAAATTCCACGATTTTTTGCATTCCAATTTCATTCTTTACCAGGCAACCAGAGGAATCGGAGAGGGTGATGCAGTCTATGAACGATTCAGCATCCGCGCCACTCCGACCGTACTGGTCCTGGGCAGTGACGGGTCAGAGATAGACTGGCACGTCGGGTATGGCCCCCCGCCTGAAAAGTTTCAAGAAAGGCTCGAAAAAACAGTAAAGGGAGACAACACGTACAAAATCCTTTCCGAAAGATACGCCCAAGAACCCGGGAATGTCGAGGTGGTCTTCAAACTCGCTCAGAAATTCGACGATAGATACGATGAGGAAAAAGCGAAAGAACTGTTCAATCAAGTATTGTCACTTGATCCTGACGGGAAGAAAGGCACGACTGAATACAGACAAGAGCAAGTCACCTACACTGAATATGCAGAATTTTCCCTTGCAGCCTTGGCATTTTACAGTCGACAAAGAAATCCCGGACTCTTCAAAGCGTTCATCCAGAAGTATCCAGAGAGTAAAATGCTGAAAGATGCCTATTCTTACTTGAGTTCTTACTATCAGCGTGCGGGTTCAAAAGAGGAGGCGACCAAATTCTTTGAAACGTACACATCCAAATACCCGGATGACCCGAATGTGCTCAATTCTTATGTACTCCGAATAGTCAGAGACAAAGATAATATTGACAGAGGGATTGAGCTGGCGGAGAAGATCAAAGAAATCATGAAGTTTAATCCCCGTCCTTCTTACATGAAGAATCTGGCCGAATTGTATTCCCTTAAAGATGAACAGGACAAAGCCAACGAAGTCTACGGAAAGGATTTTATGGAAGGAAGAGTTTCCAGGTTAGTGAACGATCTCAGGGATTATGTTAATTTCTGGGTCACGCAGAAATCCAACACAGAGAGCGCTGAGGCCATGATGGAGCTTGCCGTCAAAATGGCCCCCGACAATTTGTATGTTGTCCGTGCTGTTGCGGATATATATATCCAGCTGGACAAGCCGGAAAAGGCTCTGGAGGTCTTCGGGCCCGAGTACATAAAGGATTATGCGGATGACTCCAACACCCTTTACAGCTATGCCCGGTTCTGGGGTACTCTCGGAAAAAACCTGGAGAGCGCCCTTAAAGCAGCAAAGAAATCTGTCGAGCTTGCTCAGGCTCCTTACAAATGGGATACATTGAGCCTCGTGTATTTGAAGCTGAAAAAATACGATCAGGCGTTGAAAGCCGCGGAAAAAGCCGTCGAGACCGGTGGAACACAGGCTGCACGCTACAAAAAGAGAATAGAGGAGATCAAGAAAGCCAAATCTGAAGAGAAAAAATAAATTGTAAACCGATAGATTCATTCTTGATTGAGTTCAAATCGGACCGAATAGGCTGTCATCTTCGTTTTCAAGTAGATTAGCTCTTTTTTTATCGCACTGAAAAGAACCCTTTAAGAGCTTACCGATACGTTGATCGATTTCGGCCGCAGCACTTCATTCACAAAAGTGCAGCGTCTCTTGATCTTTTTTTTCTTGAAACGCAAGCCATGATCCCGCTTTAAGCATATCCACATTTTTCGTGATTCTGAAGGGCTTCAATTGTTTCCAGTGTATCTTCAAGAAATAATTTTTTCAGAAACTTTGACATAAGATTTTTGACTGTGGTATAAGCTTTTTGGGGATATTCGAAATTAGAAAAGTAACTCTGATGGTTTTCGGTAAAAGGAGGAATCGCATGAAATATCTTTCAATCCTCCGTCAAATCACTTCTTTGCTTTTTATTCTCTTTTTGGCGGCCTCCTCCAGCCCGGCCATGAAGAAAAACCAGAAGCCGATATGTCTGTACAATGCAGTTATCATTGACGGAAACGGCGGAGTGCCCTTTGATAAAGGTGCGGTGGTCATTCGGGGTCGCAGGATCGAAGCCGTCGGTGTCATGAACGACTTGAAGATTCCTCCAGATGCCCGGATGATCAACATGAAGGGAAAGACGGTTATGCCGGGCCTCGCGGATATGCATGTGCACTTGTGTGGGGGCTGGGACGGTGTTTCTGTGGATTTTCTGGGCTATCAAAGATATCTCAATTCACTCCTGTATTCGGGAGTCACGACCATCCTGGACCTGGGCAATAATCTTGACTACATCCTGCAGCTTCGTCAGGAGGTGAAGGCCGGGCGGATTCTCGGACCCCGCATCTATTGCGCGGGCCCGATCATCAACGGAGCTGATCCCGGCTGGCCCTCGATTTCCTATGCTGTTTCCTCTCGGTACCAGATCCCGAAACTTATCGGGCACTTGAAGAGCGCAGACGTTGATGTCGTCAAAGTATACACTGGTCTTTCCCACCAGATGGTGGACATTCTGGCCAACGCGGCAAAACAGGAATCGATGAGAGTTTTTGTCCATTCGTCTTCTCTGGAATTACTGGAGTGTGGAATTTCAGCCTACGCCCACATGTTCAAGCAGGATGTGCCGGATGATTTCGTGAAAGCGATGAGACGGAACAAGACCCAATGCATCACGACTCTCGCTGTCGCAGAGAGCGGAATTGCGCGAAGGTTCGCTGACCTGAGCTATCTGGACGATCCTCTTGTCAAAGACACAACGCCGCCCTGGTTCATCAAGGATCTCAAATCCTGGATTACACGTAAAGGCAGACCTCAAGAGAGTTCGCGAGCAGAAAATTCCGGCTCGATCCGGACGCTCAAACAGGCTCAAAAAAATACGAAAAGACTGTTCGACGCTGGAATCCTTTTATCTGCAGGAACGGATGCACCCTATCCGGGCGTCTTTATGGGCGAAGGAATCCACCGGGAGCTGGAATTGCTTGTCGAAGCTGGGCTGACTCCTCTCGAAGCCATCACCGTGGCCACCAAGAACGCGGCCCTGCTGATGGAAGACGCAGAAGAATGGGGAACATTAGCTAAGGGAAAGCTTGCCAATGTCTTGGTCGTTAACGGCCGTCCGGACAAAGCCATCAGTCAGACACGCAACGTGGATATCGTGATCCTTCAGGGGAAAATCCTTGACAGGAAGCAACTCAAATTTGATGAGAAGAAAGACCCGGGATTTCAAGCCATAAAGTAGAGATGAGATCATGTCTCAACATTTGACATTTTCTCTGGCTTCTTTTCTAATCTTCCATGTCCAATTTTAAGATTCAATCCCTTTTCGAACTCTAATGTGTTTGACCTTGGCTTTTCACTATGATAGAAATGATAGAGAATGGTGGATGTGAATTAGGATAGAAAAGAAGGAAATTGAAGCCTGCGCAGAGACCTCATCCCTTTCCAATAAAATTTTATCCCCTTTTTAACCGGGACACAAAGGATCGAGATTCATGAAGACCCCTAAGCTTGTCTGCCCTGTTCACACTTTGGACTTCAAGCAGCTTCTCCCAGGCAATACGGAGTTAACGCCGGAGGTCCTGGATGCATTGATCGCGACCCAGAAGGGCACATCTTATCCGACGCTTGCCTTTTTGGAGCACGGCACCCTTTTTAAAGATTTGCGTGGTTTTCTCAAAATGCCCCCGTACGACACAATCTTCCAGGGGATCAACAGAGCCGTGGCAATGACTCTGATGAATAAGATCGGTTTCACCCCACCCCTTCTGGAATTTTTCGACTATTTTAAAAAGAATGACGATTATACCTACAGGCACTCCCTGGTCGTGTTCGCCTTGTCAGTACTCCTGGCTCAAGACCTACTGGGAGAAACCGAGGACTGGATCATCGATGTCATGGCCGGGACCATTCATGATTTCGGTAAAGCCAGTGTTCCGCTGAATATACTGAAAAAAACAGAGGCTCTCACCGATGTTGACAGGATCATTCTTGAACACCATGCTTTGGCTGGTTTTGTGCTTCTCAGTTACTACCTTCAGGACCACGGAAAGTTTGCGGCATGGGTTGCTAAGGAACACCATGAACGAAGAGATGGCTCCGGGTATCCTCTGGGCCTTAAATTAACAGATAATATGGTCGAGATCATCGCCGTGTGCGACATATATGATGCCTTGCTTTCGCCCAGGCCTCATCGGCCGACTCCGTATGACAACAGGACAGCCCTGGAGGAACTCACTGAAATGGCGCAGCAGGGAAAAATTGGTTGGGAGGTGGTTCAGGCTCTGGTATCTTACAGCCGAAAGGATAGGCCTCCAATCCAGGAAGTCAGTGTGTCCACTGAAAAGAGGGGAGTTCCCCCGACAGATACTGTCTATGGAGTCGTTGAGAAAAAAATAAAATGTCCGAATTGTCACGGGACCGCAAAAGAGAAGAAAATCTTAAAAGAAGGAATTGAATACGTACGTTTTGAATGTGCCAGCTGTGGAAAGGAATTCAACAGTGATGATTTAATCAATATAGAAATGGAAAAGCATTAGACCCTGTCTTGGATTGACTGTCTCCTTTATCTATGATACAAGAGAGAGCGTTAGTCAGCGAATATGGCTAGATAAGCAAGGAAAAGGAGGCTCACGCAAAAGCGAATTC
>Ga0114925_10001933_pt1 | contig 10416 bp, 8 predicted proteins | sample SumtaG_2_FD_87287 | JGI IMG/M metagenome (GOLD analysis project Ga0114925, IMG submission 87287) | Deep subsurface microbial communities from Indian Ocean to uncover new lineages of life (NeLLi) - Sumatra_00607 metaG | ecosystem: Environmental > Aquatic > Marine > Oceanic > Sediment | place...
ATCCTAGAGCAACAGCTTTACCTACTGATGGAAAACCATTCAATCCCTGTGACACGTTCCCTGCCTGATATCCTATAGCTATACATTCCTGTTTCTGACCACTCGTACCAGCAAATGCACCAATACTCACACAAGCAGCTTCTTGATCATTTTGTCCTGCCTGGTATCCTACACTTACTGAGTTTTCCAGTTGATCATTTTGCCCAGCGTTTGCTCCTACAGCCACACTATTTAATCTCTGTTGACTTTGACCTGCTTCATAGCCAACGGAAACTGAACGACTTCCCTTCAAAATCTCGCCAGAATTGTAACCGATAGCAATAGAACCTCCAAATTGTTCGGACCGACCTGCATTGTAACCTACTGCTACCGAATAGTTTGCTTGATTACTGCCACCGGAGAGGTATCCTATGGCTACACTACCAGTAGATTGACTTAACAGACCTGCATAGCTTCCAATTGCTACTGCGTCTTGCCTTTGACTGGTTGATCCTGCAGCGATGCCAACAGCAACAGACCTAATGGATTGAGATAGTCTCCCTGCAGTTGTACCTATCGCGATACTGTCTTCTCCTTGACGAGACTCACCTCCGAAATTGCCAATCGATATAGATCTCTGGCCTTGAGAGAAGCTAGCAGATTGCACACCAATTGCTATTGCCTGAGTTCCTTGTGCGTTGAAACCTGCTGCATACCCTAAAGCTATAGCACTTCCACCTTGTGGACCTGTAAAGCCTGCTAGAGAACCTATATGTACTGTACTTTCTCCGTTTTCCCATGCACCTGTTGTACCGATTGGTTGCCAAAACAAGTAGTCAGAGTACGCTACTCCGTCGGCAACATTACCTCCTCCAGTTCCTGGTGGTCCTGTGTACCCTGTGAATCCAATTGAACCTGGCGGTCCTGTATATCCTGTAGTCCCTGTTACACCAGCGCCTGTGTAGCCTGTATGTCCAGTTGTACCTATTGGTCCTGTGTATCCGGTAGTTCCGGTTGCACTAGGCCCTGTGTAGCCTGTATGTCCAGTTGCACCTACTGGCCCTGTGGGTCCTATTGGTCCTGTTGTTCCCGTTAGACCAGGACCAGTATGTCCAGTTGCACCTATTGGCCCTGTGGGTCCTATGGGTCCTGTTGTTCCTGTTAGACCCGGACCGGTATGCCCAGTTGCACCTCTAGGACCAGTTGCACCAGTATCTGCGCATTCTCCTGCTGGTCCTGTATATCCTGTTGGTCCTTTTGGTCCCGTTAAACTAGAAGTTTTAGATGAAATTGCAGATCCGGCAGTCTTCGCATATATTGCTTCGTCTATGCTTGCTCCAGGTAGAGCGAACGTTTGTATCTTAAATGATGACATTTATTATACAATAAATATATTTTTTTACTTTGGTGGCTTGACATTGCATGATAAAGTTGGTCCCCCTTGTAAGTCGATAGTTCTGAAAAATCCACTCCAGTCATATACAGTGTTTTGCCCCACTTCATTATTTGCATAGTATTGACCAGGGCAATATTTGTAATCTGCCTCCATGTTGCCCGGTGCACCAAGTATGCCGAGTTTTACAGTGCAGTAGTTAACCCATTCTCCATTTGGACCCGCAAATGCCCTGAAAGCAAAATCGATCATTTCTTGTGATACGTCAGCTACCGCATGAACTTGTCTATTTAACATGTTGAAGTACGCGGGTACAGAATCGCATAATTTGTGCGCCAAACCACCTGCAGTGTCAGGAGCAATCCAGTAGCAACGGGAAATACCAGAGTTGCCTATTCTGCTTAAACACATCTGGCAACTGTTCAATTGGGTAAAGAGCACTATATTATCGGGCATTCCATACCCAAATTCACCTCTTTTCCTGAAATCTATAGGGCTTGACTTATCAAAGATATAATTAGGACTGCTCTTGTCATACATGCCTTTTGACAAATTCTGTTCGAACGCATCTAGTACTACCATTTCTCCGTGGCCGCTACTGTTAAACGTCGGTTTGTAGTTCTTGATGCTGAGAATATCTTTAGGGTTACTGGTGAAAAATCTGTTGCCACCTCTTAATACTTCAACCCACTTGGTAGGATCATCTTCTGTTCCTTCAGGCATGTAGCATATCACGTTTCCTATAGGCCAGTTAGTCATAGATGCTGAATCTAGAGCAGCTTCTATAGAAATTTTCCCCCATTTATCCATTGGTCGTAATTTATCTGAATTATCTTTGTACCAATCATTGATTTCCTTTCGTAGTGCTTCTATGTCTTCTTTCTTCGGAGGCGGTGGTGTTTGTTTCGTACTCTGGAATTTAGATAGCATTGCGTTTCTCTTAGCGTTGTTGGTTATGTTATACTGTAAAGCAGCATCAATGTAACTGCTTTCTGGTCCAATGTTTTGGAGTTTTGGACTGTAGGACTCTTTGTTGTTATTGGTGCTGGTAAACATTATAACAAACACTAGTATTAAAAGTAGTAGTAGAAGGAGTGTTCTATTCATTTATTATACCGCAACAAAAAAAAATGGCACTCATCTGAAAAATTATTATCACCTACTACTATTAAGATGACATTTCAACCAAAGAAACAAACGAGAAATCGATTTTGTGGTTCAGATTTGGAGAAAAAATTCTTTTACACAAAAAAATTCTTTTCCTTTTCCAGGAAAAATGTTTTTCAAATAATGAAAATATTTAAACACACAAAAATTGTGTGTTTGTTTTTTTTTATACATTTTTTTCTGAATCTGAATTTTCTAAAAGAATTTTTTTCTTAATTATTAAGATGACATTTCAACCACAGAACCAACCTAACAATTGGTTTTCCGTTTCAGACTCGGAGAAAAAAATTCTTTTACGGAAAAATTCGACTCTTGCATTTTCTTCATCCAGAAAAAATAACAATTTTGTAACATTTTGAACAATTTCGACACTTTTCTTCTCTGCTGATTTTCGTGTTTAAAAGTCACCTTGATTTTGTCACTTTCGGGAAAAATTTATAATTTTGATAAAAAATTATAAATTTTTGATAAATTTCAACACGTCTTTCTGTGCGTGATTTTCGTACTTGAAACCCACCTTGATATTGTTGCTTTCAACGCGAAATCTATAATTATTTATCAAATTTATAATTTTGATAAATAATTATAAATATTTAAAAAATTGTTTCCTACTATTAAATGAGCTTCGTTTGTGAGTTTTGCAATAAACAGTTTTCAACTAAGTACGTTTTAAAAAATCATCGGAAAACAGCAAAGTACTGTTTGCGACTACAAACCATGGCTGTTACCAAGGCTGTTAAACATTCGACTTGTGAACACTGTAATAAACAATTTAGTCACGAGTCAGCATTGAAAAGGCATAAGACAAATTGCAGGCAGAAGATGCATGAAAAAGAGATTGACATGTATAAACAGCGACAACAGATGTATGAAAAAGAGATTGATATGTACAGAAAACAAGTGAAAGATTTACAGGATCGTATTCAAGAACTGGCGACAAAGGCAATACAGAAATCAACGACGATAACCAACAACACCAGAACCACTAATATATTGAATCTGACACCATTCGATATGAGTGACAAGTCCATAAAGGATAAGATACACGAGAAGTACGACTTAGGATACTTCATGAAAGGACAACGAGGAGTTGCCGAGTTTACAAAGGAAAATTTACTACTCGATGATAAAGGAGAGCTGATGTACTTCTGTTGCGATCCAGCTAGGAGTATATTTAAGTACAAAGACGAAAGTGGTGAAGTGCGTAAAGATGTGAAAGCGAATCGACTATCGAAGACAATAACGCCGAATATATTAACAAAAGCCCATTCGTTGGTGATGGAAGAAGTAAAAAACAACTATGAGGAAAACGAAGAGGAGAAAAACAAGAGGAATATGGAACACTATGATATGTTTTTCAAGATTAAGGAGTTGGAGGCTAATCCAGAAAAGCTTGGCAGTGAACTAAGTAAACTAACTACTTAAAATATGAATGATAAATAAAAATTATTCATATTTTTTCAGAATACTTTTGTTGTAAGGCGCTCTACCTAACTGAGCTATCCAGATTGCTCCAGAGTGGGGCTCGAACCCACGACCACCTGCTTATAATTGCGTAACGTTTATTGCTGTGAGTATTCTATATTATATGTGTATATCTTTAAGTAGTAATTAAAGGTAAGAAGTGTACAATTTCTTCCTCTCTTTGCGACAATTCTCAAGAATCGCATCAATGTCTTTTTGTTTCTTTTCCAGAATTTCGATGTTTTTCTTGTGAAACTCTAGTTTGTTCTTTTCTATTAGTACCGACGCCTCAGTCTCTGCTCGACTAGTATTAAGCTTTTCGTCATAGGCTAGATCAGTCATCTTAAGTTGTGTCTCGATTAACCTCCTACTTCGACGAATTTGTTGAGTTCCATTAACGTCTTGTCTTATTACAGTATAGTACTTGCTGAAGTTGTCCTCAGTTAAAGCCAAACCCGCACTGATCTTGCCAATTTTTACCAAATGGGTAGTCATGTGGTCGATTCTCTTGTTTTTGTACATCTTTTGTTTTCCATTTGGTCCAGTGAATTTGCATTGGTATCTGTAGCTACTGCTTGCTGTCATTATTGTTTTCTGTAGAAGAAGGTAAAGAATCAATTTCAAAAGAAAAAAAAGAAAATGTATATGTTTAAATAAAATGTCATCACGAGATATTAACTACATCTTGAGCAACTTAAGCAATGGTAGGACAGTGGAGTTCGTTTATGCTCCAAAAGATATATCCAAGTACTATGAATCTGATTTTATATATGATCCACGATACGGTTACTACAACAAGTTCTACTTGACAAACGATAACGGCAAAACGCGCTTCATTGCCTCAAATAACCGAGCGGTATCGACTAACACACCAAGTAAAGACGCTCTCCGTCTTTTTGATTACTACTACAAGAACCCGGACTTTGGTACAATGATAGCATTAACTGATAACGAAGGTAATAATTTGATTTTCTACAACTCTGATAACGGTACATACTATCTTAATAGAGTTAACAGAGTGTAATAACACTGAATTTTTTATTTACGTAAATAAAAATTTAATCATCTTTCCCAATACTCTGTTTCGGCTCTATCTGTGAAGTAGTCGTCTATTTCGACCACTACATCTGCATAAAGTATTTGGTATATCATTCGGCTTATCTCATCTGGGAGTTTCATCATGTGCTTGTGCATACAAATCAACGGTGAAATAAACTAGTTTTTTTCAATTTTACTTTTTTCGAATAACGGATTCTATATCTACCGCGCTAAGTTCCCCATTTACAAACTGAAGCATTCTGTTTTTATATTCTTGTAATGTAATCAAATACTGTTCTGCATCTGAGATTATCGGATCGACAAACACAAAGTCGTGGTATTTTCGTTTGAACTCTACCATTTCTATTTCTTGGTGGAGTTTGTAAGGTGCCTGGTTACTAATAAATTCCATTTATATATAATATATATTGTATTTATGCTGTTTTAAAATATGATAGCACATAATAAATGAACGTAGAACACTTGAAACTAATTCGCCTTCTTGAAATACATCGCAGAAGGAAAATGACTCTAGCAGTAGCAGCAGAATTGAAAAGCAAAGAAGATAAAAAAACAATAAAAGGACAAAAGTCGTCTAATTCAAAATTTTTCTCAATTAATAAATGAGCACTTATACCAAAGCAATAGCGGTATTCCACGGAAAAGTGAAAGGTGATATATCGTTCTACCAGTATGGGATAAACGAGCCTGTGAAGGTCGTTTTCAATCTGAAAAACCTACCAAAAAACAAGAAAATGGGTGTCCACATTCACGAATATGGTGACCTTACAGACGGATGCAAAAGCCTAGGTGGTCATTGGAATCCTTTTAATAAACAACATGGAAGTATATGGATAGACATAAACGACAGCCATGCAGGTGACATGATTAATAATTTGGTATCAGATACCAAAGGCGAATTCAAGTACGAATACTATGATCCTCGAATTTGTCTAATGGGTAATGTGGGAAACACAATAATTGGAAGAAGTGTCGTCATCCACAAAGGCATCGATGATTTGGGTTTAGGAGGAAACAAAGAATCAAAAATTACGGGAAATGCCGGGAAGCGATTGGACTGTGCTATTATCGGCTTTAAGCAGTAATGGAGCGAAATGAAGAAGTGACTAAGAAATCACACATAAGTATTTTTTCTTGTATTAATAAATGAAATACACTTTACTGCTATTTTTGTTACTTCTATTAGTTTTAGTAATCATCGTGACAAGTAGTAAGTCCTCAGAATCAGGTGAAAAATTTACAGGTAACCACACACCTGTAATACTTCATTCTTTTGATCAATATTATGTTAGTGTAAAAAGTTTCAAAGCCTTAAAAGACGAAGTGCCAGACTTGAGTGAATATTTTACTGAATTATTCCTACCTCCTATTACTCAATCAAAAGGAATATTTTTACCACAACAACTGTACAATTTTGATTCGAACTGGGCTACAGAGGAGAGCTTGGAAAACTTGCTAGTTAAAATGAAAGGCTTCAATATGAAAGCGACAGTTTTAGTTGTAACACAACACAGGACAGGAAACAATAAAAAATGGTTCAAGTACCTTAATCCTAATTATATTGGAGCACCAGAGGATGACGAAATTGAGCTAACTGATTATTATAAGTATATGACTACAATGGTATACAATCCGTGGGGACTTCCTGAAAAAGTTCCAAAGAATTACTTTATTGATGGATTGCCTCCTGATTACGCCACTAACGGTCTAGCTAACTGTTACACTTACAAAGACGGAACTTGGGGATTGTACAAAGATTGTAGAAACAAGGTTGCTATGTACAACACACCAGGTTTGGCTAACGATTCTTGGTTGCAGTCGATAAACTATTGTAACTCTAATGTGTTGCCCGATATAATTGGATACCTAAAGATCTTGAATTCGAAAGGAATAAGCGGTATAGTAATAGATCAGGCTGACGCAATTGACAGTTCAATAATTGCATTTCACCTAAACAGCAGCGAAGACAAAACACAAAATATCATCAATAACATAACGAAAATATGCGATGAAGCCAAAGCACCTGAAGTAGAAAAAAGCGTAAAGTATACTTTCACTGATGAAATAAACAAAGTAGATACTAAAGATCTTACAAGCTTTAAGTTTGACCGAAAGGTGATACAGAACTTCTATGGCGAACTATATGGTGTAACTGATGGAGAAAAGGGCTGGAGGGGACTGCTGGAAATGCCTGATTTGGTCAACAATTACTTGAACGAAGATGATTATTGTGGTACGTTCGACTATGGGTTGAAGTTCGTTTTAAATAGAATGATGAACACGAAGGACCTCTCTATTGACGGAAGAGAATTTCTGAAGGAAAAAATGATAATTGGCTATCCGAGATACAGACCGAGAACAATAACGATGGTTGAAAACCACGACACAGGATATCTAACAACTCTAATTGGCACTATATCCGAAGAAGACGTCAGAGGCACACCAGGAAACGAAGTGAACTTTTATGGCATTCTTCCGGCCTACTTTATAATTTTGTTCCTTCCGGGCACACCAATGGTATACAAGTTACACTATGATGTGTTCAAGTACATTGGTGTCAACGAGTTCATAAAGGTTCGTAATGAATGTTGTATCGACGTTGACTCGGACTTTGAAATAACCAAATCTGATATTAACGATGTGGCTTGGATAGTAACAAATCTGAATCTATCATTGATGCCAAAAAGCAAGAAAACTACTAATAGAACTATAAAAAAGTTCCCCACTACCGACACAAAAATTCTTGCGGAAATAAATGAGGATAGACCAGGAGATAAAGTACTTTACAGCAAAAAGTTGAACGATAAGGATTTGTGGTTGAAAATAAGCTTCATATAATTTATAAATATCAGAGATACGATTTGTGATATTTAGTTATAAAGAAAAATTATCCTCCCAATAAATAAATGAGAATAAATAGATTTAAGAGTTCTTTCTGCGTAAGGAGATCTACTAGTTTTAAGGTTTTTAAACCTGATTGCAAGAAACCTTGCCCACCACCACCCGATGTTAAGGGAGGAACAGGCCCTACAGGTCCAAGAGGACCTCAAGGCTTTACAGGTCCTTCAGGTTTTTCCACTAACACTGGAAGCACAGGCCCAACCGGTTATACCGGTTACACTGGTTTTACAGGACCTCAAGGAGAAAGAGGTATACAAGGCCCAACCGGTTTCACTGGTCTTCAAGGATTTACCGGTTTTACAGGACCTCAAGGAGAAAGAGGTTTTCAAGGCCCAACTGGATTTACAGGTCTTCGAGGGTTTACAGGTTTCACAGGACCTGCAGGAGATTCGTCAGAGACAGGAGCCACTGGATACACAGGAGCCCAAGGGTCTACTGGGTACACAGGAGAACAAGGAACAACTGGTTACACTGGTTTTACAGGTTTACAAGGTAATACGGGATTTACCGGATACACTGGTTCTCAAGGAACTACAGGATTTACAGGATTTACAGGATATACAGGACAACAAGGAGGAACTGGATACACTGGTTTTACAGGAGTACAAGGTAATACAGGATTTACTGGGTATACAGGTCTGCAAGGGCCCACAGGATTTACTGGTTACACTGGTTCTCAAGGATCTACCGGATCTACCGGATATACGGGATACACAGGTGGTCAAGGAGGAACTGGATTCACTGGTTACACTGGTATCCAAGGACAAACAGGATTTACTGGGTACACCGGTCTTCAAGGCCCTACAGGATTCACTGGTGACACAGGATCTCAAGGATCAACCGGTTTTACAGGTTACACAGGCAGTCAAGGATCAACAGGATTCACTGGATATACAGGTATTGAGGGAAGCACTGGATTTACTGGTTATACAGGAGAACAGGGCCAAACTGGTTTCACAGGATACACCGGTCTTCCAGGAGGAACTGGTTTCACTGGTTACACAGGAGTTCAAGGTCCAACTGGAGTTACTGGTTATACAGGGGCTTTGGGAGGAACCGGTTTTACAGGATACACTGGTGCTCAAGGAGCAACGGGAGCAACGGGCTATACTGGTATACAAGGAGAAACAGGTTTTACTGGTTACACTGGAGAACAGGGACCAACTGGTTCCACAGGGTACACCGGTCTTCCAGGAGGCACTGGATTCACTGGATTCACTGGTTATACTGGTTATACTGGAGATCAGGGACCAACTGGTTCTACTGGATATACAGGTGAACAAGGACCAACTGGATTCACCGGTTACACCGGAGAACAGGGATCCACTGGTTTTACTGGATACACAGGAGATCAAGGACCTACTGGCTTTACTGGTTTTACAGGGTACACAGGAACAGATGGGGCAACAGGATTTACTGGTTATACAGGACTTCAAGGTCAAACTGGATATACTGGTTATACTGGTGAACGGGGGGAAGTAGGATCTACCGGTTATACCGGTTTTACTGGTGCTGACGGACAAGACGGAATACAAGGACCAACTGGGTTTACTGGTCCTGAAGGTCCTCCAGCGCCCCCAGGTTTACAAGGTCCAACTGGTTTTACAGGACCACAAGGTGCGCAAGGACCGGCAGGTTTTGCCTCCAGCACAGGAGCAACTGGAGCTAGAGGTTCAACTGGTTTCACAGGGTTCACAGGACCTAGAGGAGAAGCGGCTGAAACTGGTGCAACTGGAACCACGGGATATACAGGATTCACAGGTTTCACTGGTCCTGCAGGTGAAGCTTCTGCAACCGGCGCTACAGGACCTACTGGATACACTGGTTTCACAGGGTATACAGGTGCTATAGGATTTACAGGATTTACGGGATTCACTGGTTTACCTGGATCAGCAACTAACACTGGTGCAACTGGTTTTACTGGTTATACTGGCGAACCAGGATCTACTGGTTTCACTGGTTACACAGGTGACCAAGGACCAACTGGGTTCACCGGATTCACTGGAGATCAAGGAGCAACCGGTTTCACTGGTTACACAGGTGACCGAGGACCAACTGGGTTCACCGGAGTCGCTGGAGAGCAAGGAGCTACTGGTTTTACTGGTTACACTGGAGATCAAGGAGTTACTGGTTTTACTGGATACACTGGTCTGAGAGGAGTAACTGGTTTTACTGGATATACTGGTGTCCGAGGAGCAACTGGTGTCACTGGTTACACAGGAGATCAAGGAGCTACTGGTTTCACGGGTTACACAGGGGAACAAGGTCCAACGGGATTCACAGGTTACACAGGAGAACAGGGTCCAACAGGTTTCACCGGATACACTGGAGATCAAGGACCAACTGGGTTCACTGGATACACTGGAGATCAAGGAGCTACTGGTTTCACGGGTTACACAGGGGAACAAGGTCCAACGGGATTCACAGGTTACACAGGAGAACAGGGTCCAACA
>Ga0114925_10001934_pt1 | contig 10415 bp, 11 predicted proteins | sample SumtaG_2_FD_87287 | JGI IMG/M metagenome (GOLD analysis project Ga0114925, IMG submission 87287) | Deep subsurface microbial communities from Indian Ocean to uncover new lineages of life (NeLLi) - Sumatra_00607 metaG | ecosystem: Environmental > Aquatic > Marine > Oceanic > Sediment | place...
AATATATTTAAGTCTTCTATTCAAACGCTAAAAATTACATCTTCTTAAAAAAACGAGTGAAAATAAAGATTTCGAAAATCTAATACTTAAGTTTTTGGCAATTTTATAGTGAAAGTTGTTCCTTTATTCCCTCCTTTAGAATCTACTAAAATCAACCCCTTATGGAGAATTCGATCCATTTATCATTATCAATTAATTCAATATAAAAATCATCAGCGGGAGGCGTGAATTTTACAGATTTCGAAAGTAAATTTATTATGACTTGATCAATCCCTAAATTATCAATTTCTAAGAAGATTGTGTTTGGTTGATCAAAATGTATACTTATATTCCATTTATTTACCCGATACTCTATATTATTTATATAATCCTTAATTAATTCAACCAAATCCTCATGTTGGAAATCAAACCTTAATTTCCCTGATTCTGCTCTTGATTTTACTAATAAATCAAGAAATTTTATTTATTATTTCTAATTATTATAATACATATTCCGGCAATATAATCAAGAATAATATATTATTCTAATAAATAAGCGCTCGTAGTATAGTGGTAATATGCTGGCTTCCCAAGTCAGCGTCCCGGGTTCAATTCCCGGCGGGCGCATTTTTTGAGGATGTCATAATTACAAATTCAATTATTAGTGAAACCTAAAGTAACTAGTTCAAGTAATAAGTATAAGAAAAGGAAATATTATAGAAATTTAGTTACCTAAACTTTCTAGAAAACTTGTAGGTAAAGAATTATTCTCTATTTCCCTACATAAATCGGAAATCTCGCCAAATAAGGATGCTGCTCTTTTAAAAGTCCCGTTAACCTTGTATTGGTTTGCCTCATCCATTTTAAGCATTTTATCCATTAAAGGTTTAAATATCGTTAGGATCTCATACACATTGTCTAAGATGTTTTTGACTATTTGGATTTTATTATTAATATCATCCTCTTTTGTAAGCATGTCGTTTTTTCTCCTTTATAATCAAATATATTTATTTAGTTATTAATTATACTTATTTAGTTATTAAATATGCGGTTTATAATTAAAAAAACTTGTTTACATACAAAAATATCATTGCTAGGTTTTTGAAATTATTTTGAGGGTAAAAATTTTGACGTACTTGGAATTTTGATAAATTTTTTTAGAGTTTGAATAAAAAAGATGAAATCTCAAAACCCTGATTTTTATCATGAAATCAACAATATTTTTATTTGTGAGTAAAATTAGTTTTACTTTGAATTATCATGGGATAATTCTTAGTTTATTAACAAACGAGTAATGAATTAATAATAATTAGATCGAGATTATTCTACTCTTTTTTATTAGAATTTAATTTAGTTTCTCGATTCTTTTCAATAAATCCCGTAAATGTAAGTTCCCCATCCCAAACTTCACCCTAAAAGAAAACATTAAAACTAAATTGATCTTCATTCCACTAATTTGCATAAATTTAGAAATAAATTTTTCATTATTCTCCAATTCAAGATACATTTGTTTTACACTAACCAAATTCCTTTCACTTCTTACTTCAAATTCTCGGATAGTATTAAAAAGTGTAGTTTGTGGAAGAGACGAATATAAAACCTTCCCTTCAATGCTGAATATCCCACTCCCCAATATTTCTTTATCATCAACACAATCTCTTAATATTTGGAGTATATCTTGGAAAATAGGTAAAGATGTAATATCTTTTGCCCTATCTCCACCTCCATCTTTATCTTCTAAAGATGAATCACTACTTTCGAAGATTTCTATTTTGGAGAACTCAAAATCAACGCTTTGATAACCTCTAACAGCAAAATTTTTATCGACAAAAGCTTGAAAACTATGCTCACAACACAACTCCGATGGAATTGATATTGTCGTAAGTTGTTTACTTTGATTTATTACCTTGATAGGTATCTTCAGTTCTTTTTTACTTTTACATTTTGGGCAAACGATTTGGATTTCCTGTAAAAACTTTTCGTTTCCTATGTTTACACTATTTGTAGTTGTTATATTTGATTCACTTCTTTTATTGGTCTTAATTGTTTGTGTTCAAGCTTATATATTTGTGTGCTTTATCATAAATTTGTGTATCTTTAATATGTAATTTTTTTTAAAGATATAAATCTTTGTTATAAACAAGAGTGGATTAGCAAATAAAACTAGACAAAAAGTCATTTTTGTACATAATTATAGTTTTGTTTATAAAACTTATAGACTTTTTTAATTGTCTAGTCTTTCTTTACTCGAACAAACTATTGTGTAAAAAAAAAGGTTTAAATAATTCTTCTTTTATAACTTTTTTAGTTCAATTAAAAAATTGAAGTCATATTAAAAAAAGTTTTACAACAAAAATTAAGTCAAGCAATCTTGGTATCAAGGCAATGATAATCATGGAGAAATCCCAAGGCTCTAAAACCAATTCTTCAATAATACAGATGTTGGGTATTGGTTTGGTTAAACTCTCAGAAATTAATACCGATGCAGAATTCAACATTATTTATCAGAAGGGTATGGGAGTATCAATTATTCAGAACGTGATCGAATTATATAAGAAAGAGATTATAAACAAAAAGAAAGGAAATTCGATCGTCCCTCTAGATGATTTTACACTTTTCATTCATTACTTTGAGGATCAAAATCATGATATATTAGTGATAATTTATATGACACAAAAGGAAAGCACTTTAAGCTTTTCAAATTTATACTTTTTATCAAAAAAAATTAATCAAAGATTAAATTCAAATGCTTCAATCACAGAGATAATAGAAGTATTTGAGAATGAGATCGAAATCCCTCGAAGTGAAGGGATAATCGCGATATTCGTAATTGGATCTGCGGGAAGCCCGTTTATTTCTAAAATAGATAAAAATCGAAGCAGTATTGCTGATCACGAGGTTCACATTGGTGGATTCATTTCTGCACTCCTTTCCTTTTCTAACACAATCATTGGAGAGGAAACAGGTGCTAAGCTCAAGGAGATTAATTTTGGAAATCAACAATTTTATGTTATATCAAAAAGTAATGTAATTTTTGCATTTTTGGTAGAAAACATGAATTCACTACTTCAAAGGTATATGTATCTCATAGCAGATGAATTTTTATTTCAATTTAAAGACTATATAAAAGCATTCTCGGGTGACGTAACCCCGTTCGCAGCTTTTGAAAAGAACATTAACCAATATTTTATAATATAAAAAAAAGGTATGTAAAAAATGGCTCAAAAAGAAATAGATCAAATTTCCATTCTTACTTTTAAAATAGGATGGGAAGAATTTGTTATTGACCTTCTGGATGTCAAAGAAATAATTCAGGCAGGACAAATTAGAAAATTACCAAAAAGCATAGACTACATAGATGGGATCTACAATTATAGAGGAGAAATTATTCATGTAATTAACTTAGAAAGAAATTAAATTTGGATCAATATCTTTTATACCACGAGAAACACTCCTCTTTCGAAGAAGATTCAACCGAAGCTAAAAAGTTTATAATAATTCTAAAAGTAGATAGTGATCTCATCGGTTTTTATGTGGATCAAATAATCAGTATTGATCACATTCTCCCTGAAGAGATTGTTAGATTGAGTCCTATTTTTCAAACAAGTGTCGCTATTGAATTCATTAAAGGAATAATTAATTTTGAAGATAGACCCAGAGTGGTGCTTGATTTGACTAAGATCTTTACCGAAGTAGAGAAATTTAGGATTCAACAAGATTTATCATCATTAACATAAAACAAAAAATAGGAGTTGAATAAAATAAAATGTCAAAGAATGAAAAGAAAAGAGTTTTGATTGTGGATGATGCTCAATTCACTCGAAATATGCTAAAAAATATCATTAGCAAAATCGAACAAATTGAAGTTATCGGCGAAGCCTCGAATGGTGTTGAAGCTATCTCCCTTTACAAGAAATTAAGCCCTGATCTCGTCACTATGGACCTTGTAATGCCCGAAAAAGGCGGAATAGAGGCGACAGAGGAGATTCTAAAAATTAACTCAAAGGCATTAATCGTTGTAGTCAGCGCTTTGGGGCAAGAGGCTTTAGTACTTGAAGCAGCAAAAAAAGGAGCAAAGGATTTTATCCAAAAACCATTCAAAACTGAACAAATCATAGAAGTTATGGATCGTATACTCAAGTATAAAAAAGTCGAGAAGAAATAATTACATGTTCAATGAAAAAATAAGGTGATTATGTGTCATCCAAAGACGATATGAAACTGTTTGTAAGTGAAGCAGAGGATCTGATTAATAAGACAGAAGATGAAATTCTAAATATAGAGGAAAATCCTGATGATCTAAAACCAGTTGAAGGACTTTTTTTCACATTTCATACGTTAAAAGGATTAACTGCAATGGCAGGATTTGATAATTTGTCAAAATTTTGTCATCATTTTGAATCCTTTTTACAAAACGCAAAAGAAAAAAAAGTCGCATTAAGTAAGACAAGTAATTTCATAGATATGCTTTTTGAATCACTTGAGGTACTTAAAAGTGTAATAAAAAGAGTGAAAAATGGAGATTTAACGGACATCGATGAGATTTTTGTGGAAGATATTAAAGACAGCTTTGAAAGCTTTGAAAGTGATTACGATATAACATTTATCCATCCATTAACACAAGAAGAAATCGCTAATATTTTAAGACAGAAGCAAAATAAATCATTTAAAATCTATATTCGCTTAGAAGAGACCTGCGTGTTCAAGAAAGTCCGGCTATTCATAATATTTCGAGCATTAAATGTAAATGGCAAAATATGCTGGACCCATCCTGCTCCTGAAGCTTTAGAAAAAGCAACCTTGAAGAATGAGTTTGAAATATACTATATCACTACAAAAAATAAAACTGAAATATCTCACACGTTAGACGAGATCCTTGAGATTGAGAATCTTGTCATAACTCCACAGAAACCTGAAGAGTTTAAAAAAATCATTACAGATCTTCAAGAAAAATGGGAACAGGAGAAACCTGAAGATGTAAGTATAGAATCAAGATATGAGGTTGATCATGAAGGGGATTTTGTTGATGAAGAGGTTGAAAGGGTTTCTCAAATTGTAGATGATTTTTCAGGTGAGACTGTTAAAATAACTAGTGTAAAAGTTAATGTTGAATATTTAGAAGAACTCATGAATTATTTTGGCGAACTAGTAATAATGAAGAATCATATCAACCAACTTTTAAAAGAAAAACAAGATAGAACTATCGCTCGACTAATTGATAAAATGGATAAACCTTTTCTAGATATTCAAGAAATTCTTTTCAGGCTAAAATTAGTCAGAGTTGAATCAACCTTTAGAAAATACAAGAGATTAGTTCGCGATTTAGCAAACGAAACAGGTAAAAAATTAAAATTGATTTTAGAAGGAACTAATGTTGAAATTGACAGAAAAATTTTAGAAGAACTTAATTCTCCGTTAGTTCAACTAATTAGGAATGCTATTTACCATGGAATAGAGTCACCAAAGGAAAGACGGAAAAAAGGTAAAAGTGACATTGCTACATTAAGAATCAAGACATACAGAAGAGCGGGCTCAATCTATATTGAGGTACAAGATGATGGTGCTGGCATTAATTACGACAAAATAAGAAAGAAAGTTGTAGTTAAGGGATACTATGATGAGGTTGAAGTAAATGAATTACAAGATGAAGAACTTCATAAGTTCATTCTAATGCCTGGATTTTCAACACTTTCTGAAGCCGATATTCTCTCAGGAAGAGGTATGGGAATGGCTATAGTAGCTGAGAAAATTAAAGAACTCGGTGGAGATTTTACAATTTACTCTGAAAAAAATATCGGTACAAAGTTTACGTTAATTGTTCCATTTACACGAGCAATTCTAAGAGCACAGTTAATACAAATTTCTGATGATTTATTTGCAATACCAACTGAAAACATAAAACAAATATACTTCTTTAATCCAAATATGGTTGAGTATATAGAAGGGGAGCAGTATTACAAAATTGGCTCAAAGAAAATACCAATAATTTATTTAAAGGAGCATTTAGATATGTTAGAGAAAAGTACGACAAACTCACATAAAAGAATAGCTGTTTGGTGCCAAAGAGATGAAGATAACTCAGCCATATTTATAGCTGACAAACAACTACAGCAGTTAGACATTGTGGTAAAACCATTTAAATCTAACTTTTCAGATTCTCGAGATATTTTAGGTTCTACAATAACAGGAGAAGGGTCGATTTGTCTAATTATTGATGTGCTAAATATAATTTCTTCGAAGTTCAATCAAAATATAATATCTCAAATAACTAATTAAAATTTTTTTTAAAAAATAATTTGTAAAGAAATATATTGGAGGAAAAATAAAATGGGATTTAAAAAAGTTGATTATGATGATTTAAAGACGAAAATAAGTCCAAATTTTCTTGGTATCCCTATACGAGAGGGAGGAAAACTTGTTGAAAAAACTTATAGAGAAAAAAAAATTGAATCAAGTTATACGGGCTCATTTTCAGAAGTTCTAATTTTGAATGAAGAATTTTTAGAATTCGATTATGATAATAATGGAAAAAGAAAATCCGCACTCGGTAATGGAAATATTTCAATATTTAATAATTCTATTAAGGATAGAATATGGGATGCAAACTTACAATTTTCAGGATCTCAATTCGATAATCAAAAAGATGAAAACAACATCAATTTAGGGATTTTTGAACCGGGTTCAAATAAAGTTTTAAAATATGAAATTGTAAACTCAGAGGAAATACAAGATTTGGTGAAAGTATATCAAACTATTGAAAATCAAACTGAAGATATTAAAAGAGATTCTTCGGTTGATAATGAGTATTTTTCTAGCCAAGTAAAAGATCAAAATTATCTGTTGATGCTAGGAAGGGAAAATGTCATAAAATTTACGATTTTAATAGAAAATAATTCAAATTCATTTCTAGAAAAATTTAAATTTAATAAGGTTCTTCCTGCGAATTTTTATGACTTGGAACTTCAAAGCAAGACAATTAAAGATTTTAAGATTTCCCAAAATTCAATTGAATGCTCTCTAAATAAGTTAAATTCTGGAGATAAAGCAGAAATAGTAATTGTCGCCAAGGTATACCCTAAAAAGAATGAAAACATTAAAACAGGTAAATTTGATTTAACTTTTAATTTATCAGAAAAAGTGATATCTGGGGTTAAAATAAATAAATTCTCAGGATACTCTCATGCTATGCATGCAATTAAAAAATCTGAGAAAAATTATGCCCCTAATCATTGGCAATGTTCACTAATATTTGAAAATCATAGTGATTTTAAAATGAAATTGAAGTCGATTCTAATTTATGATAAGTCAAAATCGAAGAAAATTTTAGAACATGATTTTAGTGAAACTGGTGGTGCAGTTGTACTCCCGAGGGCTAAGTACACATCTGAATACTTTGATGTTATAGATGAGAAAGAACCAACTTTTACTAGAAAAGTTGAATATTCTGTAGAATACAAAACTGAAAGTAATTCAAAGATAATTTCTAAATATGAAGAGAATACTTTTAAGATTACAAGTGTCTTGATTAAGAAAAAATTAGCGGAAGGAGAAATCAAATCATTCGAAGAAACAAAAATAAATTCTAGGATAATTATTAACAACGAAGGAACGATTCCAATTAAGGGACTTATGGTTTCAGAAAGAATTCCTGAGGACTTTTTACCACCAAGAGACATTTCTGAGTATAAATTATACAGATCATCTGGTGCATTAGAACTTGATGATCTTGAAATAAGTGTAACACCCGACGATGATGATCCATCACATGAACATACTTTAGAGTTAAATATCAATCTAAAAAATAACCGTTTAGATTCTGTAATTGAAGTAGAAGATTTCTTAGAAATAAAATATCCTCTTAAGGCAATTACACCAGATTATAAAAAAGCTTATAATTTTCCATTGAAAGTCTTCTCATATTATCCTCAATATACAGATTCTAGAGATAAGAGTGAGTTTTTCATTATAATGGATGATATTTCAAAGATGGATCAATCTGCTATTAAAATATCTCATAAACGTCGTAAGTTGATGGTAGGGAAAGAAATCTTTCCAGGGAGAAGTAGCAATGAATTTGCTATTTACATTGTTGCTAGAAATGGATCTAATATAAAATTAACTGATGTTAATGTTACAGATACTTTTCCAGATTCTTTTGAGCTTATATCTTCAAACCTAGATCACAAAGTTAGTAAATCTAAAAAGAATGGAGACCAGAAAATTTCTTTCACAATTGATACCATATTACCGTTTCAAGAAAGAGAGATTATGTATTATTTAAAAAACATAAGCAGTAATGATGCTAAACAATCAGAATTAGAATCATTTTTCGTAGGTTAAAAAAAAAAAGGAGGAAAAAAAATGAATTTACAATTTTATGAAACAATGGATGATAAATCAAAAGAATATATTTTATATCTTATTGAACAAATTCTCCCAAACTTCACAAGAAGCGAATTACGAATTTATTTAGAAGATATTGAATCTAAACCAATAAAAAGAACCAAAAACACAAAATCTAAGACGCCAACTAAGGGTAAGGGTTATGTTAAAATAGGTGCTGATATAGATAAAAAAGCAGATTTATCAAAATTAAATCCTGAACAATTGAAAACACTATTTCAAATTTTTATTAGCAGAGAAATAAATGATAAAAAAGCAGTGAAGTGGAGATTCTATCAAAATCTTAAATATATGTCAGAACTAAAGGCAGAATCTGTTAAAATTAATCAGGATCCTAATAAGTATATTGATTTTATCATTGAAACAAGCGATAATGAAGTTTTATTAGCTTCATGTCACGACATCTTAGAATTAAATAATTACAATAATGTTGTAACTGAGATTATTACTTATGCTAAAAAAGAAAATCTACTACCAGACCAAGTTATTTTTGCAACTAGTAAGTCATTTTGAAATATACCACTCGATACACCAATTAAAATCATTAGTAAGGAAGTAGTTCCTACATTGATGATTGAATGGGCTGAAGAAAATCGTCTTTTTAAACGAGAAGATTTGTTAATTGTGAATGATTCAGAATTAAAATTGGGAGGATTTAATTTCGTTAGTACTGATGATTTACTAAATTATGTTTATAAACATACAAATGGTGGTCAAATTTCAATATTTAAGCAATTGGATTTTTACACTGAAGTCAGTGAGGATGATCCTGAAGTAGAATTAATCTGGAAAGGAATTATGATAAAATAAAAATAATTTAAAAAAATTTATTTAAAAGATAATAGGTAATTAAAATGTTAAAAAGTAAATCTGAAGAAACTGAATTTGGAGAAACTATAAATGTAGTAATGATACAAGTCCTTGATGAAAAATATCTTCTCGAAGTTGAAAATATTAAGGAAATTTATGTACCTGGAGAAAATATTGTTCCTGTACCATTAACAGATAAATCAATAGTGGGTATTATCAACATAAGAGGAGAAATCTACTCAATCATATCCATAAGACATAATATATATGGGAATGATATAGATTATGGCATAGGTGAGTATTCAAGAATTTTATTGCTAGAATATAGAGATCTTAGAATTGCAGTGTTAGTAGATGCTGTTATCGGTGTAAAAGATATTCCGCTTGCAGTCTTCAAAAAACAAGGAAGCATCGTTAAGACTAATATCGATTTTAAACTCATAAAATTAACTGGAGTTTTCCAAGATGAATCTTTGATATTATTGGACTTAGATGCTTTAATTCAGCCATATATAAAATCAATGGGTAAAAGAATTGAGAAAAAAATAGATGTAAAGCCAAAAGTCCTCGAACGACCGAAGGTGCAACCGAAAATAATTAATGAACCAGAAACTGATTCCACTCTTATAATTCCACAAGAAGTTAAAGTACCGAAAAAGAAGCAAAAACCATTGAAAAAAGCTAAAAGTAAACCCCAATTTGTTTTATCAAATGAACAACAAGACACCTTAAAAGAAATAGGGAATATTGGGACCGGAAATGCTGTCACCGCTTTATCTAGATTGGTGAAAAAGAGAATCGATGTAACTCTTACTGATGTCGGTATTGTTCCATTAAATGAGCTTCCAGGACAATTCGGTGGTCCAAATGATAAAGTATGTGGAATTTTTTGCCATATAGAAGAGCCATCCCCAGCAACAATACTAAATATTTTTGAAATGAGGCCATTAATGAATTTAATATCAGATTTAGCTGGTCCAGATTCAAAGATTGAACCTAATAAGGTTAAAACTAAAAAGGATCTTGATGATTATGCGATATCCACCATAACCGAAATGGGAAACATCATGGCAGGTCATTATGCTTCGGCTATAGCTGATCTACTTGGTACAAAGCTAATGATCGATGTTCCTGAATTCACTATGAGTAGCGCAGGGGAAATTGGACAATTTCTTTCAAAAGAATTTGAGTCGGTTGCGGATTTTTTCATTATAATTCAGACA
>Ga0114925_10001935_pt1 | contig 10411 bp, 12 predicted proteins | sample SumtaG_2_FD_87287 | JGI IMG/M metagenome (GOLD analysis project Ga0114925, IMG submission 87287) | Deep subsurface microbial communities from Indian Ocean to uncover new lineages of life (NeLLi) - Sumatra_00607 metaG | ecosystem: Environmental > Aquatic > Marine > Oceanic > Sediment | place...
AGATAATTGGCCATTTTTAGCTGTATTGTTGCCAGTGGATGTTGAGATAATATTACAGATTTGATTTCATCCACCGCACTTTGCTTTGTGAATGCGACGCCGTAGTCTTCGCTTCGAGAAGACGAGCCCCGCTTGGGTACAAATGTTTCTTGTTGATACAATTCATCAAATGCGATCAACCGAACCTTTGATAAACCAAGATTTGTTGTCGCCTTGTGTGTGTATTGCCGAAGCACTCTCAAAACATTCCAGGAGCCGATGCCGGCACTCCAGGAACCGATCGCCCAAATTCAAATTTCACATCTAGATTCCGCTTGGATCGCGGCGATATCCTGTCTCCAGTGCCGACGTAGCCAATCGGGACCATTCTGCACGAACGGCGCGCAGCAAACATAAGTGACGGACGCGATCATACGACCAGTGAATGGTGATACAACGCCTCCATTCGGCGATCAGTGCGTGCTCCAGTCGGACGAGCGCGGTCTTGCAGAGAGCCATCTTGTCGCCGACGATCTCATCCGGCGAGATCTGGATTAGCCGAGGTAGGTCTCGATCGCGGCGGTATAGCGTCGATGATTTCGGCCAGCTTTCAGGATCGGGCCGCGGTATACGCAAACCCGATTGTTCCTGCGACGCCCACAGTTTCGAAATCGCCGTTTCGACAGAATTGTCGCTCGGCGGGATGACACCGCGACGCCCATTTCTCTTCATCGCGCCAGTGTAAGTCCGCTCACCGCGGGGCGAGGATAACTTTGCTGCCCATACTTTCGAAGAGTAGTGAGGGATTGCCAAAGACCTTTGGACCAGACGTCATAACCATCAATTGACGACATCTCGGTTCAAGTTCGATGTTGGTTTGCAAGCGATCCACTGAGTTAAGACTAACTGCGCGTAATTCCTTCTGAGTGTGATCTATTTCATTATCCCCGCCCACAATTTCATCCGTATCCTGAGCATCGTTTCGAAATATTCACCTGCGCGGCCATGGCAGGACGCAGGTTCCGATTTTTAGTTTGAGTGAGGGAAATGATGGGTAATCGGACATTTGAACGTGGTCGTTGTCGGGACTATTGCCGGGCAACACGAACTCGCGATTGGCGGGTGGCGGTTGGGTTTGAATTGAGCAGGCTGGTTGCGGTGGCCTATCGGGTCAGCCCAGCCCAATTGTCGCTTGAGACCCGCGGGCAGGCAAGAACCGCATTGGCCCGCCAGGTCGCGATGTATCTTATCCACGTCACGTGCGGCCTCAATCTGACCGAGGTTGGGCGCATGTTCGGGCGTGATCGAACCACTGTTGCGTACGCGTGTCAGGCGGTTGAAATGAGGCGGACGAGCCGAAGTTCGACCATGTGTTGGCGGTGCTCGAAGCGGTCGCCAGCCTCCTGATATCGCGCCTCCCAGGCCCGCAATCGTCTCATCGCGAGGCTGCATAGGTGATGGTGAAGCGCGCAAACGACGTTGACGGCCGATGTCGACGCGATGTCGTCAGGTTGCTCAAAAAGCTCGGCCGGTCCAATGGGCTCGCGCGCGAGGTGAGAAATGCAGCGCATCCCGACGTGGCGATTGAGGTGGTGACCAGTGGAGACGATAGAAAAGGGAGCCAACAGACCATCGCCCGGTTTGGCCACGAGGCGTTTGCGCTTGCCCGGCGACGGGGATGGATCTCGAGGAACGGTGCCGTGTGGCGCATTGCTCCCGATGGGGTCCGTTGGCTGCGCCGCCAGCTCTCAACCGGCGATGTGCACCGTGCCCAACATCAAGAGCGTACTGTGCAAGCCGTCGGCATTGATAGCGAGCAAGTTCTGGTCAACGCCTCGGAAAGCCCGCTCGGTTGGCTAAGGCGTCGAAAAGACCGTGCCGGCCGTCCCCTAATTAGCGACGAGCAGTTTCGTGCCGGCGAGCGACTGAGGGCCGACTATACGTTCGGCCAGCTGGCACCGCGGGTAACGGCGAATTGGTCAGCCGATGCGCCGTCCCACGGCCGGTCTCGAAGAAGTGCGCCAGGGGGAGCGGATTTGCGCGACGAGGTTCTGGCTGCGCAAGAGCGAGTGCGTGCCGCAATGCGTGCCGTCGGGCCGGAGTTCGTCGGCGTTTTGCTCGATGTCTGTTGCGAACTTAAGGGATTGGAGGAGGTCGAGCGTGATCGCGGATGGGCAAGGCGCTCAGGCAAGGTGGTGCTCAACTTGGCGCTCAACGCACTGGCTCGACACTATGGCTATATGCAAGCCAGTCCGGGTGAGGACCGCTCGAGTTCGAAGTCATCGCATTGGGGAGACGAGGAATTCCGACCGACGCTTGATGCCTGGCGATAGACGAGTGGTTGGAACCAAATATTCCACAATGCACTATCCGACGGCAGCCAATTCTGCATCGCGGCGAACGCGCGCAACCATTGAGCTCAAGCCATTTGATCGTTGCGGAGTAAGATGTTCTTTGAGCCCGAGCTCAGTAAAAAGTGCCAGGGCATCGGTCTCGACGATTTGACGTGCCGTCCTGCCATTGTAAACGGCAAAAAGTATGGCTATCAGTCCGCGCACAATGAGCGCGTCGCTATCGCCCAGAAATCGAAGGATGGAGTCAGGCGGGTTGGTGGCAGGCTCAATGTTGGTTTGCAGCCAAACCTGGCTGACGCACCCCCTCACTTTGTTCGCGTCCGAACGCGCGGTCTCGGGCAAATCCGGCAGCTCGCGACCAAGGTCGATCACATAGCGATATCGATCCTCCCATTCGTCCAGAAAGGCAAAGTCGTCGCAAATGGTCTCGAGTTCAGTGGGCATTGGTCGCGATCTAGCTAGAGCGATTGGTCATGCAATTGCGATACCCAGCAGATAAGGCCTATCGGGGGTATGTTTCAAGTCGCTGTGTGCAAAGGGCGCAGGCGCGATAGAGTTGGAGGACAGTGCATGCGGTTTTCATTTGAGCGCAAAGGTTGTGTCGATGCCGCTGAGTGATGGGTATACGGACATTGCGGCGGGTAAGGTTGCGGCCATCGTTACGCATCTGGAAATGCGCGAGCGGCCATCGAATCTGGACCTGTCGCCAAGTGGTGACTGGGGGCTTCGCCATGTAAGCCAACCAAATCCCGAATGGTACAAGAGCCTTTATCGCGCAATAGGTCAGGATTGGCTTTGGTTTTCGCGCCTCGAGTACACGGACGGCCAACTGACGAGCACCATTTGCCATCCACGGGTGGAGATTTACGCCTTTGAGGTTGCGGGCAAAGATGAAGGGCTGCTCGAGCTTGATTTCCGTAATGATGGCGAATGCGAACTCGCGTTCTTTGGGGTGGCAGCGCACTGCCAAGGCAAGGGCGCCGGTCCTTGGTTGATGAATCGGGCGACCGATTTAGCTTGGGCTCGTCCTATTGAGTGCTTCAGGGTTCATACCTGCACGCTCGATCATCATGGCGCACTCAGCTTTTATGTTAGGTCGGGGTTTGTTCCATATCGTCGCCAACTGGAGATTGCGCCCGACCCGAGGCTTACCGGTGTCATGCCGCGCTCCGCCGCGCCACAAACTCCGATTATCGAGTGACGAGGTTTTGCATTGCCGCCGTTCGTTGGCTCGTCATCCGGCCGTGTCGCCCTAACCGGGCGATCCGGGCTTCATTATTTGGCGGCGTGTTCGCTGGAACTGGTCCACTCGGGCTCACGGTCGCCAGCGTTTAGCGTGTCGTTGGACAGCTGTTCATCGGCGCGCGTTGATTGCCAAGCTTTGACGGCTGTTTGCGAAGGCAGCGTCTTGGACGCGATGACGACAGCAAGATCTTGGCCGACGGAGTAGGCGTAGCTTGCCTTGCGCTGAAACAGATGGAGCGCTTCACCAGGTGACATGCATAGCCTTGGATGGCGGCTGCAAAAGCTTGTTAGATCTCGACTTGTCCCGCCGCTCGAAGCGTTGGCAGCACGACTGGCGCTGTCCTCTGCCGGAAACACAAGGATAATGAGTGCAACCCAAAAACCAAATCGCAAAAGAAACATCATCGCTATCCCGGGACCTTTTGAACGCCTGCACTGGAATATCTGATAATACCAGGCCGCTGGTAAGCAGCGGATGAAGTTTGCTGTTAAAATTAAAAGCATTTTCTGAGGTTTGTGAATTGTACTTAGTCAAAGTGTGCGATTTGCCAGAATCGTCTGAGAACCTCTTAGATTTATCCAATGTTTCTTGAACACTCTCGAAGGCATTGGACAACGAAAGCTTTGGGTAGATTGTACGCGCGATGTGCGACTTTCGGTTGCGTTCAGGTTCCATCGCAATGCGATCAGAAACGGTCGAAGTTTAATTTGCGCGTTCGACCTAGAACGATGAACAATACATTGCCCGTAAGTTTAGTTTCTCTTCACCGCCAGTCGCTATGATCCAGTGTGGATTGAAGTTTGTCGGTTGGGTTCCAGTAGATCTTTGTCATGACACCTGTGCGTGCACGTTTTGCATTGGCAGCGCTTACGGCGCTCGTTGTCGCGGTTGCGTTCAACGCGATGTTCCTGCAACAGGAGATCGCGAAGGATGCCATGCGCCAACAGGCCGATGCAGGTCGCGAGAGCAATCCGACACGGACCGCGCAAGTTGAGATCTCGCCAAGTGATACAGACCAGCACGCCAGCGCGGCCAAGACCGCGCGTGGCAACGCGCGCTGGCAAATTGGCGTCGCTCCGCCGCAACCGAGCGTGGCCATTCGCCTCGACAAGTCGGATGCCGATCACACGGTTGTTTCGGGAATCCAGCGCGAGCTTAGTAATTTGGGCTATGAGCCGGGCCCAGTTGACGGAATTGCCGGAATTAAGACGCGTGCCGCGATCATGGCGTTTGAGCACGATGAGCGCATGGCGCTTAGTGCGGAACCGAGCGACATGCTCTTAAAACGGCTGGTATTTGGTGCACCAGGGCGTACGCAGAAGGCTGCTCCAATTGCTCCAGTGTCGGAGCAAGCACGACAGATCATTGTCGGTGTGCAGGAATCACTGATACGGTTGGGTTATGGTCTCAATAAATCGAGCGGTCGGCTCGACGAGGCGACCCAGCAGGCAATTCGCGCATTCGAGCGCGAGAACGAACTCGCGCCAAGCGGACGAGTTTCCGGCCGGCTCATTTTGCGATTGACCCGCACCAAATCCTCGCGCCTCGATTTGGCGGCAAAGTGGCGTTGATATTTCTCGTACACAAAACAATTCAATTCAATATCCCGGCTTGACCGGAACGGCGCAAATCAGCTTTGTCCACATATGCGGTTGAAGTCTGAGATTTGGGTGCAGGCCTACATTAGGCGTTGTCAGATCGAAGGAGTTCCGGCGGTGCTCACCAGACGTGGTGACGGCGATGCTGGAGCTATCTTCATCAAGATCTGCATGCTTGATGGTCGCGTGAAGTTGTTTACGCCAGCACCATCAGGCCTTGATGCCATGGATAGCGAACGACGCTGGAGTGTAGGCTTTGAGGGCGACAGCATCGGCGAACAAGAGGCCGATGAAACGATTGGGCGTCACGCGAAATTCGATCCAGACCTTTGGGTCATCGAAGTCGAGGATCGTGCCGGACGCCATTTTCTGGACGGTTGGCTTGCGGGCTAGCCGGTGAGCAATTGTTCGAATGCTTAGTTCGCGTACTGAGTTTTGTCGATCTTCGAAACCCGGTGTCATTCTGCAGTCATCGTGGACTTGGAATTCGATGCGATCTGAGATCACTCAGTAATGGGGAATAACCCATTCTGCCAAAATGGTCCGTTGTCTGTGGAATTCGAATTGTAATTCTATTGTTAACGCTTTTTTAAGTGCAATCAGTGGCAAAATAGTCGTGTTAATGAGCCCGAATGCCATTTGGGGGACGAAGCGTTTAGTGGCATTACGGGCAGCTTTGGCTGCGGGCTGGAGGGGGCACCAATGGCCACTATCATCGAATTTCAACGGCGTGCGCGTCTACGATCGCGATCGTCGCCAGGACGAAGTAACCAGGAGATGACGGGGGAAGTTGTCATATTTCCTGGTGTTCGCATCGAACGACGCGAAGGTGAGGCCATTGTGTCTGATGGCGCTGTTGACGTTGTGCCGAAACAGAAAGAACGGTTGCGCGACTAGAACATGCTTTGGCCCGCATGCGGTGGGACATCGGTGGATCTGGGTGCGGCAAGTCTTGCTCGTCAAATTTCGTGTCAGTTGAAATTGGGCTGACGTCGGACGCGTTACCGCTCTGCCAGTCCGCAAGACATCTCGGTGAAGGCAGATTCGGTCATCGGCAGATAGGCCGTGCTGCGTAAGGGCGCTCTTAAGAGCAATAGCCCTTCTGGCTCAGGCACAGCGACGGTGATCGCACTTGATCTAGCACCCTTCGACAATGGAATTTTCGTGACTTCGCTCTCCGCCGTTTGCGTGATGATCATTGTCACGTTCACTCTCTGGAGATCCGCCCCCGAGATCGCATAAAAATTCAAAGAATGTGGCGTATAGAGCGCAATGGACCATGAGCGATCGAGCAGGCGTGCACGCACGATTACCGGACCGTCCGTAACATTGTAGCGACACAGGGCATACCTCACATCCGGCGCCATCAGGGGAAGAAGCTGAACCTCCGGACTGGCGGGCGGCAAAATCTGCAGGGGATTTATCGGTGTAGCGTTTTCCAGCCTGGTCCACGCACTCGAAGATGCCAGATACGGTAGGGCTAGGATTGTCGTGATATGAACAATCCCACCTAACACCAGCCCGGCTGCGATCCAAAACCAGTTTAGTCCGCGGAACCATGTCATCGTTATCTGCACTGTAATCTCCTGATTCTTGGCAGATCAGGTTTGGCAGCTGGTGAATCGACGTCCTCATCGATCAACTCAGGCTGATAAGTCCGCAAGAAAAGAATGACTCGATAATCGCTGTTGACCGGCAACCAGTTTCCGGGACGTGCCTGGCGGGCCAACACAATACGATAAGTTCCGCTCTCGTCGCGCAATATTGAGGCGCTGCTGAAGGTGTAACGATCGGCCGGGTTCGGCATGAGTTGGCCCTCGCCGTCGTAGGCGGCAAGGCTCCACCATTCGGCCGTCGGCCCACGGCCAATGACCTCGTATTCACAATCGGCATCAAGCTTTCGCCCTGAATCGTCGACAGTAGCCAGATAGTAGCGGGCGCCGCTGCTGGTGATGGGCAGGCGGCCCGATCGCGCGACATAGGCGCGAGTATAGGGGTCAGCGTCCGCGTGACCAGCCGCCGTCCACACGATCCATGGTCCGATACGGTCTGTCGTGAGGCGCGTACCGTGTTCGATCATGTACCAGGCCGAGCCGAGACCCGTTAGCAACGCGACGCTCACGAAGACGATGAAGTTGGCGAGAAAGGTCACAACTGGTCTCGTGTGTGTTCGCTGAGCAACGTTGCGAATGGGCGCGTCGCCGGCCCCAATTCGTCAGCTCGCGATGTTTCGTCCAGATTTTCACCGTGCCTCGGCGTTTGCCGGCCCTGAAGCATGAACAACGCCATCGTCCAGCCCAAGCAGGCTGCGGCAGGGATCGGGTGCGATGCAGCCGGTCTTGTTCGGTCTTGAGCCATGTGCTTGGATCATTCCCTATTGGCTCGCTTGGCCTCTCAGTGCTGCGCGCCGCACGGTTCCGGTTGAGGCGGCGTCGGCGCGGTCATCATCCTTGGGAGCCTTGGCCGCATTGCCAGTACGCGCTGCCTTCAACCTGCTCGCGATTTCCTCGATCCTTCGGCGGGTTGCTCTGGATATGACTTTGCGTTCCTCGATGGGGCGGATGTCGCGCTCGGGATCGTTGCGCTTCAAGAGCTCGATTCGCTCCAATTCGGCAAGTTGATTGGGATGTAGGGGTAGCCCGGCAATTCTGGGAATGTTGGGTGAGGTGTGCGCGGCGGTCATGAACTGTTTCCAAGTCATGGCCGGCAGGCTGCCGCCGGTCACCCGATTGGTTGGTCGATAGTTGTCGTTTCCGTACCATACGCCCGTAACAAACTTGCCTGTGTAGCCCATGAACCATGCATCGCGGTATGCGGTGCTGGTCCCAGTCTTGCCCGCAGCGGTTGTGAAGTCGAGCTGCGCGCGGCGTCCCGTCCCGGCGATTACGACCTGTCCAAGCATATAGTTGAGATCAGCGATCACGCCGTAGTCGAAGATGCGCACGGGCTTCGGTTCATCTCGTTTTCGATTGTAAATCAACTCTTCTTTCGAGGTGCGAATCTCGATGATCGCATGGGGCTCGAGGGAAAAGCCACCGTTGGCGAAGGCTGCATAAGCAGTTGTGTGCTCGAGAGGGGTGATCCCGGTATCGCCGAGAGCCATGGTGCAGCTTGGCCGCACGCCTTTGACGCCCAGCTTGCCGAGGTTTGCGATGACCGTCTTGCGGCCAACTTCATGGCTGAGTTTGACGGCGACGGTGTTGACCGATTTGGCGAGTGCGGTGGTCATCGCCATGCGACCACGATAACCGCCTGAATAGTTCTTCACCGTATGTTTGCGACCGCACGAGAACGGGCCATCGCGAACAGACGAGTTTGGACTATAGCCATGCTCGAGGGCGGTCAGGTAGACGTAGGGCTTGAAGGAGGATCCTGGCTGGCGTTTGGCGTGGGCTGCGCGGTTGAACTGGCTCTCGCCGTAGTCGCGTCCGCCGATCATGGCGCGGACCGCGCCGTCATGCTCCATCGCGACCAAGGCGGTTTGTTTGACACGGCGCGATCGCGCATGCGCGCGCATGACGGTTTCGACGGCGGTATCGGCGGCACGTTGCAGGTCCAAATCGATCGTGGTCTTTGCTGTCACCACATAGACGTCGCGACCATCAAGAAGCCGTTGAACTTCCTCAAATGCCCAATCGAGGAACCAATCCGGGCTATTCAACGTGTTCGTTGGTACGAATTGGGCAGGGTTGATGCGGGCGCCGTGGATTTGCCCTTCTGTCATGAATCCAGCCTCGACGAGGTTGTCGAGCACCTCGTTTGCACGCAGGCGCGAGGCGGCTAGATTGATGTGCGGGGCATATTTGGTGGGAGCTTTGAACAGGCCCGCGAGCGAGGCGGCTTCGGCCAGCGTGATGTCGCGAACGCTCTTGCCGTAGTAAAACTGGCTGGCGGCCTCCACGCCAAAAGCGCCGCCGCCCATGTAGGCACGATCGAGGTACAGTTTGAGTATCCGCTTCTTCGACAGTCGGGATTCCAGCCAAATGGCGATGAAGGCCTCCTTGATCTTCCGATCGATGGAACGCTCGGATGTCAAAAACAGATTTTTTGCAAGCTGCTGAGTGATCGAGCTACCGCCTTGTACGACCTCATTGGCGCGCAGGTTTTCAATCAAGGCCCTAAATGTTCCGAGGACGTCGATACCGAAATGCTCGAAGAAACGGCGGTCTTCGGTGGCCAATGTGGCCTTGACGAGGAAATCGGGGATTTCTTCGAGTGGGACGGCGTCAGAGTGAAGAATGCCGCGCTTGCCGATCTCGTTGCCTTTGCTGTCGAGGAATGTGACGCTGTATCTGCCGGTCGCGAGCCAGTCCTCCCGGTTCACTGCCTCGAATGCCGGGATTGCGAGGACCACCATCACCGCAAGCCCGCCGGTGCCAAGGGTCAGTGCTTCTGAACACAGCTCGTTAATGACCCGCTTGATTCCCGTGAGCCGAAAACGAGCAAAAAATGCCGAAGCGGCACTCCAGCGGTCCTTAAAGTCGAGCCAGGCCTCGTAAATGTGTGAATCGATCCAAGAGTCGATGGCAAGCCAGTTAAACAGGTGACGACCACCGCCGCGCTGAAAGATCCATTCGCTCGCCCCCCGGTCCTCGTCGGCGGGTTGCCTGGTTTCGGTTTCGTTGTGTCCGCCAGGCCGTGCTTTGGAGCTGGTGCCAAGGTTCCGGTTGAGCCAAGCGCGCCCGGAGCCAAACAATCGACGTGATTCGCCAACGCCCTCCGCGGCTCGTTGAGCCTCGTTGCGTGGCGCCGCGCCAGGCTTGTTCTTGCGCTTGCCGCCGGTTCGTCTGAAAATCCAATTGCTCACGGTTGTTCGCCCGCTTCGGTCGCGATCCTTAGTTGTTCGTGGTGAGTCGCTATTAGAACTCGTTTAACACAGCATACGATTATGGCGACAGACGATCTCGGAAATCTAAACGTGGAACCACAAAGCGAGGCTTTTTGGCGACAAAAAAGCTTGGACCAAATGAATGAGGCCGAATGGGAGGCCTTATGTGATGGCTGTGGCCAGTGCTGCCTGTTGAAGTTGGAAGACGAAGATACCGGCAAGCTCTATCTGACGCGGCTCGCGTGCCGGCTTCTCGATGTCGGCAACTGTCGCTGCACCGACTACGACAACCGGCACAGCCGTGTGCCGGATTGCCTGGCGATAAGTCCCGCCAATGTTTCGCAGATCGATTGGCTCCCCGACACGTGTGCTTATCGCTTGATTGCAAACGGTCACGACCTTGCAT